>Ga0209542_10000053_pt1 | contig 311282 bp, 344 predicted proteins | sample RifCSPhighO2_01_FD_184028 | JGI IMG/M metagenome (GOLD analysis project Ga0209542, IMG submission 184028) | Soil microbial communities from Rifle, Colorado - Rifle CSP2_plank highO2_0.1 (SPAdes) (version 2) | ecosystem: Environmental > Terrestrial > Deep subsurface > Rock core/Sediment ...
ATCTGACCCCAAAAGCGTATCTAGAAAAATGGCTGCAAGGCCGACTGCCAACACGCGACGTAATTACTTTACAAACTTAACAGGGTGGTCACTATCTATCTGAACCTAGACATAGTTATATCACTGACCTTTATTTTTGTTTTCGTTTTGAAAAAATCTTTCCTAGTTGCACGGATATAAATGCCGCAATCAGAGTGATGACTATAGCATAGGAAATTTCTTCCAACAGTGTTCCTTTACCGCCAAATATTGTTTCAAAAAGATGTTTAAGCGCTTCATCCCAAGCCAGAGCCGCGATTAAGCCTAAGCCCGCGATCACTAAGGTGATCGATTTTTCCAAAACATCCGTGTGCAGATGGTGGAGCTCATGCTTTTCCAAAAATTTTTCCATTTCAGAAATTTCAAATTTTTCTTTAGGCTTCATGTAAAAATATTACCATAAGAATACTTTTATTACGAATTTTGGTGGGTACGGAGAGATTTGAACTCTCACGGGATTGCTCCCACACGCTCCTGAAGCGTGCGCGTATGCCAGTTCCGCCACGTACCCGAGGTATTTATTTTACGCCTTTTTGAAGAATTAAACCACCTTCATCTGGGATGAAATTAATCTTCGTACCAGTGATTGATGTCCATGAACCGCTCGGATGGTTGAATGACGTTGGATAGTTTAATTCCTTGAATTTTTTTTGGGACATTATAGATATAAAGTGAACGGACAAGAAAAATCGCCGGCAATTGATCATTGATAATTTCTTGGAAGCGTAAATAATTTTTAGTTCGAACTGCCGGATCTGAGCTTTGCCGACCGTCGGTCAAAAGCTTATCCGCTTCATTGCTTGTAAACCCCGACAGGTTCAATCCAGGATCGCGAACTTGGCTAGAATGCCAGAATGGAAATGGGTCCGGATCTGCTCCGACGTTTTCGGAAAACAACAAAGCGTCAAATTCTCTTGGTCGGATATAGTTTTGTTCCAAGTCAGCAGCGCTGACCACTACTAAATTGACCTTGACGCCGATTTGCGCCCATTGATCTTGCAGCATCTGGGCGGCTTTGGCATTTAAAACCAAATTACCATTGGTGACCAGGTTGAATTCTAGTGGTTTTTGGTTTTTCATTCGCAGACGGGTCGTTTCATCCAAAATCCACCCAGCGCGGGTTAAGATGTCATTGGCTTCGGTCATACTTAAGTGGACGCTTTTTTCAATTTGTTCATTATAACCAAGCGTGTTTGGTAAAATTGGACCATAAGCCTCCACGGCTTGGTTTGAATAAACTTCTTGGATGATCTGTTTTCGATCGGTAGTTAGCCAGAGAGCCTGCCGGACGGCTTTTTCTAATAGTGGGGACGTTTTATTGAGGTTGAAAAATACCGCTTGGTATTGGGGTAAATTGAGTTGGTATTGGCTGTATTTTTCTGAGGGTGTCAGTACCGCTCGGTTGCTAAAGGCCAGAAACCCTAAGGAAGTGATCTCCCGTCCTTGGTAGGCGCTGATTAGTTGATCGTAATCGTCAAAAAATTTGAAAGTGATTTTATCCAAGAAAGGCCGTCCTTGATAATAATATTTATTTGGAGATAAAGTCAGAGAGGTAATATCTCCATCCGCTGTTTTGCGCAATTGGCGAACCAGAAAGGGCCCGGATCCGATTGGCTTTAAGTTGGTATCAGAAAGTCGAAAGTTTCGAGGATTAAGATTTTCCCAAACATGTTTGGGAATAATTCCGAAAGTGAAATTATTAATAAAAGATACGGAAACTTCGCGTAAAATAAAAATTAAAGTTAGGTCGTCCTGCTTTTCAACTCTCACGCGAGACCAATTGGGACGCAACGGTGATTCAAAATCCGCATTTTGGATAGTTTGGATGGTAAAAATTATATCTTCGGCGGTTAGGGGTTTACCGTCCTGCCATTTGAGGTTGGGTTTAAGCTTGAGCGTAAAGGTTTTTTGATCTTCGGAGACTTGCGGCAGACTTTCAGCCAGATCTGGAACCAAGGTTTGATTTTCATCAAAGCGGAGAAGCTGGCTGAACACGATGCGGCTTAGGTCTGTATCAATATTATTGGTCAGTGAAAGGATTGGGTTGATAAATTGAGGCTGCCCGACCAGGCCCTCGACAATTTCTCCGCCATAGGGGATCTTGGTTGAATCAGAAAAGGCCTGGCTAAGAAAAAATCCACCACTTAAGAGAAAAACTAGGAGGGAGATAAGAAAGGTATAGAGTTCTTTTTTGTTAAAGCTTTCAATCAGCCGAGGAATTTGTTGACGTTTGAAATTACGAAGGCTGGTTAGACCAGCCCAAATTTGCTTAAACCAAGGTTTGATTTGCAGCCAAAGGTTGCGCATCATTTTTGGGATTAACTGAAGAAAATAATCGTAACGCTTAAGGCGGCAAACAGAACAGCTAACACGATAGTAAAGTAATGGAGCCCTCGGGCGATTCCTCGTTTGGAGCGGTAAACCGAACCCTCCCCTCCGAACACCGTGGAGAGTCCACCTTCGCGTTGTTGCAGCAAAATACTGACGATTATCAGAACGTCAATGATGATTAGGGCAAAAATTAATAGATTCTGGGAAATTTTCATTGCCAGGTAGTAGAAATTTTATTAATGTTTAGGTTAAACCAGGTTGTTTGTTGTGTATTAATGCCGCCTGCGGCGGCATATAAAATTTTCACTACCTGGCATTGCCATGATATTTTGCCAAAAAATTGTCTTTCTGTCAAAGGCGAGCTTTAATTGTTTCAGCCAGCTTGCGACCAACTTCTGCTGCTAGATCCGAAAGTTGCGCCTGGCGAATTTTCGCAGCTGAGCCAAATTTTTGCAACAGCCGTCTCTTTTTACCAGGCCCCAGACCGCTGATTTCATCCAACCTTGAGACTAAGGATTTTTTTGACCGAAGCAGGCGATGATAATTTATGGCAAATCGATGGGATTCATCCCGAATCCTTTGCAAAAGAAACAGGGCGATGGAATTAGGTTGTAGGATTAAAGCTTTAGGTTGTTTTGGAATAAATATTTCCTCTTGGCGTTTCGCTAAGCCAATGATTGGAATTTTTTTGAAAATTGGAAATTGAAAATTGGAAATTGCCGCGACAGCGGCATTAAGTTGTCCTTTGCCACCATCGATTAGAATCAACTCAGGCAACGGCCATGAATTTTTGAATCGCCGTTCCAATACCTCCCGCATCATGGCAAAATCATCAGGGGTTTGCTTGGCCTTGATTTTAAACTTGCGGTAATCCTGTTTTTTTGGTCGTGCATAATCAAACACAACCATTGAACCGACCGGGCTGGTCCCTTGGATGTTAGAGATATCATAGGCCTCAATCCGACCAGGCAGCTTAGCTAGTTTCAGAACCCGTTGCAATTCTTTCAAAGATGCAAGCAGGCGGGCTTCTTCGAGCAGTTGTTTGCCAGCCTGCCGGCCAGGCAGGTCAGACAAAGATTCTAAATATTGCTTGGCGTTTTGGGTACCCAGCTTGATGAGATTGAGTTTTTTCCCCCGGGTAGGAACAATGATTTTAGTTTTGTCTTTGCGAGGAGTCCCGCGTAAGCGGGACGACCCGCCCGACTGATCGTCGGATCGGGCGGGCGAAGCAATCTGATCCTCGGGTTGAGATTGCTTCGCTATCGCTCGCAATGACGAAAAAACCGCGGTGGCAATTACCTTAACCGGCAGTAAGATTTCTTTGGGCCAACTGCCTGACTCTAAATAAAAGCGGGGCAAAAATTGTCCTAGGATTTCCGCTGCAGAAGCTTCCTTGGTATTTTCCAAAATAAAATTTTCCTTAGCAATTAGTTTTCCATCCCGAATTTTAAACAGATTAATCACGGCAACACTGTCTTGATAGATGGAAAAAACATCTTGGTCGATTTTTTTTGGATACACTAATTTTTGCCGCTCCAAAATTCGATTGATAGCAAAAATCTGATCCCTGACCCCGGCCGCTTTTTCAAAGTTGCGCTGAGCGGCAAAATATTTCATCTCAGCCTGCAAACTTTTTAGAATCTCATGGTTACGACCATCCAAAAACTGCATAATTTTTTTGATGTAATGGTCGCGATATTCTGGCAAGAAAATTTTACCAAAACACACTCCTGGGCATTTGCCAATGTGGTAATAAAAACAGGGTTTATTCGAAATTTTTGAATTCGCGCAGTAGGGAAAAATGTTCCGAATCAATCTTAAAGTCCCTTTTATTGCGATCGAAGAAGTGTAAGGCCCAAAAAATTTAGCCTTCTGATTATCAAGTTTGCGAGCGTATTCGATCGTGGGGATTTCATCCTGGACGTTGATTTTTAAGAATAAATAATTTTTATCATCCCGCAGCGTGACATTATAACGGGGTTTGTATTGTTTGATGAAATTATTTTCCAAAATTAAACTTTCGAGTTCGTTGGTGGTCACGGTATAGTCTAAATCCGCGATTTGGCTAATCATGCTCCTGATGCGAGGGGAGTTGACTCCAGCATCGCGTCGGAAATAAGAAGCAACTCGGTTTTTGAGCTTGACTGCTTTGCCCACATATAACAGCAAGCCCTTGGCGTTTTTGAACATATAGACCCCGGGTTTTTGTGGGAGACTTTGCAGTTTTTTGATAATACCTTCAGTCATACCAGGTAGTAGAAATTTTATTAAAGTCTTGGCTAAAACCAGGGTGATTAATGCCGCCTACAGCGGCATATAAAATTTTCACTACCTGGCATAAAGCTATTCTACCATAAACCCTTGACCAAGCGGTTTTTTTTACCTATACTATCTTGGCCTTAAATTTCCCTCGAAAACGAGGGCTAGCTCAATATCCTCATTTTTAGCATCCGAGAGTAACCTCCTATATGCAAGAAAAAATTTCAATTCGTGGGGCGCGGGTTCATAATTTAAAGAACATCAACTTAGATATTCCCAGAAATAAACTGGTGGTCATGACCGGTCTTTCCGGCAGCGGCAAATCATCCTTGGCGTTTGATACTATCTATGCCGAAGGACAGAGGCGGTATGTCGAATCCTTGTCTGCTTATGCCCGGCAATTTTTGGGCCTGATGGATAAACCAGATGTTGATAAGATCGAAGGATTATCCCCGGCCATTTCCATTGATCAAAAATCCGCTTCGCACAACCCCCGCTCTACCGTCGGCACGGTGACGGAGATTTACGATTATTTACGGTTGCTATTCGCCCGAGTCGGCGTGCCACACTGTCCGGTTTGCGGTAAAAAAATCTCGGGTCAAACCGTCACAGGGATGGTGGATCAGATCATGAGTTGGCCGGTTGGGACTAAAATTGTCCTCATGGCGCTCTTGGTGAAGGACCAGAAGGGTGAACATAAACATCTTTTAGAAGAAGCCAAAAAGAGCGGCTATCAACGGATTCGGTTTGATGGGACGATCATGGATTTGAGTGAGGCCATGGCTTTGAATGTTGATAAGAAAAAGAAGCATACGATTGATGTTGTGGTTGACCGGATAGTTTTGGATAACAACGAACGGGCGCGGGTGGCTGATTCGCTAGAAACCGCCTTGGATCTGGGGAACGATTCAGTGATTGTCCAGAAGGACTTGCCCGACACGCCTTCGGCGAAGCCGGGGCGGGCGGGTGAGAAAGAAGAAATCTTATTTTCTTCGAATTTTGCTTGTCCGGACGGCCACACTAATTTACCAGAACTTAACCCTCGGAATTTTTCTTTTAATTCTCCTCATGGGGCCTGTCCTGACTGTACGGGGTTGGGCACTAGGCTCGAGATTGACCCAAGTTTGGTCATCCCTAATCCTAAATTGACTTTAGCTGAAGGAGCGATCCGACCGTGGAGCAAAACTACTTCGCGCCTTTCTTGGTACTCCAGGGTTTTAGAGGCCGTGGCCAAAGAATTTGGTTTTTCGGTGCATACGCCGGTCAAGGAGCTTTCGAAAAAAACAATCGATGCCGTGCTTTATGGGACTGCTGATAAGAAAGTAAATATTGAAGATGAATCCGGGTATCAACGGGTAACGACATTTGAGGGGGTGATTCCTAATTTGGAAAGAAAATACAGAGAGACCGATTCAGATTATATGCGCGGGGAGATTGAGCAATATATGCGCATCAAAAAATGTCCGACTTGCAAAGGCAAAAGGCTCAAACCCGAATTTTTGGCCGTCACGATTATGGAAAAGTCCATCGTGGATGTGTCGAATTTTAGCATTGACCAAGCCGTGGAGTTTACCGAAACTTTGCCGAAAAAGTTTTCGGAAAAAGATTTGAAAATCGCCCACCAGATCCTAAAAGAAATTATTGCGCGTTTAAAATTTTTGCAAGACGTGGGTTTAAATTACTTAACCCTTGATCGTTCCGCTGACACCCTCGCTGGAGGAGAAGCCCAAAGAATTCGGTTGGCCACGCAAATTGGATCGGGTTTAACCGGGGTTTTGTATATTTTAGACGAACCATCTATTGGTTTACATCAGCGGGATAATGCCAGGTTGCTTAAAACATTGAAGAATTTGCGCGATTTGGGCAACACGGTGATTGTGGTCGAACATGATGAGGAAACTATTTGGGAATCAGATTGGGTAGTGGATATCGGTCCGGGCGCGGGCAAGCATGGTGGCGAAGTTGTGGCAGTTGGCACACCTGCGCAAATCGCCAAAAATAAAAACTCCATCACCGGCAGATACCTTTCGGGTTCAGAATCTGTCCAGGCGCCAAAATCGCGCCGACGCGGCAGCGGCAAAGCCATTAAGATTGTTGGCGCTTCCGAGTTTAACCTCAAAAACATTGACGTCGAAATCCCTTTGGCGAAATTTGTTTGTTTAACCGGTCTTTCCGGCAGCGGGAAGTCTACGCTCTTGAATGAAATTTTAGCCAAGGCTTTATCTGCTTATTTTTACAATGCCAAAGAGTCACCAGGCGCGCACAAGAAAATTTTGGGAATTGAAAATATTGATAAGGTGATCAATATTGACCAATCACCGATTGGGCGAACTCCCCGGTCTAATCCGGCGACCTATACCGGGGTATTTACCTATATTCGCGATTTGTTTGCGGCAACTCCCGAGGCCAAAATGCGCGGTTATAAAGCCGGCCGATTTAGCTTCAATGTCAAAGGTGGTCGGTGTGAAGTTTGCGGCGGGGACGGAGTGATCAAAATTGAAATGCATTTTTTACCCGATGTTTATGTGACCTGCGAAGAGTGCAAAGGCAAGCGCTACAACAAAGAAGCTTTGGATATTCACTATAAAACCAAAACTATCTCCGAAGTTTTGGAAATGACCGTGGATGAAGCGCACGTTTTTTTCCGCAATGTGCCCCTGGTTGCCCGCAAACTTGAAACTCTCTCCTTGGTAGGATTAGGATATATGCATTTGGGCCAGCAAGCTACCACCCTTTCTGGGGGCGAAGCCCAACGCATTAAATTAGCTTCTGAACTTTCTCGCGCTTCCACTGGCCGGACATTATACATTTTGGACGAGCCAACCACGGGTTTGCATTTCGATGACGTCAAGCGCTTATTGGCGGTTTTGAATCGTTTGGTGGATAAAGGTAACACGGTCTTGGTGATTGAGCATAATTTGGATGTGATTAAATCTGCTGATTGGGTAATTGATTTAGGACCGGAAGGGGGCGATAAGGGCGGAGAAGTTGTGGCCGTTGGCACGCCGGAAGAAGTGGCGAAAGTGAAAAAAAGTTACACGGGCCAATACCTAAGCAAAACCTTGACAAAGCAATTTGTTCGTAGTAGAGTTATGAGTTAATTATTTTATATAATACGTATCTAACACATGCAGATAAAAGTAAAAAAAGACATTACCAAGCCACCGGCTAAACTCGTCGAAACCCAAAAAGATTTGGGTTTTGTGCCATCTCGAATCGGCCGCGAAAAACTCGAAACCGAACTCAAAGCCGGGGCGCACATCTCAATCGTGACCGTGGTCGATCATTTAATTGAACTAGCTTATAACCTTCGAGCGTCTGATATTCATATTGATCCTTTATCTGATGAAGTCCGCATTCGGCTGCGGATTGATGGGGTGTTACAAGACGAAATGCCGTTTCCGAAAAATATTCACAACGAAGTAATTTCCCGCATCAAAATTTTGGCCGGCTTGCGGACTGATGAACACCAATCCGCGCAGGATGGCCGATTTCGGGTTAATGTGGAAGGCCGACAAGTTGATATTAGAGTCTCGATTGTCCCGACCTATCATGGCGAAAATGCCTCATTGCGGTTGCTTGCCGATCAGGCCGAAGAGTTTAGTTTGGATACTTTGGGTTTTTCTAAAAATAATCAGGAAAAAATCATTGCCGCAATCAGGCATTCTTATGGCATGGTGTTAGTGACCGGGCCAACCGGCAGCGGCAAAACTACGACCCTTTATACTTTGGTCAAAATGCTAAACACCAAAGATGTTTCGATCATCACCATCGAAGACCCGATCGAATATTCCATCAACGGCATTAACCAAATCGGAGTTAATGCGCGCACTGGCTTAACTTTTGCTAACGGGCTTCGTTCCATCCTACGACAGGATCCAAACATTATAATGGTTGGAGAAATCCGGGACGCCGAAACAGCTGGATTGGCTGTTAATTCGGCCCTAACCGGCCATTTGGTCTTGTCCACCCTGCATACCAATGACGCGGCCACCACTCTGCCGAGACTCCTGGATTTGAAAGTCGAACCATATCTGATCGCCTCGACTGTGAATATTGCGGTCGGACAACGGTTGGTGCGCCGGATTTGTAATTTTTGCAAACAAGAATTGAAAATTACCCCCTTGGACCTCAAAAGTCTCAGCGAAGTGATTCCTTCCCATGTGCTTGGTAAAAATACAGTTTTTTACAAAGGGGTGGGCTGTGAGGAATGTTTAAATACCGGTTATCGCGGGCGGGTCGGGATTCATGAAGTGATAGTTATTGATTCGACAGTTCGAGAGGCGATTTTACGAAAAGCCACGGCCATGGAAATTAAGCAACTGGCCAAACAGCAAGGCATGATTACTATGATCGAAGATGGTTTTATCAAAGCCCGCGAAGGGATCACCACGATTGAGGAAATTTTAAGAACTTTACATGAGTAAATCCCGCACCACTTTTTAATAATCATCTCTATTCTATGCAAGAAATTAAATTTGGTCGAAAAAGTTATATACCAACCATACCCCAGTCTTCAAAAGTGGTGCGGGATAAACCCGCTGCCAAATTAGCTGTAGCCAAACCTGTTCGAAAAAAACCGAGATATTGGTTGCTGCGTTTTTCAATCCAAGACCAGATCATGTTTGCGAAAAGACTGGCTATGTTGATTCGGGCCGGCATTCCACTCTTGGCTGCGTTGCACATGTTGCGCAAACAGGCGAAATCCAAATCCACCAAGACCGTATTTGAGGTTTTAGTGGAGGATGTGGAGAATGGTCAGTTTATTTCCTCCTCCATGTCGAAGTTTCGTAAAATTTTCGGCGAGTTCGCCATCAACATTGTGCAGGTTGGCGAAGTTTCCGGAACCTTGCATGAAAATTTGGCATATTTAGCAGAGGAGTTGAAAAAAAAGCAGGCCCTGCGGCGAAAATTGATCAGTTCCATGCTCTACCCGATTTTTATCGTGATTGCGACGCTTGGGATCACGGTGTTGTTGACGGTTTATCTGTTCCCAAAAATCCTGCCAATTTTTTCTAGCGTCAAATTTCCACTGCCTTGGTCAACTAGAGCTTTAATTTTTATTAGCAACCTGCTGGGAAATTATGGTTTGTACATTTTGTTAGGGTTGCTTTTATTGGTGGTTGCGGTCTGGCTGTTATTAAGAAATAAAAAGTTTCGACTGTTTTTTGACCGCACATTACTGCGGATTCCAGTTTTTGGCAGTTTGTTGCAAGGCTATCATCTGGCCAATATCTGCCGGACCATGGGGTTACTTATGAAAAGCGCGGTCCCGATCGTACGGGCGTCGGCAATCACGGCTGATACGACCACGAACAGCGCTTACCAAAAAGAACTCCGGTTATTATCAGAACATATTACTAAGGGTGAAAAAATTTCCACACATTTAAGTAAAAATCCTAAAATTTTCCCATCCATAATGCAGCAAATGATCGGCGTGGGCGAATCGGCCGGAACCTTAAGTGAAACCTTGTCTTTCTTAGCCGAAATGTACGAAGCCGAAGTGGATGATTTAACCAAAAACCTCACCACGGTCTTGGAACCAGCACTCATGGTGTTTATGGGTATCATCGTTGGGTTTATTGCGATTTCTATCATTACTCCGATTTATGAGTTTACCCAGTACCTTAAGCCATAAGGAACAAAAAGCATTTACAATAGTCGAAGTCATTGTGGTCATGGGGCTGGTGGCGCTGTTGGCTGGGATGAGCATGTTCTTAAGTTTTGATTTTTACCGCGGTTATGCGTTTGGCTCAGAACAAAGCATCATAGTCAGTGTTTTGCAGAAAGCCAGAAATCAAGCCATGAGCAACATCAACCAAAAATCGCATGGGGTAAAATTCTTAGCGGAAAATTATGTAATTTTTCAAGGAGCAGACTATACTAGTCGCGATGTGGGCGAAGATCAAATAATTGAAGCTAGTCCAGTTGTTAATAATAGCGGCGGTGAAATTGTTTTTACCCAGCTAAGTGGCAGTGCATCGAACTTTAGTCTAGATATAAATGGCAATGGAAAAACTGCTACGATCACAGTTAATAGTGAAGGACAAATCGATGTTCCATAAGAATAACAATTCACAAGAAGGAATCAGCACTATTGAAATCTTGGTGGCCTTTGCCATGATTGTGTTGTGCATTTCTGCAGTGATTTTGGTGGTGTTTGGCAACCAAACTATTTCCGCAGACGCCCAAACGAATAATGAGGCATTGCTTTTGGCTCAGGCCGAATTGGAAAAAGCTCAATTAGATGGCGATGCTGACTATGATTCTGTTCAGACTGCTTCTTTGGCTGACGTAGATATATACTCGAGAGATATAATTATCGATCCGGCTTCTGTCACGCAATGCGGAAAGAACGTGATCAGCAGCGTCACATGGCCTTTCGAACAACGATCATTGTATGTTGATCTCACCACTCGCATAACTGATGTAGTAACTGCCCTAGCTATGGGGGGGAACTGTGATAATTCTCCACCCCCACCAGCTGGTTGGAATCCGCCAGAAACCTGGAATTGTGATAATTTTAACCCCGGCAAACCAACCGGGCTAGATTCTTTGAATCAAGTTATCTATATGACCGGAAATAAAACTCCATTCTTATATATCGCCGACACGAATGGCATACCGAAAGACCTTAATTGCCAGGCTCACAGCGGAGATTTGTTTGTTGAGTTTGATAACGGTTTTGATGCGGGGAAAGCATTGAATGATATTAAAGTAGTTCGTCTTTCAGATGGGAGAATCTATGCTTTTGTTGCGCGCGACACAACCCCGGGCGAACTTCAAGTAATCGATGTAACTGATATTAAAAATCCTGTCTCTGTCACGATTTTACAGTTATTGAATGTTTCCGGCGCATTATCTGAGGCATTCCGTATTTATTACTATGATGATCGAATTTATGTGACCACCAGAGAAGCAACTGGTAATGAATTTCATATTTTTAATGCGTCTGATCCAACCAATATTTATGAGATGGGTAACGCGACTCAACTGAATACCACGGTTGAGAGTTTTGCTGTGAATAAAAAAGGCAGTAGCTACATTGCATATATGGCAGCAGATAGTAATTCGAAAGAATTGCTAGTATATGACGTAACTGATTCAAATAATGTGTTTGAACTAACGAACGCGCGCCGAAATTTGCCAGGGAACCAAGATGGGGCTTCGATAAGTTTAATAGGGAATTATTTATATTTTGGACGTTTATCTGCCGAAGGTTCGGACTTTTATATTTTTGATGCATCTGATCCTGTCAACGTAATTGGAGGATTGCCGATTCTTAATCAAGCAAATATTGATACTAGTGTTATTGGGATTGCAGTCAGCGGCATTTATGCTTATCTTGCCACAACCAAAGCCAATGCTGAATTTCAAGTATGGACTTCTAATCCAAGCCAAGCTATTACTAAAGTCAATACTATTCCTTTCAATTTTCCTAATGTTATTGAAAACGGAGTTAAATATGACAGTAATTGGGTCTATGTAGCAAGTCAGGGTCAGGATGCACTTAGAATTTTATACAACGGTCTATGATTCGCGAAAACGGTTTTACTTTAATTGAAACCCTTATTTATATCGCTCTGTTTACGATTATCATAGGTGGTGCCATGGTTGCTGTGTATCAGATTATTGAATCAACCAACCGTACCAATGAAAGGGTGGTCATTCAGGAAGACGTAAATTTTTTACTCCGCAAGCTTGACTGGGCCTTAACTGGAGCTTCGGCAGTTAGTGCCACGGCAACAACTTTAACAGTTACCAAGGGTGGATCAAACTTGGTGTTTGAATTAACAGGTGATGATTTGACTTTGGACACCAAACCTCTTAATAGTAGCTTTGTTAAAGTTGAACCAGTAGCAGGCATTGTATTTACTTATGATTCTGGTGAAAGAAAAGTGACTACGGTTTTTACCATCAACGGCCGCCAGGTTGATCAAATTAAATATTTAAAGCCATGAGACAAGTTAACAGGGTTAGAGCTGTCATCCTGAACTTGATTCAGGATCCAGAAGTCTGGATTCCGGATCGAGTCCGGAATGACGCAAAACAACAAGGCTATGTTGCTTTGATCTCCGCCATTGTCATTTCTATTTTGCTCCTGACCATCACTTTCACTTTAAGTTTTACGGGATTTTTTTCCAGGTTCAATGTCTTAGATGCGGAGTATAAGAAAGTCAGTCAAGGTTTGGCTGAAGCGTGTATCGACAATGCTATTTTAAAGTTAGTTAGTGATAAAAATTATACTTTGACTGCTGCTGATCAAGATATTCCAGTCGGCAGTGAAACTTGTGATATAGTTTCACTGCATCCTTCACCTCCACGCACCGGATCCATTCGCATTAAAACTCAAGGGGTTCACAACGAAACTTATACTAATTTGAATGTTGTGATTGCTCCAGGTTTTAATATTACTTCTTGGGAAGAATGTCCGAATCTCACTTCCTCTGATACTTCTTGCTAAACTGCTCGAGATATGATATATATGTATGTTACTGTTCAAAGGTCGAAATAATCATTAAGTTAAAGGATATTATGAGAAAATTATTGAAAAATCAGGGATCAGGATTCACTTTGATTGAAATCTTGGTGGTCATTGGGATCATTGCTGTGTTGGCAACGATTGTGTTGATCGCCATCAACCCAGCCAGACAGTTTCGCCAAGCAAGAGATACTCAACGTACTAGTAATGTTAATGCTCTTTTAAACGCAATTGGGCAATACATTGCTGACAATAAAGGTATTCCTCCTGCTGAAATCCCAGCAGTTGGAACTCAAGAAGATATTAGTATGGATGAATCAAATCTTTGCGTAGCTTTAGTTCCAACATACATGCCAGCTTTTCCGATTGATCCATCAGTTGGAGTTGAAGGAGATGCTGATGTAGACGGAGATGAACAGGTTGCCAGCACTGAATGCGATGACGATTATAATACTGGTTACCATGTCGAACAAGTCGCCGGTGGTCGAATTATCGTTTCGGCTAATGGTGAAGAGCCAGCGGGAACTGACAACATTTCCGTTACTCGCTAAATTTTAAATAAAAAGAAAGCCCCCAATCGGGGGCTTTTGTTTTGGCCTATTTTTAAGTATAATAGATGGGCACTATTAATCCTATATTTATGGACGAAACAATGACAATGCCGGTTCCCAAAAGCAGCCCGAAAGATGTGTTTTATCACCTTCTTTCGATCGTGACTTTGTATATGAGCGCGATTAGTTTTATTACCCTGCTTTTTTCGTTAATTAACCAATGGTTTCCAGATCCTTTAAGTTATGCCTATGGGGTGAACGAGTCAATTCGCTGGTCCGCGGCCATTCTCATCGTTTCTTTTCCGGTTTACCTCTTGTTAATGTGGTTGATTAACAAAGACATTGCGATGGATCCGGCGCGCCGGGAATTGCGGGTTCGTAAATGGCTGGGCTATCTGACTTTGTTTATCGCAGCCATCACCGCGATCGTGGACGTGGCCACCCTGGTTTATAATTTATTGGGCGGGGAGTTAAGTATCCGTTTCTTCCTAAAAGTGATCGTGGTCCTAATTGTTTCCGCCGCCGTGTTTTTTTATTATTTAAGAGAGCTGCGGGGCCATAAGTCAGGAAGGGTGACAGCATGAATATCAATAACAAAACCCTAGCCTGGATCGTTTCGATTTTGGTACTAGCTGCGGTCGTGGCGGCTTTTATCACGATCGGCGGCCCGTCCAGACAACGATCGTTGCGGTTCGATGAACGGCGCGTATCTGATTTGCAAGCCATCCAAGGCCAGATTATTACCTATTGGCAGCAGAAGAATAGTTTGCCGGCTTCGCTTTCTGATTTGAGTGATAGCATCTCTGGATTTAAAGCGCCCACAGATCCGGAAACCACCCAAGCATATGAATACAGTGTTACATCAAGTCTGAATTTCCAACTGTGTGCAACTTTCAATTTGCCGAGCGAATCTGATCAAACGAGAGCCGTACCTATGATGTATCCCGGGCCGGATAACTGGAGCCACGGAGTCGGAAGAGTGTGCTTTGAGCGCTCCATCGACCCCCAGCTATACAAGCCAGTGAAATACTAAAATTGTAATTTAAAAGCCCTGCACCTTTTTGGTGCGCGTTGATTTAATCTAATGCATTTGTCCAACCATATGCCCGTACGGACGTGGGATTGGACAGTTAAATTCTCTAAGAATGTTATACATTTTTTAGATTTGGCAACCAATTTCGATTTGACACCCAACCCTAAGCATTGATATATTGGGGTCATCTTTATGCAGAATCGAGACGTCAAAGCAGTATTGTTCGGAGCGCTGTTTTTCAGCGCTTTTTTGATTCTACCCAACCCTGCCCATGCCGCCACCGAGGTTGGAGGGATGCTTACCGAATCCACCACCTGGACTATGGCCAATAGCCCATATATCGTGCGGGCTGATTACTTTGCCCACGAATGGTGGACCGGCTGTGGGGAAGGTTATGGTTTAAGCTTGGGGACTGGCGTAGTCTTAACCATCCAACCAGGAGTTGTGGTCAAATTTGACGTTGGCACCAAATTTTTAAGCTGCCAGGGGCAACTGATCGCCAACGGCACAGCAGCCCTGCCCATTACTTTCACTGCCAATACCGACACTCCCATCCCTGAGTATTGGCAGAGCATGAAGCTTGGCCCTTTAGATCAAGTCCAACACACCCATATATCTTACGGTTCAAGTTGTATCACTTACGCTTCCAGCTCCACCATCTTTAAGTTCAATACAGTTGAATACTGCGGCGCCGCTTTATACTTTGAAGCAGTCAGAGTACCTCTGATTATCGAAGACAATATCCTGCAAAACAGCGGTTATGGGATTTTCATGATCTTGTCGGAAGGCGCCACCATCAGCAACAACCACTTTGAGAACAACACCGGTTATGGTATCTCCATTAACCGTCCATTCTCTGCCTCCACCATCGAAAACAACGAGATTAATGGCAATTGGGTGGGTATCTCCTTTGATTATCAAGACAATAGCCGGATTAGTAACAACAACATTACTGGGAATAGTCTCTATGGAGTTTTAAGTCGAAACACCCTCAATGCCCAAGATAACTGGTGGGGAGATCCAACTGGCCCCTACAATGTAACTTTCAATCCAGGTGGACTGGGTAATGAAGTTTCGAATGAAGTGGACTTTGAACCGTGGCTGAGCGAGGCGGTAATTTTCGATGAAGTCGGGATACAAAGGCCAGTAATTATTATTCCGGGCATATTAGGATCGGCCCAGAAAAATGGAGAGTGGATCATAGACCCAATATTACACACTTATGATAATTTGATCGATACCCTAGAGGCTAATGGATATGTGGAAGATGTGACATTGTTTACCTTTCCTTATAACTGGTATCAGTCAAATGTTCTGACAGCCTTCGAATTAAAAAACAAGATTAATGATGTTCAAGACATTTGTGACTGCGCGAGGGTAGATCTAATTGCCCATTCTATGGGAGGTTTAGTGGCGAGGCAATATATCCAATCGAATTATTATGAAAATGATGTTAAGCAGCTGATTTTTCTTGGTACTCCGCATGAAGGATCGCCTAAGGCATATTTAACTTGGGAAGGCGGAAAAATAAGCTCTGATGCTAATGGTTCGTTGGTTAATTTTATTTTTTCCAGAGAAGCCAAAAAACTGGGATACAATGATGTATTTGATTATATCAGGAACAGTCCAATCAGTAGTGTGAAGGAGTTATTACCTATCTATCCTTATTTAATAGACAAAGCAACCGGTACATATAAACCATTTCCGAGCGGCCATCCGATAAACGACTTTTTGCTAAATTTACAAGCTAGTCTCCAGAATTTATACAATTCGAATGTAGTTTTAACAAATATTACAGGCCTGGTTAACCCAACCAGCACTATAAATGATTTTAGGGTAGTAAATTCTTCTGATTTGTTCCTGTGGCAACATGGATATCCCGAAGGTTTTTTTGAAAATATCGGCGACAGAGGACTTATTTTCGGTCCTGGCGATGGAACAGTTCCTGAAGAAAGTTCAACCACAATTCAATCAGCCCAGTTCGAACTAGCTTACAGTCACAACCAGATCCCAGCAAAAGGAGCCGGGCTGATATTTAAAGTGTTGACAGGTGTCACACCTACACAAGTTTTTGACGAATTTACAGGATTCGGATTTGAATTACTAATTTTTAAAATGCTTTCTCCGGCAGATATGCAGGTAATAGGGCCGGATGGAAAAAAAATCGGTAAAAATTTTAATAATAACGAGGAGTTTGACGAAATACCAAACGCCTTTTATTCAGGGTTTGAGACGGATGATGAATATATCACGATTTTTAATCCCCTTGAAGGCGAGTATAAAGCCATCACTCAAGGCACGAACAATGGGGGGAGTTATACCATAGCCACTGGTTTAATTTCAGATGAGTCTATTATCGAAAATGAGTTTACAGCCCAGACAACACCGGGTCAAATCCAAAACATCAGTATTACTCTATCGGCAGGAGAAATAGAGGTAGCGCCGGAAGATTTTATTGCGCCGCATATATTGATCAATTCTCCACAGCTTAAGGATTATCTGCGTTCAGAAACCTTGCCCATTGATGTAGTGTTTTCCGACAAAGAATCGGGTGTATTTTCAACAAGTTTAAATCTTGATAATATTAGTGCAGGCAATAACTCTAGTATAGATCTATTTTTCCAACCCCTTGGAAATCATATTTTTACAGCCGAAGCAGTAGATTTTTTGAATAACACAGCACATCAGGAAGTTGAGTTTCGAGTAATCGCCAGCCCCGATAGTACTATTTTGGATGTTGAAAGGGCCTATAGTTTAGGTTGGATTACTAAAAAGGCGGTAAAAGAAGATTTAATTCGAAAATTAAAAAATGCCATCCGGCTTGAGAAGAGAATAGATTTTTTGGAGGAGCAATTTCTGGATAAACCAAAAATCGTCAAGCGAATTGAAAGAATAGAAAATAGGATCGATAAAGTTTTAGCCAGAGCCATAATAAGAGATTTAGAAAATCAAAGAAATAGAAATATTAACGACCAGGCTTATTTTCTTCTTTTAGAGGATATAAATTGGTTAATAAATAATTAATATGAAATTTTTAAAAAATATCAGTATATTAGCAATTATTGTATTTTTTACATTTCTTATATCTTATTTTTGGTTTCAGTCAATTTATAGCTTTGTTTTTAATGATGTTCCGGATGGTTTTTTTGAAGCCTATGAAGCATTTTCAGCTTTTATAGTAGTTTTTATATATGTATTTGTATTATTTACTTCATTATTTTTTACCGCCTTCGGAGACCAAAATAAATACTGGTGGATGGGGATACTGTTAATTCCAGCAGCTTTGTTTGAACTCTACTTTGACTGGCAGCATATTTATATCCCGATTATTCTAGGTCTGATTGGGTGGATGATCGGGTATGGAATTTCTAAATTGATGAATAAACCCAAAGCGGCGAGGTAGCCGCTTTTTTTAGATCGAAGAACTGGAATCTCTGAATGAAAAATAAAACCACGTCGACATATCTCATGTCGTCTTAAAATATTAATTGCATTATAATCCGTTTTGACAATAGATTCATATTATTCACTTTTGACCGATCGGACAAATTTGAATAATATCACTAATCAAAAAAACCGCCCTCTGCCTACCGGCAGGCAGGCTTTCGGAGTGGCTTTATTACTCTCTATTTTTTGTTGCTCGCTTTGATAAAATCTTTAAATAGTGGGCCGGGGTTTAGGGGCCTAGATTTGAATTCTGGATGAAACTGGACACCCACAAAAAACGGGTGATCCTTCAATTCTATAATTTCTATTAAACGACCATCCGGTGAGGTGCCGGAAAAAATAAATCCAGCAGCTTCAAATTGTTTTCGGAATTTATTATTAAATTCGTATCGGTGACGGTGACGCTCTAAAATCTTGCGACTGCCGTAAGCTTTTTCTGCACGACTGCCAGGCTTTAGCACGCAGGGCCAAGCACCCAGTCGCATCGAACCGCCATATTCTTTTTTTAAAAGCTTCCTTTCCTGATCAGGCATAACATTGATTACCGGGTATTTAGTATCATTATCAACCTCGGTGGTATTGGCTTCTTTTAGCTTTAAAACATTGCGGGCAAACTCAATCGTCGCCATCTGCATACCGAAACATAATCCCAGATAAGGAACTTTTTTGGTTCTGGCGTAAGTAATTGCGGAAATCATGCCCTCTACTCCCCTCTTGCCGAATCCAGGAGTAATAACAATTCCATTCATACCTTTTAAAAGTTCAGTGCCTTTTTTTTCGATATTTTCTGAATCAATCCAGTGAAGCATCGGTTTAACTTTATTGTGCCATGCCGCAGCCTTTAAGGCCTCGATAATCGAAACATATACATCGGACAAATGATAGTTACCGGTGGCAAAGTATTTACCGACAATGCCGATATGAACTTCTTTCCGAGAATTTTTCATTGTCCTGATCAGTTTTTTCCAAGGCGCCAGATCCTTTTTCCCTGGAGGTAAGCCAAACTTGGACAAAATCTTTTCTCCCAATTTTTGTTGTTGCAAAATAAGTGGGACTTCATAAATCGAGGCGACATCAGGATTAGAAATCACGTCTTCTTTCTTAACATTACAAAACAAGGCAATTCGTTCTTTGCGCCGATCATCGACATAATGTTCGGCTCTCGCCACGATAAAATCAGGTTCGATACCCATCGAGTTGAGCAGCCTGACTGATTGTTGGACGGGCTTCGATTTCATTTCCCCGATATTGCCAGGGATTGGTAAATAAGCCACATGAACCTGCAGGACGTCCGACGGTGTCCGCAATTTCATGATTCGAGAGGCTTCGAAAAAAATCGCATTTTGATACTCTCCGACCGTGCCGCCTAATTCAATAATGACAATATCCGAACCACGACCGGCCTTTTTAAAACGCCGAATGATCTCGTCAGTGATATGTGGGATAGCTTCGACGTCCTCGCCGTCATATGCGAATGCCCGCTCGCGCTTTAGTACTTGGGAATAAACTTGACCGGTGGTAATATAATTCACCCGACTTAAATTAGTATCTAAAAATCGTTCATAATGTCCAAGGTCCTGATCAGTCTCGACTCCATCGTCAGTCACAAACACCTCGCCGTGTTCCTGGGGTCTGATGGTTCCTGCGTCCAAATTTAAATACATATCCACCTTAACCGGGGAAATCGTGTACCCTTTACTACGTAAAATAGCGGCCGTAGATGCCGCTGTAATGCCTTTTCCGAGGCCCGAAATGACGCCCCCGGAAACAAATATATATTTAGTCGTTCGTTTAAATTTTGCGCTCATTTTGCCTCTATTTTTAATTTTACCAAACTTACGGTGTCTGATGCAAATCGAATTTTCAGTTCATGGAGACCTAAACTTTTAATCGGCTCTTTTACTACTAATGCCGAGGGTTCAATTTTCACCTTTAGCTGATCTTCAATCGCCTGGGAAATTTGCTCGGGCTTGATGGATGCAAACAAATGCTGCTTGTCCGCTTTAGCTTTAATCGTGATAGTCCTCTGGTGCAACCTTGCACCCAGCTGTTTTTGGTATTCTTGTTCCTTTTTTAATCTGGCTTGGTATTCTGCTGTTTCTTTCTGCATTTTTTGTAACAGCGAAGTGGTTGCGGGCAAGGCTAAGTGTTGGGGGATCAAATAATTTCGAGCATAGCCGTCACTGACTTCTCGAACATCCCCGTTTCGCCCTAAACCGTTTACGTCCTTTGTCAATAAAATTTTCATCCCGTTTAGAAATAATGATTAGTTAGTAAACAAATATATTTATAATCGTCCCTTTGGATATGAATCCACTGATATTTAGCAATGTCATATTTCTAACGGGATTCATGTCAGATTCTTAAATATCTTCTGATAGCAATCGTGCTGGCAACCACGCCCAAAAATACACTTGCCACCAAATTGACAACCAGTATTTGCCAAAACAAGGTTTGGATAAGATTCGTACCCAGTGCGCTGATGGATAAAAATTCTTGGATCCGGCTGGACAGTATGGTCAGTAACCCGAAAACAATAAGCGAGGCTGTAATTGTGGCAAAAATCGCGTACATAATTCCTTCAATCAAAAACGGCCATCGGATGTACCAATTGGTCGCGCCGACCAGCCGCATGATCTCAACTTCTTCTCTACGGTTGTAGATCGTTAGTCGGATAGTGTTAAAAGTCACCATGATCGTCACCACAATAAAAATACCAGCAAGTAGAACACCAAACCGGGTAATGAATTGAATAATTTGATAAAGCTTATCGATAACCTTTTGATTGTCCCGGATTGTTTGAAAATATGGAGCGAATCGATCTGTATTCAATCGCTCGTAAATAGCAGCGTAATCAGTTAGGTTATCAGCCTTAATAGCCAATGATGCCGGAATCGGATTTTCCGCATCGCTAAATTCGTTTAAGGTTTCCAAAATTACCGGCTCGTTTTGATGTCGTTCTTCAAACCTTCGCTTGGCTTCTTCTTTGGAAGTATACTCAACGGCTCGGACTCCGCCAATCGCTTCAATCTCAGCTTTAACACTGTCAATTTCGTTCTGGGTTGTTTGATCGGTAAAATAGGCCGTAACCACACCAACTTTATCAGTCGAATTCTGGATTGCCAAGGCGGTTAAGGTATACAAAATAATCATGGTTGAAATAATTAACAGGGTAATCGTCACCATGGAGGTGGCGGCGATGGAAATCCAAATATTTCGGAAAAAATCGATAATGCCTGATTTTAAAAGCCGCTTTGTCGTAACTAAACTCATAAGACGTATTTTCCTTTTTCTTGATCGTAAATGATTTGACCTTTCTCAATTGTCACTACGCGTTTTTTGATGCTGTTCACTAAATCTTTAGCGTGAGTGGCTAAAATCACCGTAGTACCGACCTTGTTAATCTTTAAGAGTAGCTGGATAATATCCCAGGCATTGATTGAATCCAAATTTCCGGTTGGTTCATCAGCCAACAGCAACACCGGTTTATGGGCCATGGCTCTGGCGATTGCGATCCGCTGTTTTTCTCCCCCTGACAACTCATGGGGAAACGCCCCGCTGCGCTCAGAAAGACTGACTAATTCCAAAATTTTTGGCACTTCTTTTTTTATAGTTTTGTTATCATCGCCAGAGACCTCCATAGCAAACGAGATATTTTCAAAAACCGTTCTTTTGGGCAAAAGCTTAATATCCTGAAAAACAACGCCAATTTTCCGTCGCAGAAAGGGAATGCTTGAACGCTTGATGTGCGACACATCGATGTCATCGATCAGGATTCGTCCCGAATCCGGGCGTTCTTCCCCGATTATTAAGGAAATCAGGGTTGATTTCCCGGCGCCAGATTGACCAACCAATGAAATAAACTCACCTTTGTGTATATCTAAAGTTACGTCTTTAACCGCAACGATCTGATTATAGGTTTTTGTGACTTTATCGAATCTAATCATTTGGTTCTATTATAACAGAATTTTATTACTGATCGAATGATCGATTCATTTCCAAATATTTCTTTATTAATTCGTCCAAATTGCCCTCTAGAACAGAAGCGGCGTCGGAAGTTTCATAGTTGGTCCGATGATCTTTGACGAGCTTATAGGGGTGTAGTACGTAAGAACGAATCTGGTTACCCCACTCCGCGCTATGAAACTCTCCCCGAAGTTTCAGTTTTTCCTGACGCTGTTTTTCTTCTTCCAAGGTCGCTATTTTACTGGTTAGAATTTTTAGAGCTTGCTCTTTGTTTTGCGACTGACTACGTTCGTTTTGGATAGTCACGGTAATGCCTGACGGTTTATGAGTTACTCGAATCGCGGAATAAGTCGTATTCACTGACTGCCCGCCATGTCCCCTGGAAGTTTTAGCCTCAATCTCTACCTGGTCAAGATTCAACTTATATTCCGTTTCTTCCAATGCGGGCAATACCTCTACTAACGCGAAAGAAGTTTCTCTGGTGTGCGCAGGATTGAAAGCAGAAAGTCTAACCAACCGATGCACACCCGCTTCCCCTTTCAAATAGCCGTATGCGTAAGAACCGTCAATACTGAAAACAACACTTTTGACCCCAGCTTCACCCCCGCGGCTTTCATCAATGATCGAAACTTTGAATTTTTTTGTCTCGCAAAATCGCAAATACATGCGAAGCAGCATTTCCGCCCAGTCTTGAGCGTCCACCCCTCCAGCGCCGGCATGAATCGACATGATAGCGTCATGATCATCGTATCTTCCAGAAAGGAAGGTCATGACACGAAACTGCTCGAATAAAGCCTCTAGAACCTTAAATTTGGCCTTTAAATCGTTCTCTAGGGCCTTATCTTCCTCTGACACAGCCATGACGACCAAGCCCTCTAAATCGTGCAAATCCGATTCAAATTTAAACCAGCCCTCGACCTGGGATTTTTGGTCTGACAGTTTTTTTGCCTTGGCCTTCGCCACACTCTGGTCTGACCAAAACTTCGGGTCAGCCATGGCATCTTCCAGTTCTAGAATTTGTTGTTTTTTTTGAGGCAGGTCAAAGATGCTCCTTCAGATCGCGGAGCTGATCTTTTACGGTTTTAATTTTTCGGAGTAATTCTTCCATGTTATTTCCGTTTTAGTTTGGCTAATTCCTTTTCGAGCTCGCCGTCAGTGATTCCGGTTATATCATAATGATTATAACCTAGCGCGCGTAGCCGGGAATATATTAGGGCAAGTGGGCCAGCATATAATCTATCAAGTACGGCCGTTCGAGCTTCTTGCAGATCATGTTGTTCCTTGAAACCGCCATCCCGGTTAGCTCGATTTTGTTTCTTAATTATCTCGTAAAGCTCATCCATTAAATTAAGAAGTTCCTCGCTCACACCTTGTTGTTCTGCCGCTTGATCTAACACGGCCTCGAAGTCTTTGTCTGATTGAGCATTTCTCATTTCCGTCCGAGCTTTATTTGGGGTGCTAACCGAGCTGACATTCGTTCGCGCGAAGCTTTGGTGCCGGCGACCCGAAAATTTTGTATATAGGTTTTGGAAAAACGTCCGTGCTCCTTCCGGCCCATATTGACGCCCTGTCTCCTGGACCTCATGAAGAAACGCCGCTTCTCGTTTCTCAATTGCATCTTCGTTTTCCGTCATATTTTATTGTTTATCATATTTTTTATCCAGTTCCGCCTCTTTCACGCGCTGTTTGGCTTCGCTATCGGCGCGCGACCAATAGTAATCATTATAATCCACAAATTTCATCGCTTCCGCTCGCCATTTCGAAACTTTCGCGATTTCTTGGTGCATCATTTGTCCGACTTTTCTATATTGGGGGTGTCCTTGCGGTGTTGTGCGAAGCTCGATTAGATGCATCGCGGCGCGATCGTTTAACCCCATGGTCCAGCGCACGAAGTTTCCGTGTAAGACAGCGTATTGTGCAAGCAAAGGATTTTCTGCCGCGATTAGTTTGAATAATTTGCGCGATTTTGAAACGCACTGTTTGGCCTGCTCTTCGAATCCAGCAAGCTTAAGTTCTTCCGGCATATCAAAACCAAGTTCAGTCGTAAACAGTTGTCTTTGCTGAGTATTCATACGATGACGCATCAAATCTTTATAGACACCCCAATTCGTCACCATTTCAAAAGTATAAGGATATCCCTCTTCCAAAGCGCGACCCGGACGATCACGCCTGGTTTTTCGCTCACCTAAATAAGTTCGAGCAATTTCTTGCCGAATATCTTCCGGCGTCTTCTTAATAAAAGTCCTCAAATCTTTGATTGATTTATTCGCGAACGGAAACAACATGCTGGCTAAAATTTGAATATCAAACTTACTCGGGGCTTTAAGCAGTTCAACTTGGGGTAAATTTTTTACTTTTTTTGCTTTAGATTCCCCGAACAATTTTCGAACTAAGGCAAACATATTATTCCGATTGGCAACAACATATTCATTTCGTTTTCCTCGTTTGACATATTGCGGGATAACTTCACTTGTTGCCTTAAGAGTTTTAATGCCTATGTCCTGAACTTCTGGAATATCCGTAGTAATTAGGTGAGAAATCAAGGTTTGGAAAAAGCGTCCGTTACCAAACATCCCGACATTAGTAAGAGTCGAAAGCGGCAAAAGACACCGCAATGTATCACAAGCTTTCGATCGGAGATCAAAATTGTAGGTGGTTTTAAAAGCTTTCTGTAATGCTTCGTCCTGTAAATCTGACCATTTTTCTTTCACTCCATCCCCATTAATATCATATTCTGCCATCTCGATAGATTTTAATTTCTCAAAATACGCTTTCATCGGCTCAACCAATGAAGCATATGTTTCAAAAATAAAATCCATGGTCTTTAAATAGTCCTTGCCAAAAGTCGAATTTTTTACGTCCTCACCGCGGTAATACAACCAATTGCCGTGTTCAACCTTCTGGTCGTAAAACACGTAGCGAGTGGATTGCTCGATTGGAGAGCCGCCGATTCGACGGTCTTCAATTTCTTTCGTGGCAAGCATTGAGATCTTTTCAAACGACACATGAGTTCCTTCTAACTCCCCTACACTATCATCACCATACGCGACCAGTACACGCGCGATCAATTCATCCGCGTGTTTGGGGTCAACATGCCCTTCTTTAATGAATTCTTTCAGCAAAGTTTCGCGAAAACCACCTTTGGCCCGCGAATAACGGGCGTAGGCCGCTCCCACAATCCCGGGTAAATTTTTAATCGCAAAAACATTATCTTCGGTTGAGGTAACATACTTGTTGAGAATCTGTTTTTCTTCTTCGGTAAATCCAGCACCACTTCCAGAAAATTTTATATTTTGATTATTATCATTCATAATCTTATTTTTCAGCACTGAAGTGGTGCTGGATAAACATCTATATTAAATGCTTAATCTTTTTCCAAACTAATTCATGGATCTCTTCTGGTGAAAGTAATATCCCCTTTTCCAGACATTCGATTTTTGTATAATTAAACTTTTTGGAAATTTCCAAATAAGTATTTTCCGCGTCGATCAGATGCTTAAGATCATTCTCGTGGATATCGCGCTTCTTGTCCCCGATATAGTAGCGGGGGCCTTTCTGAGCAATTAGCCTTTGTGAAATTTTTGCTGGTATATGCAAAATCAAATGCAAGTTTGGTTTGGGAATCTTAAAAAATTTGTATTCTAAATCATGCAACCATTTAAAAAATTTATATCGTTTTTGCTTATCGCGAATTTTACCACCCTGATGAGCCATACTGGCAGTGACATAGCGATTAGAGACAACCACATAACCATCGTCCAAATGTTTTTGAATTCGCTTTTTAGCAGCGAACCGATCAGAGGCATAAAAAATCGAAGGGATGTAGGGTCCTAATTCTTCGGCTGTGCCATAAAGGCCATTGAGATAATCTTCCACCGAACCAGCCGATTTGTTTCCATATTGGGGAAAGTCCTCCATATGCACCCTCTTCCGCATTTTTTTTAAACGATTGACCAAAAGTTTGGTTTGGGTCGCTTTGCCGGACCCGTCGGATCCGTCGATGACTATAAACTTACCTTTTTTAGACATGGTGGCCTCCGGTTGAGCCGAATCCGCCGCGAGAAGTCATCCGAATTTCTCTAACTTCATCCCATTCAACCTGGTCTCGCTTCAAAAATAAACCTTGCGCCAATCGTTCGCCCTTTTTTACTCCTACTGGTTTTTCAGTAAAATTATAAACCTGCAGTTTAATCTCATCCTCTGGTCCCGAATAGTCCCGATCGACGATGCCGATGCTTTGCGGTATACTTAATCCCTTTTTCAGCGGCAGACTGCTTCTTGGTGCAATCAGCAGAAAATGCTCATGTGGTGCCTCAATAACCAAACCGGTTCCCAACAACTTGATTTCTTTCGGCTGGATGATCGCGTCCTCATTCGAGGCCAAATCAAAGCACGCCGATTCCGTAGTTTGATACTTCGGCAATTCTACGCTAGGGTCTAATTTTTTGATTTTTACTTTCACTATTTGAAATCAATCCAACTGTTATTTTTAAGAAAATTTTTGTAATACTGTGAAGCTTGTGGCTTTGTAGCGCCGAAATATTTGCTATTCAGCTTCTTACTGCCGTATGCCGTATCGGCCTCCGACGATAGCGGAGTAAAAGACATCTGGGCTATGGGCATTTTGTAATATAAAACTATGGGTAGATTCGCGATGTTATGAAGCTCGAGAGTCATCTTAAGTTTATTACCAGGATCGAGATAACCAGCGGTGGCGTGAATAATAAGCCCAATCCGTCCAAGCGAACTTTTACCTTCCAACCTGCCAACCATATCTTTGGAGACACCAACGGTTTCGTATGTGATTCCTAAGGCAAATTCGCCGGGATGGAGCACAAACGGTTTTTTATCAGAAATCACAACCTCTTCCATCATAGAATCTATCGGTTTTTTCACATCAATCGAGGTGTGCTCATCATTTCGAAAAACCAAAAAATGCTTGCCCAAATGTAAATCAATAGAAGCAGGTTGAATGCTTTCTGGAAACAATGGTTCAACTTTAATCTTGCCATTTTTGAGATATTTTTTGATGTCACGGTCGGATAAGATCATGTTTTTACTTTTAAAGTTTAAATTTTTACCTTGATTCCAGGACCCATCGTGGCATTAATTGACACGTTCATAATAAATTCTTTTTTAAGGCCACCCATCTTTACTGCGTTGAGGGCGTCAAGAAAGGTCTTAAAATTAGCTAAAATCTGGCCGTCAGAAAAATTCGTCTTGCCCAAAATCATGTGAATATTGCCGGACTCATCATTTTTAAATTCTGTTTTGCCGCTTTCGAATTCCTGGACGGCTTTTGGCACATCAGAAGTTACAGTGCCGGATTTCGGATTCGGCATTAACCCCTTGGGGCCCAAAATCTTTGCAATCACCGCAAGTTTCGGCATCATCGCAGGTTCGGCAATTGCAATATCAAAATCAACTTGCCCGGTTTCTTTGATCTTCTTAATGAGCTGTTCTCCCTCTGCACCTTTAAAAACAGCAATTTTCATCTTTTTTCCGCTTCCGTGAGGCAAGGTAACAGTTGTACGAACTGTTTGACTAGTCTGTTTCGGGTCGATTCCCAACCTGACATGCACTTCAATACTACCCACAAATTTAGTGGTGGCAGTTTTCTTCGCCAGAACCACCGCCTCTTCAGGTGAATAGTTTTTTGTGATATCTATTTCCTTTTGTGCTGCAGTGAATCTTTTTCCCATACTAATTACTGCTTAATTTCTACTCCCATGGAGCGGGCGGTGCCAGCGACGATTCTTTCAGCGGCTTCGAGGGTACTGGCATTCAAATCAGGCATTTTCTGCTCGGCGATGGCCCGCAGTTGCGCCTTGCTAATGCTCCCAACTTTATTTTTCAAAGGGTCTCCGGAACCTTTTTCAATCCCCGCGGCTTTCCTAATCAAAACAGAGGCCGGCGGCGTTTTGAGAACAAAAGTATAAGATCGATCTTCGAAAATAGTAATCTCGGCTGGCACAACCACATCGCCCATGTTGGCGGTTCTTTCATTAAACTCTTTCAAAAATTGACCAATGTTAAGACCGTGCGGGCCCAAAGCTGTCCCAGTTTGCTGGGAGGGAGTTGCTTTCCCTGCCTGCAGAACTATCTTAACAATTGTTTTTACCTTCTTCGCCATAAATTTTCCTTGGAAAATTTACCTCGAGCGTAGTCGAGGGGTATTTTACAGCTTTTTAATTTGCAAAAAATCTAGTTCAATCGGGGTTTCGCGACCAAAAATAGAAACCAAGACTTTAATTTTGCCCTTCTCATCATCAACTTCTGAAATTTTTCCTTCGTAATCCTTAAACGGTCCATCCATGATGCGCACCAAATCATTGGCTTTAACGTCAATTTTAAACTTCGGTTCTTCCACTCCCATTCGTTTCTGCAAGGAGGTGATTTCTGTATCACCAATCGGGGTTGGGATTGTGCCTGAGCCGACAAAACCAGTAACGTTCGGGGTGTTGCGAACAACATACCAGGAATCGTCAGTGACGATCATTTCGACTATGACGTATCCGGGAAAAATTTTTTCTTCCACGGTTACCCGTTTGCCGTCCTTAATCTTAATTTTCTTTTCTTTGGGCACCAGGACACTGAAAATTTTGTCTTCCATGCCCATGGATTCAATACGCTGTTTTAGATTAAACGCAACGCTATCCTCATATCCGGAATATGTGTGTAAAACGTACCAGTGTTTTTCACCCGTTACTTGCTGTCTAGCCATAGATCATTGATTATTCGCGATAAATTCCACCAGGTTTGTTAAACCAAAATCAATCGCGCCCAAAAAAACCGCGACGGCCAAAGATATTACAATCACCGCGATTGTGACTCGAATTGTCTCTTTCCGGGAAGGCCAAACGACTTTTGTGAGTTCAGATTTGGCTTCTTTTAAAAATTGCCAAGGATTTACCATAAATGTTTGGTTCCCGAATCAAGTTCGGGACATCACTTTTTTAAATTCAAAAAAGTTCGTTTTTAAAAGGCCCGTGGGCCTTATATTCAATATTATAGGCGATTTTATAAATCATTGCAAATCCATCCTAAGATGCTATGATATGCGCAACCTGTCTCCAAGGAGGATGGCATGAAGAAGCTCGGATTGGCAATAATCACTCTGATTCTGCTTGGCGGGGCCGCGATGCTTGGCCAAGCGATTCCGCAAGAACCAAGGATCAGGCCGGACGTCGTCGCACTACTCAACGACCCGGCCACACTCGTCAGCGCAAAGGACGTGAAGGCTCGCATCGAGACCGATGGCTGGCCGGAGATCGTCGCCAAGATCGGTTGGGTTTTACGACATGCCCAGCTACCTGCAACGGCGCGCAGTCGATCGATTGCAACCGCGAATAGCAATCGCAAGAATTGGTACCCGATTGTGGGAGATATTGCGCCAGCTAAGCGCGTCCTCAGCTACATGATCATCTACTTGGATGAGCAGTACAAGCTCGATGCGGCAGCCGCCGCAGCCCAAAACGAGAGAATCACGATGCTCGAACAGCAAATCAAAGAGCTAGAAGCCGCCGTGGCTGAACTAAAAAAGCGCGTCAAATGACCGCGCTACATCTCGACATCGAAGCAGTGAACAATCACCGCTTCGTTTTTTTTATATCTAATTTTTGTCAGTAATAAAAAAAGAGCGACTAGAATGGCTAGTCGCCGAAAGCGACCGGTGGTCGGTTCAAGGTCAGAAGGTTGTCCCCAGTCACCTCGAGCAGTGGCACGAACCTCCGGAGTCGATATACGATCAACCCGCGTCGCAGGATCTCGTCCCAGGCACTGGGGTCTTCACAGTACATAGCATCGTACTCGATGCCACGCCAGATCAATTTGACCGAAACGCCGTCAGGAAGGATCACTTCGTGATCATGGTTACTGATCGGCACGAAGCCAACTGTCCCGCCGAGCCAGCGTTCGACACGCAGGCAGATCGTCTGCGGGAGTTGGGAGAGGTCCCTCAGTAAATGTTGCGGGGGAAGTGACGGGTGTTGCGATGGAATTGGCGGCATCAGTCCTCCTTCTGCACCTCAGAAAAACATGCTGTCATCTCGATCGTTGGGAAACCGGCCTCCTTGAGCGCGGCATCCAAGTCCGACCAAGAGATCATAGTGCTGCCGAAAGTCAGCCCTTCGAAGCCAAACACGGCATCAGGTCTGGCTCCTTGATCCGAATGCACACGGCCACGCAAAACGTTGCCGGTGTCGATGACTGTCACGATTATTCCCGGCGGCAGCGATGTCGAAAAACGCGGCACACCGTTCACAAACCTGACAGAAACGGTCTGCACCGGTAAGGGCTTCTTAAGATCCATGGTTTCCTCCATTCGAAAAAGCCTAGTAAGTATATTCTATACTAAATTCAAAATAATTTAAATATCTAGATTCTTAACGGTTTTGGCGTGGGTTTGAATAAAGCTCTTTCGAGAAGCTACTTCATCCCCCATGAGTGTTTCAAAAATCTTATTAGCCCGTTCAGCGTCGTCAACATTCACGCGCAACATTACCCGATTTATAGGGTCCATCGTCGTTTCCCAAAGTTGTCGGGGATTCATTTCTCCCAAACCTTTGTAGCGCTGAATATTGATACCCTTGATATTAATTTCACCGCTTTGTTCCGGAGCAGCTTGAATTATTTCTTGAGCCGACTCTTTAGCGGTCTTCGCGGCTTTTTTATCCTTCGCTTCTTTTAGGAATTTTTCAATCAGCTCATTGCGCTGTTTTTCTGAAAAAGCATACTCGGCATTTTTCCCACTTTGGACTCGAAATAAAGGAGGTTGTGCGATATACAAATATCCTTTGACAATTATGTCAGGGAAATATCGATAAAATAAAGTTAGTAATAACGTCCTTATATGGGCACCATCCACATCCGCATCAGTCATAATAATAATCCGGTGATATCGTAAATTCTCAACGTTAAATTGATCTCCCACGCCCGCGCCCAGCGCAATAATCAAATTTTTGATTTCTTGATTCCCCAGCATCTTATCTAGACGTGCCCGTTCGACGTTCAAAATCTTTCCTCGCAGCGGCAAGATCGCTTGAAACCTTCGGTCGCGGCCTTGTTTGGCCGAGCCGCCAGCTGAATCTCCCTCCACGATGTATAATTCAGACAAAGCCGGGTCGGACTCAGAGCAGTCCGCGAGTTTCCCAGGCAGAGCTAATCCTTCCAGCACGCCTTTGCGAATGACAGCGTCGCGCGCGGCGCGCGCGGCCAAGCGGGCTTTGTTCGCCAACAACACTTTTTCTAAAATCTTGCCCGCGTCCGCTGGGTGCTCTTCCAGCCAAAACTCCAAACCGCTGCCCACCACATCCTCGACAATCCCGCGAACCTCGGCATTGCCGAGCTTGGCTTTAGTTTGCCCCTCAAACTGCGGATTGGGCAATTTGACCGACACGATAGCCGTTAAGCCCTCCCGCATATCCTCGCCCGTGACTTTATCCGTATCTTTAAAATAATTGTTCTTAATTCCGTAATTATTCAACGACCTGGTGAGCGCCGAGCGAAAACCGGTTAAATGCATGCCGCCCTCCGCCGTATAAATGTTGTTGGCGAATGTCAGCACGGTTTCGGAAAATTCATCCGTATATTGCACGGCCGCTTCCACCATCACGTTCTGTACGGTTTTGCTCACGTACATGGGCTGGGTTTTCACCACCTTGTTCCGGTTCATATGTTGAATATAAGAAACCAGACCGCCCTCGAAATAATATTGATAAGAAAAACCCGTGCGTTCATCAAAAATAATCAGATGGGCGCCGCGAGTTAAATAAGCTTGCTGGCGGTAATGATCTAACACGAAATCAATGTCGAAGTCGCGGACCGTAAAAACTTCCGGGTCGGGCTTATAAGTAATTTTCGTCCCTCTCTGCCATTCGTCTTTCGGCGGCACCTTCCCAACCAGCTTAACTTTCCCTACTGCTTTGCCGCGCTTGTATTCTTGGATAAAAACCTTGCCATCACGGCGCACCTCGGCAATCAAATATTCAGACAGCGCATTAACCACGGCCGCCCCGACACCGTGCAAACCGCCGGAAACTTTATAGCCGGAGGCATCACCCCCGAATTTACCGCCCGCGTGCAACACGGTCAGGACTGTTTCTAAGGCAGATTTTTTCGTCTGCTTGTGGATGTCCACCGGAATCCCCCGGCCGTCGTCTTGGACTGAGGCGGAATTGTCTTTATGAATCGTAATCAGGATTTTTTTAGCATGCCCAGCCATTGCTTCGTCAATGGCATTATCTACAACTTCTTTCAGCAAATGATGAAAACCTTCTTTCGCCGTGTTGCCAATATACATCCCGGGGCGCTTGCGGACAGGTTCAAGACCCTCAAGCACTGTGATTTGCTCAGCAGTATAGCTTTTTTCTTGGATCGGTTTCTTTTCGATTTCTTGATCTTTTTTAGGCATAAAAGTCAATGTCCATCGCGAGCGACTGCTATTAATATCAGTATTAACCTCGGCAGTCGCGTGGCGATCTTTTTATTAGATTGTTTCGTCGCCGCCAAGATAAATCCTCTCAAAAAAACGGCTCCTCGCAATGGTTTAATCTTACCTATATTATAGCAAAAATTAAGGGATTTTGAAAGGATTTCTGGGGATAATTATTTGGCTAAAATTAGCCTTTATCTAAGCTCGGCTTGGTACTGTTTTTTTGTTTCGTAGTAGAGCTTGTTTTGCAAAGGGTCAACCTCTTCAATCTTTAGCGTTTTATCAGGGCTTCGATAGATTATTCGATAGGTATAACTTGTCCGATCCGGTCCAAATTTTTCAGGGTTTTCGTATTTATCCAGCAAAGAAACTTCTTCCACCAAGTCGCCGCCAATGTCTCGGATAAGATCGAAGTAATCATTCGGGATAAAAGATTGATCGACGATAAAAGAAATGTCCCGTGTAATTGGCGGATATTTGCTAACCTCCACAAATTTTTGACCAAGTTTGAGTTGCTTTATAACGCGCGAATCTTGGGACCAAAGCAATCGGATATCCGGCAGATCCATGGAAGCCATTGCTAATCTTTCAAGACCGAAACCGAAAGCCCAACCGTGATAACCTGTCAGTCCAAAATTAGCCAGCACGCTTTTTCTGGCCATGCCAGAGCCTACCATTTCGACCCATTGACCATTAATTTCTGCTTCCATTTCAAAACTTGGGTCAGTGTAGGGGAAATTATGATCGTAAAAACGATATTTAACCTGACCAAAAATATTTGTAGCCACATCCGAGAGTGCGTGTTTTAAATCCTCGAGGGTGATTGTTTGCTTTTCGTCTGGTGCTATATATAACGCGCCAAATTGATGAAAGACGTTCATATGGCTCCGATCAATTTCATCTTTACGGTAAACCTTGCCATAACAGATCACGCCAAGTGTTTCTCTCTTTTCAATTTTCTTCTTAATTTCGGGGTGGTTTAAATAATAATACCAAAAAACAGTATCATGAGTTCTTAACACATGATTTTCATCGACATAATAGGTGTCGGATTTACTACGCGCTGGGTGGCCTGGCGGCATATTAAATAAATCAAACAAAACCTCAGTAGAAATAATTTCGGGGATTTGAATCACATCGAATCCGGCCAGACTTTTTACCTTCGAGGCTCTATTCACAATTTCTTTTAACGGACTTCCCTCTGTTCGAGACAAATCAGGCAAGTTTAATACTCGCAGCATCCTTTTGGCATCTGCGTCTGTTCGTTTTTCTAAATCTCCTATTAACTTTTTCTCCTCGGAAGTATCAATAATAATTTCACTCATAGCATTGCTCTGCTAAACTCTTGTCCCAGTTTCGTATCTGGTTTAAGAATCATAATCCCCGAGCCGTCATCGCCAATTCCCAGTTCCTTAGCGGAACATATCATCCCTTGCGATTCGATGCCGCGAATCTTAGCCTTTCCAACAACAAATGACTTGCCGGCAGGATCATGCTGATTATGCAGAATGACAGCACCAGGCCTGGCTAAGGCGACGATCGCCCCGGCCTCGAAATTCCAGGCTCCACAGACTACCGGGGAAATTGTGCCTTGTCCATCTGTTAACTCCACGACTCTCAAACGATCGGCGTTTGGATGTTTTTCGACCTTCATAACTTTAGCCGTGACAATGCCTGGGAATTTTTGGGCGGAATTTTTATTCCCAGTAAGTTTTTTTAACCATCCAAGCAAAAATCTCATTGGCTGAGTGTAGTAATCGTCGGTTCATGCAAACCAAGCGCTGCCGTATCAGTAGCGATCTGTTGATTTCGACTTTCAGTAAATGGTAAGCCCGGAGTTAGGGGATCATAGCCATTCTTGATTTGAAAACCATCTGTCCAATCGTTTTGAGATACAATCTCGCGACGATCAGTATATTTTAAGGTCGGTTCAGTTTTGTAAATATTAACTTCGTCACCATCTGCGAGACCATCCTTATCGCTATCGGGATCATTCGGCACTGTTCCAGCCTTAAACTCATCGTAGTTATTCAAACCATCCGAATCCGGATTAGCAGCATCACCGCATTTGGATTGATCTTCACAAATTTCCTGTTGAAAGTACTGATTGAGCCAAACTTTAGGTAATTTTGAAACAACTTGCTCTTGTTGTGCAGGTTCATTAGACTTGCCTAGTAGAAAATAGGCCAACCCGGCGACAACTACAACCACGACCACTGCCGCGATAATGTAAACCATTCTTTTAGAAGATTGCGGCGAGGGCGGCGGCGGGACTGACATTTTAACCCCTGCTGGTTCGACTTTTTTTTGCAGTTGCGGCATGACTTGAAATGTTGGATCTATTGCACCTTGGCTCGGATGCAGTGGCTGCGGTGGCTTATTAAAAGGTTCCATAAAAACTCCTTGCCTGCCATCAGACAGGCTTAATTAATTTTACATTTTATTTCTGCTTGATAAATAAAATTCAAAAAATATCATAGCTAGTAAAAGAAATAGTGCGTTGGCCCAACTAAATAGCCCCAAACTCGCAAGGATTAGAGAAAGCAACAAAATTATGCTTAAACCAAATCCTTGTCGCAGCGCTACAAAAAAATAATCGTGGACCAACTCTCTTCGTCCAAATAATCTTCTTGCATAAACTCCTATAAGCACAAAAGCAGAAAATGCAAACAAACTGCAAAAAAGATAAAATAGGATTAGTCCGAGCCACGATTCGGGGCTAAATGAAAAAACAATGATGATCAATCCCAAACCGGAAGCAATCAGGCCAATCACAAACAGAGTGATGTAAAGCTTAATTTTCTGCAATTTTGTTTAAAAACCTCTTTAATTATAGCAACTTTGCCTCAAAATGTCGAAATTTACATTCATGAGAAATCCGGCGATCTGCCTCTAAAAAATTATCAGTTTGTATCGTAGCAATAATCTGTTCAATAGTTGATAATAGCTTGCTCTTCAGCGCGTCAATATCCGCGCTTGTTCCCAAAAAGGCTGAGGAGCTTCCCAGTCCATCCAAATACCAATAAGTCAAAGTTTCAACTTTTTCGCCAAACTCTTCAGTTGCGGCCCATTGATAAATCATCAGTTGCTCTTTGTCCACTGGCGATAATTTTTCTTTCACGGTTCCCGTCTTATAATCAACAATATTAATACTCCCATCAAGGTTTTGGTCGCCCCGGTCAATTTTGCCTGTAAATTTATAGTTGCCTAATTTTAATTTAAACTTTTTTTCTAAAAATTTGGGGAGCTTGGGTTCTTTCGAGAATTTCTCATAAAAATTAACCAAAAGCTTTAAGCCCTTCTTGCGATACTGTTCTTTGTTAATCTTATCAGGAAACCAATCGTCGATCCATGATTCTTCGTAAAATTTTTGCAACAACTCCTTTTTTGGTAATTCCAGTTTGTTTCCCTTACTCGTAACTTTACTAAACAGATCAGGCTGATTTTTGGTGTTGATCTGAATCATGGCTTGTAAGTATTTTTCTAAAGTTTTATGCATCGTGATCCCGAACGACAACTGTGCTTCTCCAGGTAGCGGCAAGCGATAAACATATTTCAATTTATACTCAAGCGGACAGTGTAAAAATGTCGAGATTTGTGAGAATGAAAAAGTATCGGGGATTGGATACTGGTAATCTGAATTTATCAACGGCATCTGTTTTGTGAAAAAGACCTCACCCGCCGGCAATTGCTTGTCGACTTTTTCGGCCAGCGACAACTCTACTAAAAATCGGGAGGGTTTTTTGTGGGTGATGCCACCATAATCATCAGCGAATGTAAAAAACAAAAATCGCTTGGCTCTGGTGGCCGCCACATAAAACAGTCGGCGCTCTTCCATCAAATGCACATCCCCTTCCGGCAAAATTTCCTTCACAAGTTCATCTGGTATTTCGATAGGATCTTTTCTTTCTCTAGTAGGAAATCGCTGATCTACTAAATTGACGACGAAAACACAGCCAAACTCCAAGCCCTTCGCCGCGTGAATAGTCATGATTTTCACGGCTTCCGGTCCGGCTTCCGGACTGACCGAAAGTTCACCCATGTCCCCTGCCTCAATCTCAAGGTTAATTTGGTTTAAAAATCCTTTCAGACTTTTGTCATCATTTTCTTCCTCGTACTTTTGGGATTTACGATATAGTTTTTCTACCAAACCCCGATTTTCCACATTTGAGATGGAATCTTCGGCTAATGCTTTCAGCAAACCCAAATCCGAAAGAACTTTGACCAGCAATTCAGAAATCGGCAGATTGCTTGCTTCTAGGGTATGTTTTTTAATCAAATTTACTAATTCATCAAGCTTGCTTTGGGTTTGATTTGAAAGTTTCACGAATGGTCGACCGATAGTGAGAGATTCGTACAAAGACCAAGCCTTTTTTTTCGCAAGTTGAGACAGCAATACTAATTCCTCTTCACTGATTTTAAATTTAGGAATTTTCAGCACCCGGTATAAATTTTCGCTTTCGTGATAGTTGTCCAAAAGGCGAAAATACGCAAGTAAGTCCAAAATATATGGCTTTTTATATAGGCCACGGTTGGCTACGAAAATAAACGGCAGTCCACGACGGGACGCTTCCGCCAAAAACGGTTCCGCATGATCATTCGCACGCACTAAAATCGCAAAGTCGTTGAAGTTTAAATTTTCCAATTTTTTTATCTGGAGAATTTTGTCGATGACCTCGCGCGACTCGTCATAAACAGTGCGAGAATGGATGACTGCAATTTCTCCCTTATCATTATTATTACTAACAAGTTTTTTTGAAATTTTAAGTTTCGGTTCCAATCGTTCCGGATTATTTTGTTGAATGAATTTGTAGGACAAATCAAGGATATTTTGGGTAGATCGGTAATTTTCAATTAAAGTTATTTCTTGGGCAGTGGGATAGTCTTCTTTAAATTTTAGAATGTTTGAAACCGACGCCCCGCGGAATTTATAGATGGACTGATCATCATCGCCAACGACAGTAATATTATTATCGGGCTGACTTAACAGCTTCACCAATTCATATTGCGACCAGTCAGTGTCTTGAAACTCATCAACTAAAACATACTTGAATTGTTTTTGGTAAAATTCCAAAATCTTCGGCCTGGTGCGAAACAATTTCAAGGTATAATTTATCAAATCTCCAAAATCCAAATACCCTTGATCCAGAAGCAATTTTTGATATTTATGATACGCATTCGCCACTTCTAGGATTCTCGAATTATCCGTTTGATTCCCTTTTTCTGAAGTTTTTATTTTTGACTTTTTACCCTTGACCTTCCATATGCGATCTTGGTTAAGACTCAGCCCTTCGGCGTATTTCAAATATTCTTCGGGTGTAATTTCCTCTCCTTTAGCTTTGTGAAAATGCTTCAGCAATGAATAAATAAAACGATTCGGGTTGCCAATCGGCTTGTAATAATCCAAATCAAAATCATAAAGATGTTTTTTTACTAACATCCAAGCTTGGATATCGGTAATAACTTTAAAATCTCCCGGCAGCCCGATGTCGAGTGCGTGTTGAGTCAAAATTTTCTGCGCAAATGAATGGAAGGTTGAAATCTGGATATCTGCATAACCCAATGGCATCAACAGATCAACCCGTTCTGCCATTTCAGTCGCCGCTTTCTCAGTAAAGGTTAGGGCTAAAATTTCTTCCGACTTAGCCAAGCCCTGCTCAAGTAACCAAACGATTCTTCTGGTCAAAACTGTGGTTTTGCCAGTACCAGCACCGGCGATAATCAAAAGCGGCCCACCAGTAAAAGTAATTGCCTGCTCCTGTTGGTTATTTAAACCCTTTAAAATCTCAGAATTCATAACTTGATTATAGCATTTTTGGACAAAAAAAGAGGCTGAAGCAAGAGCGCCAGCCACGGTAAAGAAACGAATAATCCTCCGAATCTTTATACACAATGACGCCCCCACCGTCAACTAGAACGCCAAGGCTGCCGGGCAGGAGGACGATCCACGAAGTCGCGCTCCGTGAGCTGTTCACCGTGAATTGCCGTCTCGCTTGCGAAGACCGCTCGTGGCCCTCGCCTGGTAGTTCCTGGTTCCGGTCGCTCGTCAGGTAATCGTAGATCTGACCGCAACGTGTCGCTTTGTCGGATCGGCCGACTTGCTTCGAATTCCTTCATCGTTCCTCCTTATTCGAAATCACAAACCTCAAACTCCAAATTTTTAGAATTTAAAATCTATGATTTTGGTGTTCCCGGTGCGAGTCGAACGCACAGTCTCACCCTCCGGAGGGGCACGCTTTATCCATTAAGCTACGGGAACAGGTATAATTTTCAATTTGATATTTGACCAATTGATAATTTCAACAATGCTTATCTCCGACTCTTGCGGATCGGCATCAAATATTTCCGCGGATCAGTGTCCAAATCCAAATAATAATCCACCAACTCTCGCATTTTAGATGAGGTGCTTTTTCCAAACGAAACCAATTCCACTCGCACGCCCTGAATCTGTAAGTATTCCAAAAGAGGGATGTAATCGCCGTCTCCTGAGGCCAAAACCACCACATCGAGTTTGGGAATCAATTTAATAATATCCATCACGATTCCAACATCCCAGTCGCCCTTTTTCGCGCCGCCATAAAACGATTGTAATTCCTTTAACTTTACTTCAAACCCTGCTTTTCTCAAGGCATCGAAAAAACTTCCCTCTTCCGGCATATCAGCTTTGATGCCGTAAGCGATGGCCCGCACTAATGGTCGTTCCCCCACCGCGTCTTTTAAAACCGTATTAAAATTTACCCGCGAGTTATATACATTTCGCGCCGTGTAATATAAATTTTGAATATCTACGAACAAACCAACTCTTTGCTCTGCTTTCATATGTTAAAATTTAATTATCAAACAATTTATCTACCTCAACCTCTGGCAATTTTTCGACCTTTTTTTCTACCTCCAGCTCCAAATTCGAAGCATTTACAATTTGACTCTTGAGTTTAGCATATCCATCTACCGCTGTCGACATGGTATTATTCGTATTTTTCACATGATTAGCCAAAGTATCCAAAACTTTATTAAACTTGTCTGATTCCTGCTTAATGCCATTGATCATCGCCAGGACTTGTTGTGCTGCTTTGTTGATCTGCTGGCCGCGGAGGGAAACCAAAAAAGTCTGCAAAGTCAGATACAAAGTATTGGGACCGACCATCACGACTTTCTTGTCCCGGGCATAAGAACAAGTCGGCAAATCATCAGCAACTTCGAGATAAATACCCTCGCTCGGAATAAACATCAAGGCGAAATCATATGTCCCTTCCTGGGGTAAAATGTATTTTTTATGGATCTCGTCGATCCGTCTTTTGACATCTTTGAGAAATAATTTTTTCTGTTCCTCGATTGATTCTTCGGTTTTGGCTTCCTTATAAAGCCGGTAATTTTCCATGCTGAATTTACTGTCGATGGGCAGCAGCTGTTGACCGATTTTAACGGTCGCATCCACGACTTCGCCGTTTTTGAATCGGTATTGGAACGTGGTAAATTCCTTCGGAAAAACTTGGTTGAGCATATTCTCCAAAACCTCTTCGCCAAAATTACCTCGCATTTTAGGACTTGCCAGTGTTTCTGAGAGCCGACGCAAATCCGGACCAATCTGGCCAACTGCTCCAAGCTCTTTGGTCAAACTAGCAATCACACGCCCGGCATTGTCCAGACGCTCGCTGATACTTTTATTGAGTTCCTGGATATTCTTTTCTGTTAACTGCTTACTGTTATCGGTTGATTGTCTGATCTCTTTCATCCACTCCATCATCACTTTCAAAGCCTCACTTTCGTCCTTCACCCCTTCTTTTTTGCGAAATTGCAAATACGCCAAGACTATAAATCCAACAATGACGATGATAATAAGTAAAACCTGTTGAGACATATGGGCATTATAACAAAAAAAGAAACCGTTGGGCGAGCCCCACGGCTTAATGTGTTTCTATCGTGCCTCCTTTACCAAATCTCGGACGTCCTGCCTGCCACTACTTTCTCGTGAGCCCATTGCCCAGTCTCAGTCAGTATGAACCCCTCAACTGGCGTCATGGCCTGAGCTGCGTGGTCTTCCTTCGGAATCGAGGTTTTCGCAATCAACCCTCGACGCAGAAGCGAACTGATGTGCGACTCAAGTCGCCCTCTGCGACAAAAAACCTTTCTGCGTATAGAACCATAACCATGCATGCGAGCGATCGCATCAGTGATCTCGTTGTGCGCCAGCGCAACCCGTCGATCGCCGATAACCCTGATAATGTCCCATCGCATCACCACCCCCAGCCAGAATTAATTTTAATAGAAAATCTAATTTTGTCAATACAAAAAACACCTTAAGACTTGATTTTCCTATCCCGTAGTATTATAATTAGCGAGCTTACAGGATTTCGACATCTGAAGCTTGGTGTGACACCCACCTGACTGAATGACTTCAGTCATTCGGGCAGGTAAAAAAAGTCCGAGACCTGTTCTATTTTTTTAGTGAGGACTTTGGAAAAATTAGCCTGCGCAGCACGACGGTGCGAGCAAGCAGGCGGCAAAATCAGCAGATTTTGACCGCCGTTAATTTTTACAAATGTCCGAACGATTATCGCGGGGTAGAGAAATGGCATCTCGCAAGGCTCATAACCTTGAGATTGTGGGTTCGAGTCCCACCCCCGCAACCAAAAAAATAACCCCAACGACTCGGCTGGGTAGCTCAGTTGGTAGAGCGTGGGACTCATAAGCCCGAGGTCGTGGGTTCAATCCCCACCCCAGCCACCAAGGGTCCGTGGTGTAGCCCGGTTAACACGTCTCCCTGTCACGGAGAAGATCGAGGGTTCAAATCCCTTCGGACCCGCCATAAAGAAAATGCCTCACCGCAAGGTGGGGCAGTTTCTTTATAACTTAAGGTCGAGGGATTTGAACAGGCAGAAGTGAGACAAGACCGTAGGTCGCAGTCGAACGCTGACGGATGCGACCTTAAGAAGCATCCGGCCTGCCTCGTCCTGAAAATCCCTTCGGACCCGCCACTAAAAACATCTCTTGATCATAGAGGTGTTTTTCGTTGGCAATTACATGTGTTCTATATTCTCGATACACTTTTGACCGATCGGTCAAAAGTGTATAATTTTTTTACTCCATGAGATAATACTTTAATTCTTGTCCATTTTTTATTTTCCCAAGAACAATCTGAACTTTTACTTCTTCGATTTTCTGACCCAAGCTCGGTCCTGGTTTCAGATTTGAATATTTCATGATCAACTCGCCAGAAGATAATTTTTTTATCAAGTTCTGCTTCTGTTTTAGCTGGTCGAGTAGCTGTAGTCCGATTGCCCTAGATCGCAGATATCTGCGTTGATGATCATCAGCGTATTTTGATCGTTTAGTCCCGGCCTCATCATAATGCCAGTGACGCATTAACAAATCAAATGCCGGATGCTCCGCTAAACGGATCTGTTTTATGGGCCGCATGTGAAGATAATCAAACATCAGCATGTGGTTTCTGATTAGCCATTCAATCGTATCCCGATTGCTCTTAGGAAACTTTAAACGCTTGGCAAACTGTAAGAAAATGTCTGCTCCCGCATCAGCGTGTCCTTTGGTCGAAATCACCCATCCCTCTTTCTTCAGAACCTTCTGGGCTTTTTGCGGCTTACCAATATCATGAAACAATATTGCGTAAAGTAAATCCAAGTTACTTTCTTTGATTTTTTTGAGCACCAAAAGCGTATGTTCAAATTGTGATCCTTCCAAATGATAATTTTTCGATTGATGGGAAAACGATTTCAACGGCTCAAACTCCGGAATAATAAACTTCAGAAGGCCGACCTTGTCTAATAGCATAATTCCATCTGCCCGATTTTTTGAAAACAAAATTTTGTCTAATTCGGCTTTGATTCGCTCGCCTGAAACGCCTTGAATGTATTTAGCGCGAGTTTTGATCGCGGCAAAACTGTTTTTCTCCAATTTGAAATGCAGCTCAGTTGCAAACCGAACCGCCCGGAACATCCGTAGAGCATCCTCATCAATGCGTTTCTTCGGATCGCCCACGAATTTTAGCAGTTTTAATTTTAAATCTTTCAGCCCTCCAACCGGATCAAACAGCTGTTTTTTGATAGGATCAAAATATAACGCATTGATAGTGAAGTCGCGCCGCTCCGCGTCACGTATATATGTGCGTATATACGTCACTTGATCTGGGTGCCGCTTATCCGAATACCGTCCTTCGGCTCGAAAAGTGGTTATTTCAATCGGCCAGTTATTTACGATTGCCAAAATCGAACCAAACTGTTTACCGATAGGCTTAACTTTGATCTTGGCCTGGTTTAAAATCTTTTCAATTTGATCAGGGGTTGCATCAGTAGCGATATCAATGTTCGTACTAAGTTTAACGTTGTCGCCGCGCGTATCGTCTGACGTTTGACGTAATACGCTCTCCTTCACAGGCAGCGTCACCGTAAAACGCAAACCTAGTAGTTTATCCCGCACCACTCCCCCAACCCAAAAAGCCGCGAAGCCTTGGCTTTGCAAGAGTTTCACTATTTTCAAGCCCACTTTTTCTAAGCTAGTTTTGTATTGCCAATTTAGTTTCTGCATAACTGAATTGTAGCAACTATTGACAGAAGCGTAAAAAAGAAATACACTACCATCCCTATTTTGTGCGATCGCACATTTTAGGGATATCAAAAACCCGATTAATCAGCAGGGTTCTAATTACTTATTATTCGTTCAATGTTCCTGATTCCAGATTTCGATGCGTGTGCGAGCGGTGTTTACGAGCGACTTTCAACCTGGCCAGGTTTCTTTCCAACACTGCGGCGGCACTGGCGAATCCTTCGCTGCTTTGATGTTCTTCAGTCATAATTTTTTTGGCCCATTCTCGCGCTTCTTCCGCTCTTTTTTCATCGATCTCATGACCAAACTCCGCCGTATCTGCCAGTATCACAACTTCGTTTTCATTTTTTACTTCTATCACTCCAGCCGAAACGGCAAAAAAATTTTCTTTACCAGCTATTTTATATTTGATCTCCCCTGGTTTTAAATTCGCTACCAAGGGCACGTGGTTTGGCAAAATCGTAACCTCGCCCATCTGCGTGGGTAGGGTTACCGAATCCACTTCGGTTTCGAGAACTATTCTTTCTGGGGTAGCAATTTTAAATTTCATAAGTTAGATTGCTTCGTCGCTACGCTCCTCGCAAATGCGCTTTTCGCATTCGCGAGGCCGCCGAAAGCGGCCGTGGCGATCTATTTCTTTAAATCATCAATACTGCCCTGCATATAGAACACTGACTCGTCTTTATCGTCATGTTTGCCATCCAAAATTTCTTTGAAACTTCGGATTGTGTCCTTGAGCGAGACGTATTTACCAGCTCTGCCAGTGAAAGTTTCTGCCACGAAAAACGGTTGTGACAAAAATCTCTGAACTTTGCGCGCGCGCGACACAGTGATTTTATCCTCTTCCGACAATTCCTCAATCCCCAAGATGGCGATGATGTCTTGTAAATCCTTATACTTTTGTAAAACTTTCTGGACTCCTCGGGCCACTTCATAATGTTCTTTGCCGACTAGATTTGGGTCCAACAGTGTAGAAGTCGAATCCAGGGGATCAACAGCCGGATAGATTCCAAGTTCAGTTAACGCACGGGATAAAACCACAGTTGAATCCAAATGAGCAAAGGTTGTAGCTGGAGCTGGATCGGTCAGATCATCTGCTGGCACGTATACCGCTTGCATAGATGTGATAGAACCATCGGTTGTTGAAGTAATTCGTTCTTGCAGGGCCCCCATGTCGGTTGCCAGCGTTGGCTGATATCCGACCGCGGATGGAATCCGACCAAGTAAAGTCGAGACTTCAGATCCGGCTTGCGTAAAACGAAAAATATTGTCAATAAACAACAAGACATCTTGTTTTTGTTCATCGCGGAAATACTCAGCTAATGTCACACCGGTCAGTCCGACTCTGGCACGAATTCCTGGCGGCTCATTCATTTGGCCGAAAACCAAAGAAGTTTTATTTAAAACCCCGGATTCCTGCATTTCTCGATACAGATCATTGCCTTCCCGTGATCGTTCACCGACTCCTGCAAATACTGAAACGCCACCGTGTTCTGAGGCGATGTTGCGGATCAACTCAGTGATGATGACGGTTTTGCCGACCCCCGCGCCGCCAAACAGACCAACCTTCCCGCCTTTTACGATCGGCGCAATTAAGTCAATAACCTTAATCCCTGTTTCTAAAATTTCAGCCTTGGTTGATTGTTTTGCAAATTCCGGAGCAGGTCTGTGGATCGGATATCTTTTCGCTGGATTAATCACTTCTTTGCCATCAATCGGGCTCCCTAGAGCATTAAACATTCTACCTAAGGTTTCTTTGCCCACTCCAACTATGATTGGATTACCAGTATCCACTACCTCCAAATTGCGCTGCAATCCATCAGTGGCACCCATGGCAATGGTGCGAACTTGATTGCCACCAATGTGTTGCGCTACTTCCAAAACCAAAACTTTGTTGTCAAAGTTTACTTCAAGCGCATTTTTAATCGCTGGTAAATCTTTATCGAACTGCACATCAACCACCGGCCCGATAATTTGTGTAATTTTCCCTTTAGACATAAATTTGATAATATTAATTGATCTGTAAGGAGGATGAGAATCATGCAGAAGAGGTGGTTGAAAGCTGCTGCGTCAGAGGTTCATCACCGTTTGCTGGCTGCCCATATGAAATTGTTCCAATTGTTCGAAGAAGAGTCAGCCGAGTTTGCCAGTCAACTTCGTCCAGACTTTGAGCAGTTTCTGGCAACAGTCGTAACGCTCAATCAGGAGAAGCCTGGCAAATACACCATCGTCGACATCCGCGCACGAATTCCCAATAACCAATGGATTTCGCTTTTGGATCGAATTGGCCCATCGCCTCTTCCAGAGGTTACCAGGACCGAGGCACTAGAGTTCAGTGAAGCTGTTCGAAAACGTCTACAAGGAAAGCACCTCCAGTAACAAGGCGATTCGCACTCGCCTTTTCTTTTTGCCCAGGAATTTGCCATCCTGTCTCTCACATCTGCGAGCGGACGAAGTCCGCGTGGCGATCTAAACCTATCCCTCCATCGCCAGCTTGGCAGCGGAAATTTCAGATAATTCTCTGGTGATTCCCGCTTGCCTGGCTTGGTTATAACTTAATGATAAATCATCAATCAAATCACCAGCAGCCTCATTGGCATTCCGCATCGCAACCATGCGTGCCGAGTGTTCCGAGGCCGCCGCTTCCACTAATGATTGAAAAATCCTAAACTCCACCGCTCTGTTAATTGCTGTTTCCAACACATCATCTGCTGATGGTTCGAACAAAAACTCTTCCTGTTCTTTCGCATCAACTGCGGTCGAAAAAGGGAGTAATTGTAAAATATTTGGCTTCTGAACCAAAGTTGAGACAAATTCTGAAAATATAATAAATACCTTTTCATATGTGCCCTTGATAAATTCTTCCCTGGCAATCTGGACGATCGGGCGTGCGTCATTGATCGTTATAGTTTTGTCTTTCACTGGAAAGGCCGCGATAATTTGACTTTTTATACGCTTGATCACACCTGACCCTTTTTTGCCGACCGTGATAAAATCGAACCTTTTTGATCCCTCATTTTTTATCAACCCAAACGCCTGGTTGATAACGTTAGCATTAAATGCTCCTGCCAACCCTCGGTCAGAAGTTATTAAAATTGCCAAAATCTTAGTTGGAGATATCCCAGGCTTCTCAATCATTCGATTCATTAACGGGTGGTTGGCTTCCCCGGTTCTTCCGGCCAAATTTACTAATAATTCTCCGGATAGTTTGGCGTATGGACGAGAAGCTGTGGCGGCCGCTTGCGCCTTGCGCATTTTGGCAGCGGAAACCAACTCCATAGCTTTGGTAATCTGGCCAATATTTTTCACCGATTTAATCCGGCGTCTGATGTCGCGGCTGTTGCTAGGCATATTAGGCGTATCCTTTCTTGAAGTCCTTTATCGCTGCTTTTAACTCAGTTTCAATTTTTTCAGTTAGTTCTTTTTCCGTTGCGATCGAATTGAGTAAACTCTTCTTTTGGATAGACAAAAACTTGTGAAAACCTGATTCGAAATCCCGAACTTTCTCAACTTCAATATCATCCAAATAACCGTTGGTGACCGCATACAAAATCGCCGTTTGTTGTTCGACAGCCATCGGTTCGAACTGGTCTTGTTTTAACACTTCCGTAATTCGACGCCCTCGCTCCAATCTGGCTCGGGTTTGCGGATCCAAATCAGAGGCAAATTGGGCAAACGCCGCCAATTCACGATATTGCGCGTGATCTAATCTTAACCGACCCGCGACTTTTTTAATGGCTTTGATTTGGGCGGAAGAACCAACCCGGGAAACAGAAATTCCGACGTTTAAAGCCGGCCTGATTCCTTGATAAAACAAATCTGACTCTAGATAAATTTGACCGTCAGTAATCGAGATCACATTGGTTGGAATGTAAGCTGAGACATCTCCCGCTTGGGTTTCAATTACGGGCAATGCTGTAAGTGATCCGGCACCGTTTTTGTCCGAAAGTTTGGCTGCCCGCTCCAATAATCGAGAATGGAGGTAAAAAACATCCCCAGGGTATGCCTCCCGACCAGGCGGGCGACGAAGTAACAACGAAATTTCTCGATACGCGACAGCATGTTTGGACAAATCATCATAAACAACCAAGGCGTGTTTTTTATTATCCATGAAATATTCACCCATGGCGCAACCAGCAAACGGGGCGATATAAGACAAAGCTGCTGGGTCAGAAGCGCCGGCTACCACAACGATCGTGTGCTTCATGGCGTCGTGCTTTTGCAAATCTCCGACGATTCTGGCAATTTTAGATTCTTTTTGTCCGATAGCAACATAAATACAAATTACGTCCTTGCCTTTTTGGTTGATAATCGTATCAATCGCAATCGCGGTTTTGCCGGTTTGCCGATCCCCAATAATTAACTCACGCTGGCCCAGGCCAATCGGAATCATCGCGTCAATAGCTTTAATTCCGGTTTGCAACGGCTCATGGACGGATTTTCGTTCAATTACTCCTGGCGCGATTTTTTCTACCGGATAAGATTTATCAGTCTTGATTGGCCCTTTATTATCCAAAGGTTCACCCAAAGGGTTAACGACACGGCCAACCAATGCTTCGCCAACTGGTACAGACAAAATTTTGCCCGTAGTTTTAACTTTATCGCCGGCCTTGATTCCTTCTTCACCGCCTAGTAATACTGCACCGATTGAATCTTGTTCCAAATTTAGCGCCACCCCGATAACACCACCAGGAAATTCCAACATCTCAGAGGATTTCGCTTCCAAAAGACCTGTAACTTTGGCAATGCCGTCGCCGATCTGCAAAACAGTACCCACAGATTCCATCTTTGTCTGGGCGCGGAAGTTTTCGATCCGATTCTTAAGTTGGGTGATGATATCTGACATATTAATTGATTATATCCTGTTTTAATTGTTCCAATTGGTTTTTTACTGAAGCGTCAATCTCCTGATCATCCAGCCTGACTATTACTCCGCCGATTAAACTTTCGTCTGTCGTTTTCTTTATTTCCACTTTTCCTTTCACTAATTTATTTAACTCTTCGATTATCTGTTGTTCGTTTTCTCGACTTATTGGATGCGCTGACATAACTTCTAACTGTTTAATTCCTTTTTTTGCCAACTCTAGCTTATGGTATTGTTCAGCAATCGATTCGAAGAGTCTCAAATCGTTATTCTCAGCAAGAATTTGCGCGAAGTTATCCAAAACTTTCTCTTGATCCTTCGGGCCCACACTCTCCAGCGAGTCCATCAGGGCTTGGGCGTATTGTTTAGGCGAGTACTTCATTTGGATTATCTTTTGCCATCTCGAACGTATGTGAGAGATCTCGGCGTTAACTGCGAGACTTCCCCGCCCGCCTGATGGCAGTCGGGCAGGTCGCTTTGCTCGAAGTGATTATTTAACATGCTTTATACTTACAGAAATTAACTCATGATCATGTTTGGAATCAAGCTTGCTGCGTAAAATATTTTCTGAGGCCGCGATCACCAAAGTAGCTACTTCTTGCTTGGCTTCTTTCAGCATTTGGATTTTTTCCACATTGATGGCATCTTTCGCTTGTGCAATTATCCTCACAGCTTGAGTATTTGCATCAACGATGGTTTCCTGTTTGATTTTATTTGCCGTATCGTTGGTTTGCCGCAGTATATTATCAGCTTCCGATCGAATTTTTTTCATCTCTTGAATTTTCCACTCTTCGAATTTTTTCTTATCAGTATCCATCTGGTCAGCGTTTTTCAACCCCTGCTCGATGCGCTCTTGCCGTTTTGTCAAAGTTGCCCCTAAGGGTTTGGCCACCCATCGCCAAAAAATAAACAAAACAATACCAAAATTCACTAGCTGCGCTAGAAATAATTTCCAATCAATACCAAGTGTGCCTAAGACGCTATTTGATTCCATTACAAAATAAAGGTAATGACTAGAGAGTAAATCGCGATCGCTTCAGCAAACGCCATACCCAAAAGCATGGGGACAAACAGTTTGTCCACTGATTCTGGGTTGCGACCAATCGATTCCATGGCTTTCGCGCCGATCAAACCGACGCCGATCGCCGGTCCTAAACCACCGATTGCGATGGTGATACCCTTGGTAAAAGTTTCTACCATTTCCGGGGTCATAAATTAATACTCCTTTCTTTCTTTAATTATTTTAATTAATTTAGTGATGTGCTGCTTGCGGAACTTCAGCCGTCGCCATGGTTAAATAGACCAAAGTCAACATCGCAAATACCAAAGCCTGAATTAAACCAACGACAATTTCCAAAAACATAAACGGCAACGGGATAACGTAAGCAACCAATCCTAGCATAACTGTCAGCAAAACTTCCCCGGCAAAAATGTTGCCAAATAACCGAAATGAAAGGGAAATCAATTTGGCAACTTCAGAAATGATTTCCAAAAATCCCACGCCAAATTCAATCAGCGATGTGACGATACTCATACCTCCTCGCCGGAACGATCTGACCACATCAGCCAGTTTGATAAATTTATTTGCGTATCGAAAGAATCCAATCGTGGCTACCCCCAAGACATGAGAGAGACCAACGGCAAAAACCGCCATAGCCAAAGTCAAATTCAAATCACTGTTAGCTGAACGTAAAATTGGCACCAATGTTAAACGTCCTTCGTGAACTATCCATCTGCCTATAGATCCAACCCCGGGTAATAAACCAACCCAGTTGGAAAATAAAATAAAAAGAAAGATCCCTCCAATGATGGGTAAAAACTTTAAAGATTTTTGTCGACTCCTCGTCACTTGATCCAAGTATTTGAGCATAAATTCCAAAACGGCTTCGGCAAAATTTTGTAATCCACGCGGAATCATGGCGGTCTTTCTTCGCAGTATAAATCCAACAACCAAAAAGAAAACGACCGCAAGGGAAGAGTTGATGTATGCGTTCGTTACCGGGAAATGCCCGATTTGGAATATTGGTTCTGCCACAAGGGGCGGAATAGCAAAAATCATTTGATGTATCTTTTTAATCTTTTAATTAACCAGAATGTCGTGGTGGTGATGGCTAACAAAATCCCAACGATAGTTAGGTAAGGAAATTCGTTGCCCATTTTTCCATCCAGCCACTTACCCACAAGTCCTAAAATCACCAATGGTAGCGCGATAATATAGCCTAATTCAAAGCTTAAACTAATAATGGCACTTCGATCAAGCTTCGGCTCTTCAGTTTTGTTGGGATCTGGTTCCATATTTTATAATGAAGCGCATAAATTTTAACAGAAAAAACCAAAACTGTAAAGACCACCCCTTTTCGCAAGTCTTGACTTAATAAAAACGTCAAACGTCTCTGGAGCCGAGAAGAGGGGTCGAACCTCCAACCTGCGGTTTACGATACCGCTGCTCTACCAGTTGAGCTATCTCGGCACTTAGCATTAGTAGATATCTTGGTTTAAGTATAACAAAACATGAACCCAAAAACAATTTATACCGCTTTTGTCCGATCGGACATTTCGTGTATAATGGAGATAAGTGTAATTTACGTTTATGAAAAAATCAAGTAAAAAGAAAATGGTTCAAATTATCGGGCATTTTATGGTCGAATTGTTGGGTGCAATTAAAGATGCGGCCCAGGCACTCCCCCAACCTTTAGAAAGTAAAGGAGAGTATTACCAACGTATCTATCGAACTACGCATGATTATCCCAGCCAAAAAATATATCGCGGTATATATAATTTACAAAAACAAGGGCTAGTTAAAGCAAATACGAAGAAGCGCTACATTCTCGAGCTGACCTTGGAAGGTAAACAAAAATTACTTATAAATAAAATTTCTAAGTCTAGAGTCCCAAGAAATGATGGTTATTCAACAATTGTCATTTTTGATATCCCAGAAGAAAGGGCTCGATATAGAGCTTTCCTAAGAAGACTTCTCCTTAAAAATGGTTTTATGAACATTCAAAAAAGTGTTTTGATCAGCCGCTTTGATCTTCCGCAAGAATTCTTCGAACTGCTAAAAGAACTCAAAATAAGACAAAATGTTTCTGTCTTAAAAGCACAAATACAGTATAAATAAAATTATACAATTCTTTCCGATCGGTGATTTGTGTATATTTTAAATTCATGTATTTTTATCATCCCTATTTTATTAATATAATTAGCTCAAATTTATTCTTTTTAGGTTGGCAAAGGTTGGTTGAAAAAATTTGGAGAGTTGAAGTGGGGCCTCATCTAAGGGCACCCACCGATATTCTGTGTGTTCTTCGGAAAGCTTAATTTTACCACCCAGAAATTTACACCAATAAATCGTTAGAGTAATTTTCTGACCGTCGTCGCGAACAAAATGATGCACACTAATCGGCATGACGATCTCGATTTCACAACCGATCTCTTCTTTGGTTTCCCTCGTTAACCCAGCGAACGGATCCTCCCCCAATTCCAATCGCCCGCCGGGGATATCCCAAGCACCGGGTTTATGAGGATTATCGGCACAACGTTTAAGTATTAAAACTTTGCCGTCTTGGATAATAAATGCCTTAGCTGCATTTCGGAAATTATCCATTTTTTAATATCTGGATGTAATTATTTTTATCGACTTTTTTAAGCCAGTCAGCTAAAAATTCTAGCAATATTTTTTTCGCGGTTTTATCTTTGAGCTTTCGTATAAAGCCGTTCAGTTTTCCCTGATTAAACTTTTTGTCTGCTTTAGTGAAATAACCCATATAAACTTTATAGTGGGCGCATTCGACATAATCCGCAATTTTCGCGACCAAGGCCTCGTCAGATTTTGCATCCAGAATTTCTTTCGTGATCTTCCTGATATATTTTGCTTCGTCACCGAAAAATTTTGCCAAGTATTTTTGATTTTCTTCTTCAAACGCTTTGGCAAACTTTCGGGCCCGTTTATTCATCATTGCATACAAAGCAGAAATGTCCCCTCCCATCAATTCCCCGATATCATGAATTAGACAAAATTCCATTACTTTCTAGATATCTAATTTAGCACCAGTTTTTTTCAAATAATTTGCCAACTGCCAGCCGATAAAGGTTACTAAATAATGATGCTCGGCCAACCCGCTAAGTTTGTCTTTGGGAATGCCAGAAAGCAAGTAGCCCTGTTGAACTTGGGCTCTGGTTAATTGCATCAAATTAAATAATCTCGGAAAATTTTTCATAAATTTTTTTTGGAGCGACCGATGGGAATCGAACCCACGTCTCAGCCTTGGGAAGGCCGCATACTACCATTGTACTACGATCGCCTTAATTATTTTATCCGCCAGACAGAAATTCCTTCCAGTTGTTGATTTAACCAAACTTCATAACCCGAAGTTTGGACCAAAATATGTTTGATGTGCCAAACTCCCTGACCTTCTCTTTCTGCAGTTTCTATAGGGTAAACGATATGGTAACCAAGCCGGCTAGTCACAAGATCATTATAAACTCTCCCCAATTCAGCAGTTTCGATAACACTTTGTAATTCTGGCAATATTTGTCCCTTGGCCACGAAACCCAGGTCACCGCCTAATTGCCCGCTGACTTTATCATCGCTTAAGGTCTTAGCTAAGTCTTCAAAACTTTCGTTGTTATGGATTCGGGAAAGAATATTTTTGGCTTTATTATAGGCGTTATTGTTGGTAGAAGTATAAAAATTATATTTTATCCGAAGCAGCGCGTCTTGTGTTTGCGGCAGTGTAATGTACTTAAGGAAACTCTTTTGGTTGCCACCGAAAGAATCCTGGAGCATCTTATCAAATTCCACCGCTTTGCCGGTAGTTTCATAATTAAATTCATCAGCTAATTTGGTCGAGTCGAGTTTGATTCCAAGTTTGCCGAGTAAAATTTGTTTTTGCCTATTCCTAATCAAAGAGGCAAAGACCGCCGCCGGATCAACATTAGAATTAAGACTTTTAGCGATAGCCAAATTTTCCTTCCGATCATGAATACTGATGACACTGCCACCAACTATCGCTGCCGGATAAACACCATAGATAAACCCAAGAACCAAAGCAATTAAAATAACTGCTCCGAATATCCCAAGCCAAATTTTCTTATGGTGCCGAGTCATTAGTTACTAAAAAAATAATCAAACCATTTTTCTGGATTGGATTTATCTTGCTCATTTGATTGCCCAGCAACCTCGCCTGGGTTTCCAGTGGGCAAGACCACGACAAATTCGCCTTCTTTTTTTAGATTCAGCTGTTCACGCGCGGCTTTCTCTTGATATTCGGGGGTATTTAGGTATTTAATCAATCCTGACAAGCGCTCATTATCGTTTTTGATATTTTCCGCCTGCTGCTCAAGTTTATTTATCTCGGCGTCAACTTCTTTTTTTTGCAAATACATTCGGAATGAAATAAAAGCAACAATCAGCAAAACTGCGGTCAGCAGCCATGTCGCGGTTTTGGTTTTAAGTAATGTTTGCCAACTCATATTAGAAAGTGGCAATTAATGGAATTAAAGTAAACGCAAGCATCCCAGCGATCATAACGATAGCCAGAACAATCCAAATTTTTTTTAATAATCTTCTATCGCGCATATTATTTCTTTAGGATCGCCAGGAAGGCTTCTTGGGGAATATCCACCGAGCCGATTCGTTTCAATCGTTTCTTGCCTTTCTTCTGTTTTTCTAATAATTTCATCTTTCGGGTGACATCACCGCCGTATAATCCCTTCGTCACATCTTTTCGCATGGCCGGAATCGTCTCGCGGGCGATTATTTTACCGCCGATGGCCGCTTGCAGCGCGATTTCAAACTGCTGTCTGGGGATCAGTTTTTTCAGTTTTTCCACCATGCTTCTGCCTTCGTCCGTGGCCAGATCTTTATGGACGATGATGGACAGGGCGTCAACTTTCTCCGTGGCTACCAAAATATCCAATTTCAACAAATCTGCCGGCCGAAAATCTAACAATTCGTAATTTAAAGAAGCGTACCCTGACGAGACACTCTTAAGCTTATCATAAAAATCGATGATGATGTTAGCCAATGGCATTTCGGCCGTAATCAAAACCCGGTCATTGCTTAAATATTCCATATTTTTATAAATTCCGCGTCGGCCAGTAATTAGTTCTAATATTCCACCAATGTATTGGCTTGGGGCTAAAACCTCTAAAAAAACCCAAGGCTCTTCCATACTTTCAATCAAGGAAGGGTCAGGTAATTCCGCCGGGGTATGCATAATCATTATCCCGCCGTGTTTCAACTTCACATGATATTCAACTGAAGGAGCTGTTAAAACCAAATCTAACCCATACTCTCTGGTTAACCGCTCTTGGACCACATCCATGTGAAGTAGTCCTAAAAAACCCGTCCGGAATCCAAACCCTAAGGCAGGAATACTTTCTGGTTCAAAATCTAGCGCCGCATCGCTGAGTTTCAATTTGTCTGTCGCGTCTCGAAGCAGTGGATAATCATCACCGCTGGTCGGAAAAATGGAAGCATAGACCATAGGTTTAACTTGCTTGTAACCTGGTAAGGCTTCAACCACTATTTGCCCTGAGCTAATCGTATCACCAACCCTAGCCTTTCTAACGTCACGAAGTCCGGTAACGATGTATCCAACTTCGCCGGTCAAAAGTTCTTTCGCTGCTTCGAATTTGGGCCGGAAAAATCCAACTTCCAAAGCTTCAGCTGAAGTTTTGGTACCGAGAGTTTGAATTTTTTCATTTTTTTTCAACTTTCCATCAACGACCCTAACGAATGCTACGACCCCACGATGCTTATCGTAGGCTGAATCAAAAATTAAAGCGCGCAGGGGTTTGTCTGCCTCACCAGTTGGAGCAGGTAGGCGATGAATTACCTCTTCTAAAATTTTTTCCACGCCTTCACCGCTTTTGCCCGAAGAGTACAAAATTTCTTCTCGACTAAATCCAAATGCCTTAATCATTTCATTCGCAGTTTTCTCTCGATCTGAATTCGGTAAATCGATTTTATTTACAACCGGGATAATTTTCAAATTAGCCGATTGAGCCAAGTGAATATTCGCCAGGGTTTGCGCTTCGATTCCTTGTGTTGAATCAACGACCAAAATGGCCCCTTCGCAGGCAGCCAAAGAACGGGAAACTTCATAAGTAAAATCTACATGGCCCGGAGTATCAATCAGGTTTAAAATATATCCTTGCCATTCCATCCGAACCGGCTGCAACTTTATCGTGATTCCCCGCTCTCGCTCCAAGTCCATGGTATCCAATAGCTGTTCCTTCATTTGCCGCTTCGCCACGGTTTTGGTCAATTCCAAAAACCGATCAGCCAAGGTGGATTTCCCATGATCGATATGCGCAATAATACAAAAGTTCCTAATTTTATCCTGCATATACAAACTTATCCATTAAGCGAGGATGCGGCTATAAAAACAATCTCGCAGGTCGAATCGCTTTGTTCCTGCGATTCGACCGAGAGCTTAGACGCAAAATTTGTGTCTAGCAAATTTTGACGTCGTGCTTTTTAGCCACATCCAAGCGTCAAAACCAGTTCCAAATGATGTTAATCGGCCGACCAAGTTTTTTACCGGTAATTCTAAGCAGATTAATCAAATTATGCGATTCTGACAAGCCCAGTCCCCACCCGGTGGTCAGATATAGCGCAGTACCGATCAACGCTGCGGCTCCTCCTTGCACTAACACTCCCCAATAAGTGCGCATATCAACAATGGGAGCAAACACATACAAAGAAACAAATGTTGCCGCACCTGCCACCAGGGAGCTGATGACAATCTTGAGAGTATTAATTATCAAATACTCATCGTGAACATTACCTAATTTACGGTGCAGCTCGACAATCAGAAGGATCAGATTAATCACCGATGAGATGGAAAAAGCCAAGACCATCCCGCTAATCCCCAACCGCCTGGACAGCCAGAAAGTAAAAATCAGATTAACAAAAATTGTCATAAATCCGATCACCACCGGAATAATTGTGTTTTGGAGCGCGTAAAATGCTCGAGTAAACAACGGGATTAAACTTTGGGCAAACAACGAAATCGCAAACAACCCCAAAGCCCGGGCCACCATGCTAGTATCAGTGAAGGTAAAATTGGTCGATTGTCCAATTCCTAAAACCAGCCGCACGATCTGGGCCCGCAGCACTAGCATCAAAATCGAAATCGGAATCATAAAAAACAAAATTTGAATCGCGGTTTTAGCAATAACGTCTTTAAATCCTAGAATATCTTTTTTGTTATATAAATCAGAAAGTAAAGGAAATGCGGCAATCGCAAATGAAACTGCGAATAAACTCAAAGCCACGGCTTGAAGATTGTTCGCGTAATAAAAAGAAGCTAATGCCCCGGTTCCTAAAAAGGAACCAAAGATACTGACGATCAAGGCGGTAATTTGAGAGGTACCCATAGAAAAAATTCTCGGCCAATACAACCGCCAATACTTACGAAAACCGGCGTCGGCCCAATCAATCGCAAAAGAATATCGAAAACCTAGACGAAAAACCTGCGGCAGTTGGATGATAAAATGCAGCAGTGCCCCTAACACCACACCATACGCCAACCCCCTGGCTCCCCAAAGTGGATAGAACCAAATAGCTCCCGCAATAATCGACAGATTATAAATCACTGGGGCAATAGCCACCAGAGTAAATTTTTTGTAAGTATTTAAAATACTTGATACGATCGAGGAAAGAGTCAGGAGCAGGGGTGAAATCAAAAATATCATGGTAAATAATTTCGTCAGCTCATAAGCTTCTCCAACAAAACCTGGCGCAATCGTTGAAACTAAAGGATTAATGAAAATAAACGCCAGAACAGTTAACAACAAGACCATCAATAAAGTAACATTAGTAATGCTTGAGACCAAACGATCGGCTTTTTGTTTATCCGTAATTAAATACTCTGAGAAAACCGGAATGAACGCGACGGAAAATGTCCCCAAAATTAAAAGATTATAAATAAAATCCGGGACACGAAATGCCGCAAAATAAGCATCAATAACCGTTCCAGCGCCAAATTGATGAGAAAATACCGCGTCGCGAACTAAGCCTAAAATTTTAGCCAACAGTGAAAAGACGGCGATGATTAAAGTCGCTCGCCCAAAATTACTATTGTTGGAATTTTTTGTAAACATTATTTCAAAATCAACGCCCAAAAATCATCCGTGCTCGTATTTGACTCAAAAGCAGCTACTGCACTATTGGACTCAACCCCCGTGGACTTCCACTTCGTGCGAAACTCCCCCAAATCCAAGGTCCCGATAAATTCTAAGGATTGCGAACCACTCTGTTTTTGCAATAACAAACTATAGGTCAAATCGACTTTAAACGGCAAAATATAAGTTAAAGTAACAAGGCTAGTCTCACCAGATTGGGTACTGACAAAGCCAGAAAATTCTGTTTTATCCGCTTCCGTGTGAACCAATGTGTTAGAAGAAAGTTTACCTAAATCCCAAGCGATCAAATCTGGGTCGCTTCGCATACCTGCTACTTCCGATTTATAATAACTATATTCATCAAACCCAGTAGCTGAAACAAACTGACTGCCTAGCGGCACCAGAACTCGTAAATAATTTCGATTAGTTGCGTCACTCGCGTTAATTCTACTGACCTGCAAAGTATTAATTATTGATCCATCAGAGAGAATTTTACCACCAAGTTGCGCTGTTTGACGAACTTTCAGGTCGGTTTTGGTGCCACCCAAATTTGAATTATTAATCATCAGATAATCATAATCAGCTGGTAGAACTGCTCCGGAGTACCCAAGTTTTTCGACTAATGCTTGCGTTTGCGGATTAGTAGTAAAAATCATGATCTGGCGCGAAATAAGATTTTCCGAAAGGATTTCAAATACCCTCAGCCATTCATCCCCAGAAAGTTTCATCAAGCGATCCAACAGCAGCGGTGCAAAATCATCTAATAATTTCTTGGGCTGGTTTTGCACGCGGTCGTAATCAGTGGAAGTTTTATACTGCACAACTTCTTGAAAATTTTCCGCGGTCAATACGACAGAATATTTTGGCATTTCGATCGGACCAACCAAGCTGAGCAAATCCTCAAACAATTTTGGTGTCATCGCCAATACTCCATCAGCTGTCTCTCCGCCTTTTTCGAAAAAATACAAAAGCTTACTAGCACTGGTCCGAAAGTCCGCAAACCAATTGGCGTCTCGAGTTGCCCACTTTTTTATCTGTGGTTGAAAGGGACCGGGAGCCGCGATTTGTTCATGAATATTACCGTCAAGCTGGTAAATACTATTAATTTTTAATGTATTAATCTGGCCATCAGCGATTTTTAATACCCCGTAGGTCCCGATAAATCCGCCTGTGGCGCGAGCTTCATTGGAATTTTGGAAGGCTAAAAAATATGTTTTTACACCAAAAAATAAGTTCAAGTAGAGGTCCTCGAGTCCGATTAAATTTTCTAAAATCGAGCGAAGCTCTCCAATTTGCGTTTCGGCCTCCTCAAAAGTTTGGGCGTAATCAAGAGGAATATTCCCGACTGATTCAAATTCGCCTGCAGCTTTATTAATCAAAGCAAAACTTGCCTCAAGCAGTGTTTTGTTGGAAGATATTTTTTCGTTGAACCCTTCGGTCTCAACCCCAGAACTGCTAATTTTCAATTCATCAAATATCCGCAACGCCTGAGTAAGTTTTCCACCCGCCTCCGCGAGAAATGAAGCTCCCAACAAAACATGGCGCGCGGTATTGGCTTGAGGAGTCAAAAATTGAAGAATTTTGAAATCATTCAATTGATCCTGCGCCTGTTGAATATTATTTTCGGCTTGGTCAAATAGTTTTTCAGCCGAACTAAAATCCTGACTGCCCAAACTTTCGTTCGCTGAGTTCAAATTATTGTACGCGGATGTCGCGCTACCAAGAATCTTGGGTACGGCACTCTTGGCGGAACTTAAATATAAGACCGACTGAATGATTAAAATAATAGTAATGCCACTCACGGCAAAACTTAGCGAGCGCCAAAAATCTGATTGAGAGTGTCTCACTTTACTTTTGATCAAAACGGGTTTGCTCTTTGTGGTTGAGGAGTCCTTCCGTTTCAGATAACCGATATCAATTTTACTAAATTTTTTCATGAGTATATCGAGAAATGTTTAAAAGAATCCCGACAGAAGCCAAACTTAACGCTAGCGAAGTAGAACCATAAGAGATAAATGTTAAAGGAATGCCGGTTAACGGAATCAAGCCGGTAATTCCACCGATATTAATCAGAGTTTGAAACAATAACCAGGAAGTGATGCCGCCGGCCACTAATCTGCCAAACGTATCCGGACTGTTACGAGCAATTTTATACCCTCGGATGGCAAAAAATGAAAAAAGCAATAAAATTAGAGAAATTCGTATAAACCCCAATTCTTCCGACATTATGGCAAAAATCGAATCACCAATTGGTTCTGGCAAATAACTATACTTCTGTCGCGATTGGCCAAACCCTTCACCCCATAACCCCCCAGACCCGATCGCCAACAGTGCCTGATTGATTTGATAAGAAATTCCACGAGTATCAGCAGAAGGGTCTAAAAATGCCAAAAATCTTGAAACCCTATAAGGCGCGGCCTTGATAACAAGCCAGAGCGCTAAGATCGCAGCAGCTGCAGACGCATAGATGTAACGCATTCGAACACCGCCGATAAAAAACATAGCGGCTGCAATCGCGGCTAATACCAACATTGTCCCGATATCCGGCTGCAAAATAATCAAACCCGCGACGACACCGACTATCGCTAGACTGGGAAGAAAACCGAAGTATAAATCATGGACATGATGCTGGCGTTTATCATACCAACTCGCCAAATATAAGATCATGACTAATTTGACAAATTCTGCTGGTTGAAACAAAAATGCGCCGAAATTGATCCACCGCCGGGCCCCACCGGCTTCAAATCCAATTTTTGGAATCAAAACTGCGACTAATAATCCGATCCCGACCAAGACTAATAAAGGTATCCATTTTTGCCAACGATGATAATCAATGCGCGAAAAAATATACATTAAAATCAATCCTGGGATAACTCCAAAAAAAATCTGCCGAAGAAAAAAATAATAATTATTGCCGAACCTCTGATAAGAAAGCACGGTTGAGGCCGAGGACAAGGATAGTAATCCGATGCCGAGCAAAATCAAAACCACCCAGAGCAAATACTTATCGATTGGCAGCAAAATTTTCTTTTTAATCATCTGATTTGGTTAACGGCCCTGATAAATTGGTCTCCTCTATCGGTTGCGTTCTTGAACATATCAAAACTAGCCGCCCCTGGGGACAATAAGACAAAATCACCGCCTTGGGCCACTGAATGGACCTGTAATAAAATTTCTTCCATGTTTTTGGCACCTTTTAAAATTTTTCCTGAAAAACTGTGAAGTGCTTCGATGATTTTTTTGGTCAGTTGTCCAATCACAATTATTCCTTTAACTTTCAAAGAATTTTTTATTTTTTCAAAAAGTTGAGTCTGGTCCAATTCTTTATCCATCCCTCCCAAAATCAAAACAATATTACCGTCAAAGCTATCAATCGCAGCCATTGTCGCGTCAGGATTCGTGCTGTAACTATCGTCGATATATGTAATATCGTTATATTTTCTAACATATGAAAGCCTATGGGGCAAGGGCATAAACGCCGCGACGGCCTGCTTGATCAATTCGGGGTTTACTTTAAATAATTTGGCGACCTCGACAGCTGCTGCAATATTTTCAAGGTTATGCTTGCCTAACAATTTGGTTTTATATCCAGATGCTTCTTTTGGGTCAAAAAAAATCTTCTTACCTTGCCCTAAATTTTTGAAAGAATCTGGCAACCGTTTATCCAAAATCGCGAAATCTTTATTGTTCTGATAACTTAAAATTGGGCCTTTCGATCTTAAGTACTCGTCCTTGGTCTGATGATGGTCCAAATGATCGGCTGTGATATTAAGTACCACTGCCACATGAGGACTAATTTCAAGGTCCTGCAACTGAAAACTGGACAATTCCATAATCACGAGATGTTCGAAACTTAACTCGTCTAAAAATTCGAATGGATCACGCCCGATATTTCCGGCCAAAAAAAACAATTGGTTAGACTCCGTAAATATCTTGGCAAGTAACGCGGCGCTTGTCCCCTTGCCTTTGGTTCCCGTCACTCCGATGATTTTAGCAGGACATAAGGAAAAAAATAATTCCGTTTGGCTAGAAATTTCAACTCCAGCGCGGTTGGCTTGTAAGATGGCTTTCGATAAAAATGGCAATCCTGGTGTTCGAAAAATTATATCAAAACGATCAAGTTTACCAATTAACTCGTCTGGGTTTTTCCAGCCATCAATAACTTCAAAATTTATTCCATGGTTAGAAAAATACTCGGACATTTTGCGATTATTGACTCCCAGACCCACGACCGCAATCTTTTTTTTCTGTAATATCTGAAGGTTCATCATCTTTTTATCACCTGCCCGGCCAAATTCATAATCCGATCATGATCAAGAGCTATTTTTCCGTTGATTAAAACAAACTCAACTCCTTCTGGTAAAATATCAGGATTAGTATAATCAGTATGGCCAGCAATCGTTTGTGGATCAAATATCACAATATCACCAGCCAACTTAGGAACAATTCTCCCGCGATCTGGTAACCCCAGAAGTTTTGCGGGCTCACTCGTGATTTTTTTAATCGCCTGCTCCCACTTCAAGATTTTTTTCTCCCGAATCAGGCTCAAAAAACGAGGCATGGTCCCGAAACATCGGGGATGAATTAATTCTGACATTCGTTTTGAATAGCCACTCCCGTCAGTTGCGATCATCGAAAGAGGCGAAGCGAGGAGCTTTTCCACCTGATCAGGAGAAAGATTATGATCAAACACAACCACTTGTGCTTTAGTAGCGGCAATTATATTCAACATGGCCTCTTCTTTGGTGACATTGAGGTTTTCTGCTATTTGTCGGATGGTTTTACCAACAAAGTTTTGATTACCCGATGCTTCGGCCACCAAAATCGATCCAAAATCATGGCCTTGCTGTCTTAAGTAATCCAAAATTTTTCGACGATTAGTTAAACTGGCTATGGCCGATAAAATATTATCCCGGCCTCCTTCGTAAGCCCATTTTGGTAAATATGTATAAAGAACTGACCAGGAAGTATCGTATGGATAAACATCAAAACTAATCTTGACCCCTTGATGATATGCTTGCTCAAGTTTATCCAATACCTGATCAAACAACGGCCAATTTTTTTTGCCCCGCAATTTTAAATGAGAAATTTTGACAGCAACGCCGGTTTGTTTGGAAAGATCAATAACCTCATTTAGACTTTCCAAAATATGACTGGCTTCCGAACGCAGATGAATGCTTAGATATTTCTGATCTTTCAATAAGTTTCGACTTAAAATCTCCAGTTCGTTTCCGCTGGCGTTGACTTCATGGGCATAAATTAGGCCCATAGATAAACCCAAAGCGCCTTCAGCCAATCCGGTCGCGAGGATTTTATCTAAAACTTTGATTTCTTCACCAGATAAATGTCGAATCTCATCACCAATCAAACCGCGACGCAGGGTTGAGTGTCCAATCAACGTCCCGACATTTACACCTAAAGAAACCTGGGATAAAAGTTGTAAAAATTCTGCCACACTCGTCCAGTTGAGATTGATTCCTTGCAATGAGTGCCATTTTTGAATACCTTTGATCGACTCTTGCGACAACAAGGGCGCAAGTGAGGCCCCGCAATTACCAACAATTATAGTAGTTATGCCTTGGGCCAACAGGCTTGCCTGTTCTGGTTGATTAAACAAAGTCCAGTACGAATCTGAGTGGTTTTGAATATCGATGAACCCTGGGCTGACAAAACTCCCTTTTGCGTCAATGGTTTGAAGAGCGTTACCTGAAATTTTAGCAGCAACTTCCACGATTCGGCCTTTTTGTATGGCCACGTCTAAATTCTTAGGCACAGCTCCCGTGCCATCAATCACTATTCCGTTTTTAATCAAAATGTCGAGCATATTATCTACCAATCAAATTAACTGCCACACCGATTAGCGCAACCACGGCCGCAATTACCCAAAACCTCATGGTAACTTTGGTTTCCGGCCAACCTAAGGCCTCGAAGTGATGATGAATCGGGGTGGTCAAAAAGATTTTTTTCTTCGCAAATATTCTAAAAGACCATTGAATCAGAGTTGAGCCGGATTCCAAGACTAAAATAAATCCAATCAACGGTAAAACTAAAATTGAATTGGTCAAAAAAGCAATTACGGCCAGCACGGTTCCCAACGACATCGCCCCCGTATCCCCCATAAAAAACCGGGCCGGAAAAATATTAAACCATAAAAATGCCAACAAGCTGCCTCCCAGCACAGCCGTCAATGAGGCTAATTCAAATCGCCCTTGCAAAAAAGCAATTAAACCATAAGCAAGAAAAGCAATGGCCAAAACCCCGCCGGCCAATCCATCCAAGCCATCCGTTTGGTTAACAGAAAAACTGGTAGCGATCACAACGAAAATAAAGATCGGAACATACCACCAGCCAATCGTAAAATCGCCCAAACCTGGGACGTGTAAAATATCAAAGCCCAATTTATAATAAAACCAATATGCCCCAACCAGTGCCACAGCTGTGTAAAACAATAATCGATAACGGATACGAAGTCCGCCGCCCTTGCCGCCGCCGATCCCCTTCACGCCTAAGTAATCATCAACCAAGCCTAATAGCGCGGTAGCAAACAGTACTCCCAAAGGTAATAATGTTTGCTGTCTCGTCAAAAAATTCAATTGATGAAAAAAATCAATTCCAAGAATACGATCCAAAAACCAAAAACTAACTGCCAAGATTAGAGTGGTGGCCCATATTAAAATACCGCCCATTGTCGGCGTCCCAGATTTGTTTTTATGAAGCTTGGTAAAGTACGGCGTATCGCCATCAGCGCGAATTTGTTTGCCAAGTTTATTTTTATAGACAAAACTAGTAAACAGCGGAGTTAAAGCCATGGCCAAAAGGAATGAAATGGAGGCTAAACTTGCGATTTTAATTAAGGCCACTGTGGTGGTCATTTGGTTTCATTTTTTAATGTTGAGGGTGCGCAAAGTCCATTAATTATACCACAAACCAAGCCTTTTCACCACTTATACGCCCTGAGTGTCCAGTTCAATAATTCTTGGCTGTCCACTTCGCGATTTTGGCTTCCTAAGACGATGGTGATTATTTGTCGATTGTTATAATCAGATAAAATCATCAAGTTTCCAAGTGCCTTGGAAGTAAAACCAGTCTTGATTCCGCGTATTTCTGGATTTTCAAGCAATAATTTATTTGTTGTTAAAAGTTTATGAACATACTTACCGTCCACCGAGGCTACGACTGTTTCTTTCGTTTGTACAATTTCGCTCAACATAGGATCCTTCAAAAATTCCTGAGAAATTTTAACCAAATCTAACGTATTCGAATAGTTGTCGTCGCTGTCCCATCCAATGGGATTGGCAAATTTCGTAGCGGTAAGTCCTAATGACACAGCCCGATCATTCATCATTTGAACAAACGCTTCTGGAGTTGTCGCAGTAAAATTAGCCAGGGCTAACGCGGCGTCGTTGCTGGAAGAGATCAGCATGCCGCGCAAAAGATTCTGAACTTGAATTTTCTCGCCAACCATCAGACCCATACTGGCTCCAATAATCGTTTGATCATTTTTTCTGATAGAAACAATGTCTTCGAAGCCAACATGACCGGCCACGATGAGGGCAGTCATTAATTTGGTCAGGCTTGCAATTGGCAATTTTTCATCCAGATTTTTTGAATACAAAATTGAACCGGAGCCCAAATCATAAACTAGGGCGGCCTTAGCTGATAAATTTGGCGGAGTAATATTGGTCGCGATTTCAGGGGCCGTGATGACTTGGTTGCTAGAAATATTACTGATACTCCCCGAAACAATACCTGCTCTCAATGAATCTTGGGAAGTACGTGGAAAAAATACGAATGCTAAAGCAAAGCCGATGATTATATAAATAATTTTGTTTAACATTTGAAGGATGAGTCTATTCTTGCTATAATGATAACATAATCGAATGTTATTAATAAACATTCGTCCCGGACCTAGATACCGGGATCTAATCATTATTTTATATTTTTTTATGGAAATAACCCTAACGGACGCAAACTTTGAGGCTGAGGTATTAAAATCCGAAATGCCTTTTTTAGTAGATTTTTGGGCGGAATGGTGCGGCCCGTGCAAAATTGTATCACCAGTTGTTACTGCGTTGGGCGAAGAGCTGAAAAGCCACCTACGGGTGGGTAAAATGAACGTCGATGAAAACCCCAAAACCACCCAAACCTACCAAATTATGAGCATCCCGTCATTGAAAATCTTTAAAAATGGTAAAATTATCGGGGAAATTATTGGCGCCGCTCCCAAAACTGTAATTGAGCAAAAAACTAAAGCCATTTTAGGGCTTTAGTTTTATTTCTTCTAACAAATTTAGGTATGCCGATCAGCCACTGATGACGCACCGTATGAATCTGGTTTGGTTTTTACAGCAAAACCGTTGCCGACGATCATTCCGATGATTTCATTCATCATTTTTTTGGTCTCGCCATTCGGACCAATGTCGACATGGATAGTTAAATTGAAGTCAGATGAATTGATTGCCTTAAGTTTGTAAAGCAGTTGTTCAGCAAGTTTTAAGGATAAAAGTGCCTCCTGGAAAATCCGATTCCTAAGATTGTGGTGATTAGCCTCGAAGCGTTTTGACCAAAAATAAATCCCGCCGCGGGACTTACGGTGTACTACGATCGCCGAGACAAACTCCGCTTGAGCATTAATCATCTGGATCGAGTCGGTGCCAATAATCAATTCATATTCAAGTCCCGGTTCAGCTTGAATGTACTCAAAAAGTTTTGACAAGACCTGGTCAAAATCAAGTTGACCATAAGTCGGACTTCTAAAGTCATTAAAAAAGAGGGTCTTTTCCCCCACTTGCGCTGTTTGTGTCTTCAACATAAGAACATTTTAAACCGAAAAAACATGTTTGTAAATATCCACTTTTGACTGAGTTCAGGTCATCTCTTGCGCAGATACCTGTGATATTGGCAGCATAAAATACAACAAAACCAAAATAAGTTTGATTTTTAAAGTCACGTTATAATTTCCGTCTCTTAAGAAGAATAGCATTAAAGGCGACGATAACCGTGCTGACTGACATAAACACGGCGGCCAGCGCTGGTTCAAGAAGAATTCCTTTAAACGCCAGCGCCCCAGCTGCAAGCGGCAGAGCGACTACGTTGTACCCTGTGGCCCAAAAAAGATTCTGGATCATTTTGGAATATGTCATTTTGGATAATCTGATTATTTTCACGATATCTCTCGGATCATTCTTGATCAAAATGATTCCGGCAGACTCAATGGCCACATTGGTTCCAGCGCCGATAGCAATGCCAAGATCCGCCTGCGTAAGAGCCGGCGCGTCATTAATACCGTCGCCAACCATGGCAACTTTAAGGTGGCGGTTTTGGAGCGCTTTGACTTTTTCCGATTTCTGATGAGGCAAGACACGAGCAAAATATTCATCAATCCCAATCTCTTTGCTGACCCAGGTGGCTACGTCTTCCGAATCGCCAGTAATCATGGAAGTTCGCACTCCCATATTTTTTAAAGCCCTGACTGCTTCGCGGGATTCTTCCCGGATAATATCGGCAAGCGCAAGGGCGCCCAAAAGCACTCGATCTTTAATAATAAAGATGACTGTTTGTCCTTTCTGGCCAGCTTGTTGCGTCTGTTTTTCAAGCTCTTCTGGAATTTTTATTTGCATGCTTTCCAGAAGTGCCAAACCACCAACCATAATTTCCTTATCATCTATAAACGCTCTCACTCCTTTGCCTTTCAGCGCTTCAAATCTTTTCGGCTCCGAAAGCAAAAGCCCAATCTCATAAGCTTTAGTAACCACAGCTTTAGCAATTGGATGCTCCGAAAAAGCATCAAGCGAAGCGGCGAGGGTTAATACTTCGGTTTTGGTTTGTCCGCCCAGTATCCAGATATCTACGACTCCGAACTCTCCTTTGGTAAGTGTCCCGGTTTTATCAAACAGCACGATATCTATTGTTCGGGCAGCTTCCAGGGCAAGTCTCTGTTTTACCAAAAAACCGTTTTGTGCCGCCTTGGTTGTAGAAATGGATGCGACCAGGGGAACGGCCAGTCCCAATGCGTGCGGACAGGCAATCACGAGCACGGCCACCAGCCGCGCAACGGCAAATCCAACTTCCGCGTCGGCAATCAACCAGGCGATTAAGGTAACCAAGCCTCCTGCCACAGCAACAATGGTCAAATAGAGAGCCGCCCTGTCTGACAGAATTTGAAGCCTCGATTTGGAAGCCTGCGCTTGGGCCACTAGACGCATAACACCTGCAAGAAACGTTTTCTCCCCAATATTTGCAACTTTTATCTTTAATGCTCCATCCCCGTTAATGGTGCCGGCGATGACTGCATCACCTTGCTTTTTGGAAACAGGCTTTGATTCTCCGGTAACCATTGATTCGTTCACGTCAGAGTCGCCGTCTATGATCGCACTATCAGCTGGAATCTTGGTTCCCGGTTTTACAAGAACTATATCATTCTCCAAAAGTTCAGAAAGCGGAACGGTTTCCATCTTGCCATTACGGATTACTTCTGCCATATCCGGAAGCAGTTTTGACAGTTCTTTTAGGGCACCCTGCGCTCCGCTTACTGCTCGCATCTCAAGCCAATGGCCTAAAAGCATGATCGTAATCAGGGTTGTCAGTTCCCAAAATAATGTTTCCACGCCGGCAAAAACCGCATATACGCTCCAAATATAAGCTGCTGAAATAGCAATACCTATAAGTGTCATCATGCCCGGCAATCGGGCTTTGATTTCACGCCAGGCTCCGGCAAGAAACACCCAACCCCCGTAGAAAAATACTATTGATCCTAGTATCGCTGGGATTAAAATTTCCAATTTCCAATTTCCAATTTCTAAAAAAGACAACCTGACACCAAAAACATTTCTCGCGATATCAGAATATAATACGACGGGGATTGTAAGGATTAAACTTACCCAAAACTTTCTAAAGAACATTCTCGTGCTGTGACCCGCATGTTTGTCCATGTCGTGCGCAGGATTTCGAATTTCGGATTTCGAATTTCGGATTTTTACCAAATTCATGCCGCATTCCGTGCACATGCCAGGTTGATTCTGCCTGATTTCCGGATGCATCGGACAAGTATAAACTACGCTGTCCTGACTTTTAGGTTTTTCGAGGTCATGGTTCATAATTATTCTATCGCTCTTGCGCTTCGTAAAGAAAGGTACCTATCCAGCAAACAAATTACATAAATTATTTCCGCTCCCAGTTTGAGTTACTTATTTGATAACGTAAAAACCTTGATTAATTCTTTAACAGCCTGATTTGCTCGTCCCTCATGCTTGATTTGGTGTGTTACGTGAGTTTTTAAGTGATTTTCAAGCAAAAAAGCATCTAGGCTTTTGAGCGACCCTTGAATGGAAAGAGACTGTTCTAAAAGCGTAGGACAGTATACTTCCCCCTCAATAGCCTTAATTAGGCCGTCTAGCTGCCCTCTTATAATTTTTGCCCTGTGAATGGCTCGTTTCTTAAGTTTTTGATCTAATTTATGTTGCATAATTATCTTTAGATTTAATTATAATACCCTATACCCCCATATAGTATCATAAACAATACTTCTGTCAAGTCCAGTTTTAGCCATGTGATTTCTTGAAAAGCGAAGGCAAGCTAGATTCAGATAACGTCTGCATGATCTTGGCAAATATTCAATAAAAATAACAAAAACATGGTCAATTTTTAACCATGTTTTGCTTGATTCTAATTATTTCTTAATTTTTCGAGGACGTAATTTTTTAGCTTCTGAGATTACTTCGCTTGCGGCCCAATCCGGAGCATCGCCAAAGCTTTCCAGATTAGTGCCATCCGGATTATAAGTAGTGGTAACTTGCCTGGCTCCTGCCCCAATCCCGGCGGCCTTAACTACAACGCCCAAAGATTTAAGAGATTCTTTCGCGGCAATGGTTGTTGCAGGGTTGTCGCTCCCGCCATCGGCAGAAACTAGGACTAACCTCAGTCGCTGTTTTTCTGAAAGACTTGCCTGAGCACCTTGTTCAATCATTTGCTTAACGGTTTGTAATCCCAAATGATCTGGAGTGCCACCACCAACATTGGTCTGTAAAGACTTCCATACTCTAACCTGTTCTTTAGGACCCCACGAAGTACCCAGAGGCAATTCTATTCTCCCGCCTCCATCATTGAAGCTCACCAAAGCAACCCGTAAGTCCATAGGCGAGACTAATTTAATTTTCTGACGCTTGAAATCAGCGGCCACGGAATACATTGAATCCATAAGGAGGAACGTAAACACCTGCTGATCATCCCATTTTGGTTTTCCGCTTGAAGGATCAGTTTCAGCCATTGATCCGCTTTTATCAACCACCAAGAAAGCGTCAAAGCCGCCGTAGATTTGTTCTCTCTCGGTTTTGTGGTCAAACTTGGAAAAACCCGAGGGGTCAGCCTCGCCAGCTTTCATGTCCAAAGCTGCTTCCACTGGGTCAGCGAGTTCTTGGCCCCTGGAAAGCCTAATTGGGGCCGTATAGCGCGTTCTGTTAACTAGGTTGTCCTGGATAATCTTTTGCCACTCGGCAAGAAGTCGGGAGCGGATATTCCTGCCTTGTTTATCTCTCTTCTCTTTTGCTTCTTTGATTTTGGCCAGAATCAACTTAGCTTCTTCAGGACTGCATTCCGCTTGTTCTGCAAAGCTTAAGGCGGCCAGGTCTTCGGGTGCCCGTTCTTTTTTATCTAGTGCCTTTTCTGCGTCAGCCATAAGTTGTTCCAGTTCCTCGTCGCTCAAAACCTCTGCCTCTTGTTCCCCAAAATCTCCCTCAAAAGCAGAATCAGAAGTTTCCTCGTCCATTTCCTGATCATCCATATTAGGGTCGCCTGGAGGAGTGGCGTCCAGTCTTTGCCAAGTCTTACCATCCCAAACTTCGGCCCAGGCATGTCCTGTGCCGGAAGATATCACAGCCGCACCCTGATTATCCTTAACCTTAACGTAATGACCCGACACAAGCCGAGATTGAATTCCAAGCCGCCTTAACAAAGAGACAAAATAGGTATTAGCAACATCGCAGTCAGCCTGCTTATGCTGTTCAATTCTTGAAAAATACTTAGCTGGATCACCAGTTCTGTAAACTGCATTAAAACTGGAATCATTGGAATACTTAAGAGTACTTTTAACATAAGCCTTAAGTGATCGGGCTTGATCTATGGTTGATTGTTTGGATCCTGAAATTTCCGCCAGTTTAGTTTCGGTTTCTCTTGAAAAACTTTCTGTTCCTTTTTTGGGCTTCCCTGGGTCGCTCTCAAATTTGGGTTCTAAGTTCCTGCCGATCTCAGCCGAAAAGGAAGTCAAGCCAGAAAGTTTAGTCGCGTCAATTACGAAACTGCCATGGCCATCGGACTGTATCTCTAGAGTTTCACCGCCTTGTGTCCGTAGAGTGCTGATGTCTGGAGCAAAACCATAGGGCATTGGCAAAATAGTTTTTTGCCCGCCCCTAATAGTTCCGGCAATAACTTTCCGGGTTTTAGCGTCAATTTCCGTTTCATCAAAATCTGAAAGACGGGTCTGCGACTTTTCCCATCGCATGGCTTGGGTATTCCACGTATCATAATCGTCGCCACGGTAGTAGCCGCCATAAAATGGTTTAACCCTGAAATACGCCCCTGGTTCGTTCTCCTTTGAAGGCTCCATTTCATCCATGCTGGGAGTCAGCGTATTATCCTGGGGCGGCGGCAGATTAACATCCGGATTCTGTTCTTTTTGATCCAGAAGTTCTTGCGGCGGCGGCTCTTGTGCTTTTTGCCTGGCTTCTTCCAAATCACGTTTCTCTAGGAAATCCAAAGCCCCGGCCAATCGTGATTCAAACCATTTAAACTTACTGCCAAAACTTATATTACTGGATGCCATTAACTCCGGAACATCGACTTCACCCTCAGTTGACTTGCTCTTTAAAATATTATTAAAAATTCTGCTTACCTCAGGTCTTACTTCGGGCATTGGTTGTCCCAATTGTTTTGCTCTAAACATAGAAAGAAGTTCGTCACTACGGCTTGGACTTCCGGTCGCTTGAGTTTGAGCAACTGCCTCTGCTTTTAATTCTTCTGCGGCTTCTGGAGATGTTCTCACAGAACGGTCATAAGTTGAAAGGGTTTCAAAGACATGCTTAGCGGCTCTGGCGGATTTACTTTTCTTGGACAGCGATTGCCAAGAACGCAAACCCGCAACCCCTTCTTTTGATTGCAAGGATTGGCCAATTAAAGCAGTTCGAGCTTTCTTAAAAGCATTTTTGACATCAAAGGTTCTTAGTTCTGGTTGTTCAGGATTACCCCTGAATTCTGGATTGCTCATAATAATTAATTGCTTATACTTAAGCGTAATTTTTCTTTAAGTAGAAAACTCTTGGTTTGGCTCAGTAGCCCTATATAGGAACTGAGCTGTTTGGCCACATAGCTATTATAACCTAATTTCTTGGCTTTATCTGCCACCTTAAGCGCGGCGACCCGGAGTCTCTTCCTTGGTACCAGTCCGTATGGAAAAGCCACAGCACCTAAGATGTCGATACCTTGGCTTAGACTTCTTATGATAATTTTATCTTCCGGCAATGACAACTTGAGTTTCAACATTAAAAATTCCTTGATTTCAAGGGAAAGTTTGATTAAAAAATCTTTATCGGCAGAGACGACAAAGAAGTCGTCATTGTATCTGACGTACGAAGCTATGCCTAATTTTTGCTTAATAAAATAATCAAGTTCGTGCAGGTAAACATTAGCAAAAATCTGGGAAGTCAGATTGCCTAAGGGGATACCCTTGACTTTTTCCGGATTATAGCTTATGATGATCCGTTTACATAGGCTGAGGTATTTCCAATCCCGAATTTTACGAGTAAGAAACCGAAATAAAATATTATGATCAACGCAGGCAAAAAAAGTGTCGACATCACCGTGAAATACATAAACTTCACGGTTGAAATTTTTACTTTCTTTCCGTATGTACTGCCAAATTTTGGCAATCGCCGCTTGGGTTCCTTTATTCAGCCGACACGAATATGAATCAAAAAAGAATCGTTGATCAAATATCGGGTAGAGGATGGAATATATGGCTTGGTGGACAACCCGGTCTCGTACTGTCGCTTTATGAATCTCGCGGTACTTGGGGTCACGCACAAAAAACTTATGATAATCACCATGAACATAAGTGCCAGCAAGCAGTTCTTCTGAAAGCTTGGTCAGTTCCGATTCCAGGTGGCGTTCAAAAACGATCACATCCGGCCGATCACTTTTGCCGCTTCGGAATTTTTTCCAAGCCGCGTGCAGATTCCCAATACTCGCAAATTCATTAAAAAACTTCAAATTATATGACACAAAATTCCTTTGATCCCCCAGTAGTTGTTAAAATTTATAAGACTTATCAAATCCTGATGCCGCTTCTTGCTAGCTTCCCCAAACCTCAGCGTTATTCTTTGGGGCAAACTCTGGATCGTTGTTTGTTGGCCATGCTGGAACATATATTTGAAGCTAATGCCGTGCCTTTGCCCTTACGCGAAGGATCATTGCTCAAGGCCGAAGCCAAATGCGAACTGGCTAAAATATTAGTGAGATTATCCTGCGAAGGAAAAATCATTGAGAATACCCAATACTATCAACTAATGGCCAATCTTCAAGAGATCGGCAAAATGCTTCGAGGCTGGATTAAATACATTCGCAATCAACCAAACAGGGATGAGTGATTCTAATAACGACCGCGGGGCGAGCACCAAGTTTCGAATTCGAATTCTCGACATCGTTCCGATTCACATTGACCTGCCGATTCCTCGGATTCCAATTAGCGTGAACCACGTTGGCAGGCGACACGCCCCGTATTCCTTGATCCATCCAAAACGCGCGGGATGTCCCGCAGGACACCCCTGGCCAGTATTCCCACAAGGAACGTCGTTATTCTGTCTTATTCAACTCTTTGTTTATCACCGCCATTGCGGGATCCCGCCGACAATTAAAATTAATTGCGGTGGCGGGAGAAGGTTGAGAGTCGGCGAACCAATCTTAAACTTTTGGCTTAAGTGGTTTCATGAGCCGAAAAAATTTTGCGAACTCAAAAAACAAATTAAAAAGAAAACTTAAAAGAACAAAGATCAAAGAATTTCAACAACGACCGCGGGGCGAGCACCAAGCCCCGAAATCGAAACCTCGACACCGTCCCGAGCCACAACGACCCGCCGAGCCCCCGGATTCCAACCAGCGCGAACCACGCCGGCAGGCGCGTTAGGATCAGTCTGAGGCACTCTGCTATCCAAGATCCAGGTCCATTGAGAATTAGCCGGGGTATCAGAATAAGCGTCAAAGCGATGGTCTTTGTTTTGTTCTGATTCTTTTCTTTGTAACAATAAATATTCAGCTAAAGTTAAGCCGTCCCACTTTTTAGCTTTAAACATAGGATAAAGCTGGGTGGGAGTTTGGTTTCTGGTTTTAGCAGGGATGGCACCGGAAGAATATAGTAACATATATGCCTTACCTTTAGGCCGGTTGTCTGTTCGGGCTGTTTTGGTGCCGGTTTCAAAATAAGGTGTGGTGAATTGTTCGTTCGCCGCCAATCCTGGTTGCGGTTTGGTCGCAAGTTCTGTAGCCAATGCTTCGATTGACCGTGATTGCAGTTCGGATGCCGGAAGGATCATAGCGCGATCAAAACCCATTTTCAAAGCCTCGCGAATTCTTGCTTCGCCATCTCTTGAAAATTTAATATCTCGTGGCAGATTGGCGGCAAACTCAGCCAAGTTATGTTCTTTATAAAATTGCTCGGATTGTTTTCTGGCTTCCAAGACATCGAGCTTAATTTCGCGGCCTTCGAATCTTTCAGTAAAGTTGCCTGAAACCACTCCCCATTTTGTATCCCATTCTGTTATTGGAACTAACTTTACTTCGTCATCGTCATTTTTCATAACCGCTTGGCCGTCATGTTCATTTAAGCCCCAACCTTGAAAAGTCCAGACTTGTTTTTTGGGATCACCCATTTTAGTCATTCGGGTGCCGCCTTTGACTTGACTGCTTCTATCAGTGAAAACCACCCTAGTTCCGTCAGGCAAATATTCTTCATGCTCAATCGGAGCAGGGGCATCTTTTAAGGTTTCTGCTGTTCTCGGTACGCGTGGAGACAAAACCCCTATTTCGTGAGGCGAGAGGATAGTATGTTCAATGCGTTGTGGACCCACTGGAGCATCTAAATTAAATTTGCTTATAAATTTGGCGAGCAGATTCCTATCTTCTTCTGGGTAAGTTTTTTGGTCAGCCCAAGTTTGCAACTTCTCGTTTAGGAAAGCTTGTAAACTAACTTCCTGTCGCTGTGCTGATTTACGGTAAGCGGCCAGCCAAGAAAGCACTAACCCGGGATCTAGTACCGCGGCACGTAAATAAGAAGCGTCCCGATCAGTAGGAGTAAGGGTGTTGTCCTCGCCTTTATAACTTCGTTGCACATCAGCAACTAAGTTGGCAAAACGCCAAAGCGTGCCACCGGCTTCGGGCTGTTCGTTTAACTGTTTATGTTTCTCGTTTGTCGTTGTATCTGCGATATCTTCATATTCGGGAGCTAGTTCGGTGGCAGATAGCCGGATACGGCCATTCTGATCCATTAAACTGGCCAGCATCATTTCATAAAATTCTGGGTCCTTTGGCGTTTGGGGTGGATAATCAATTTCCAAGGTTGCCAGTTCGCGAGCAACTTCAACTGGCAATTCTGCTCTATCAGGATGTTTTTCTGAAGCCAAATTCGCCGAACCTAAGAAACCGAAGTTTTGAGCAAATTTTTCTTTGGCCCCATACCAAGCGGCAAAACTGACTTCTTCCCCGGTTCTGCGGCCAGAAACTTGTTTAACTAGAGAACGCAAAGCATCAGGCGGGTAGCCGTTCATTTCGTCCATATAGAAAATACCGCCATCTCCTACCTCTTTATCTCTGCTCGTTTCTTTGCCGCTCAAGGCTTGTCCGAGCTGTCCATAATTGACGTAGGAGCCTTGAGCATCAATAGTTCGCGAACCAAGCAAGGGTCGGATATCGGTTTTGGCTTCTTCTCCGACTTCATACGCCGGCTTGCCAGTCAACCGCTTAGCGACAGCTCTAGCCAGGCGAGTTTTGCCCGTGCCTGTTTCACCGGAAAGCAATAGTGGGCGGTTTTGGTTAACCACCACTAAGTGATCAATTATTTTTCTAAAATATTCTTCTCTGGAGGGAGTCCAGATGAATCCATCTTTAGAAAGTTGCTTGCGATATTCTCTCACGCGTTCAAAGGAAAGGCGCGCGGCCAGTTCGGGATTTTGTTTTTCCAAACCCTCTAGTTGTTTTTCTTCTCCGTTAATTTTGCCTGTTAGTTCCGCGACCTCGATTTGAGTTAGTTCATCCGGGTCTTTATCACGGTGTTGGAAAATTTCTCTTTGCAATGCTTCGCGTCTAGACTGGTGGCCATTGCGGTTACGTTGAAGTCGGCCGAAATTTACGGCTGGACTAAAAGTTCTAGCCTCTTCAACCAAAGATCGATCCAGATTGGTTTTGAAAACTTCTTGAACTTTAGGATCATGCCAGCGTTGGGCTATGGCATGTTTTAAATCCAAAAGTTTTGTGGGGTCTGCATCTTTCGTTTTTGCTAAACGTCGGTAATCTTGCCACAAGGCAAAAAGCTCTTCGGACAAAGCTTCGGGCGAACCTTTGGTTTCGGCTTTGAAATCAGTAGGAGCTGGGCCTACCTCTTCTCCGATGCGTTCGTAAATTGGATGGATGCCGCCTCGTTCAGGACTCATTGGAAGTATAATTATTTACTAGAAAATTATACCATAAATGCTGAATTATTCAAACAGATGGGACATGAACTGAATCTGACAAAATAAAAAAACTAAGTAGGACTCGAACCGACAATTCATTAAGAAAACTGAATACAAAAAATAAGAGCACGGATCCGTAAAGATTCATGCTCTTATTTCTCATGAGTTCTAGACTTACGACCTAGGGTTAGTAGGTCTCTAGGAACGAAAATTATTGGCTGGGGAGGTAGGATTCGGACCTACGAATGGAGGCTTCTGCGCCAAAGGCGCATCCACCCGATTTGAATAATTATAGTGGCGGAAAAGGCTCATACACTCATGGCTCCGGGACTTGGATTCGAACCAAGATGCCAGGCTCCAAAGGCCTGTGTCCTACCATTAGACGATCCCGGAATCAAAAATATACGAATTACTTAGCTCTTAAAATTTTATCGAGATAGGCTCTGCCTTGACCAGACTTTAAAAACTTTTCTCGACGCACGGCCTGGGGTCTAGTCTCGAATCCTTCAGTATGAACGAGCTCCCAAGGTCTATGACCCTTTGTAAATCTATAATCACCTTTATTGTGCCTTCGAAGCCTTTCAAGATAATCTTCACCACTACCTACATATCTTATACTATCACGTAAACTCTTCAGAACGTAAACATAATAATGCATAATGGCTCCTTCGCCGAAGGCGAATCCGCCTCATTAGAATTTAGATTGTGGCGGAAAAGGCCTCTGCCTTACCACTTGCCTGCCCGCCCACGTTAAAACGTCGGCGGGGCTACTCCCCAAGCAGGCGGAAAAAATTACTTTTTCAAAATCCTGTCTAAAAAAGCCTATTAAATATAGCAAAAATAGGCAACTTGTTCAACCAAAAAAAATCTTAGTTATTCAACTTCGCCACCCATGATTTTCAGAGCTGCCTGTAGTGGGCTATCTTTTTCATTTTTAACTTCGCCCTTCCAATCTTTCGAAAGCATTGGTTTTACTAAGACCTTCACACCTGTCACCTCTTCAATCACCTGGTCAACGATTATTCTGTTCTTGCGCGCTTCGATCGCATCTTTGTGAAATTTATATGGAAATAATAGGATTAACTCCTTGTTTTCGACACCTACGGGCTGGGCTAGCTTCAAACTAGAAATTAAAGAATGGTTATAATCTTTAATTTTTTCTAGAATTTGCGGCCAGTGTTGGATGATTGAATCTAGAGGATTATTACCATTCCCGACCGGCGCAGTAATCTTTTCTACTGACTGAGGTTGCTTCGTCGCTTCGCTCCTCGCGATGATAGGAACCAAATCAGTCTGCATTTGTGTCGCCGCAATCGCAGCGAGTTCCAGCGGCAAACTTTGAATCGAAGTCCACTTAATTTCATTTTCGGCTTTCTGGAAATTTTCTATGATTTTCGTGATGCGATCGATGGATAATTGTTGGGCTTGCTCTTTAATTTTGTCTTGAAACTCGACGTTAAATCCGAAATCAGCGCTCACGCCAACTTTAGTAAGCAGTAATTTTCTTAAATACTCCAAAAAATCTTTTTGAAATTGGTACAAATCACGCCCAGAGTATAACAGTTGCCCGATAAAATCAACCGCAGCTTGAGTTTGATTAGCCCCGATCAAATCTAAAAAAGAACTGACTGTTCTTGTTCCAGTCAACCCCAAGACCTGTTCTGTTAATTCTTCCGTCACTTCACCACTGGCATAATTCATAACTTGGTCTAAAAGCGATAATCCATCGCGGAAACTTCCGTCACTGGCAGCAGCTATTTCAAGCAAAGCCCCATCAGTGATTTTAAGATTGGTATCTTGTGATATGAACCTTAAAAGTTTCGATAAATCAGCGATGCTGACTTTCTTAAAATCAAATCGTTGGGTTCTGGAAATTATCGTTGCCGGAACTTTGTGCACTTCCGTCGTAGCCAAAATAAACACAGCGTGTTGGGGCGGCTCTTCTAAGGTTTTCAAAAGCGCGTTAAATGCGCCCTTAGACAGCATATGAACTTCATCAACAATGATGACCTTGAAGGTCGCCTTGGATGGGGCAAATTGCAAATGATCAATTAACTCCCGAATATTATCAACTCCGGTATGTGACGCCGCGTCAATTTCTAAAAGATCTAAACTTGTGCTTTCCAAAAAAGATTTACAAATCTCACACGTATTACAAGGTTCTGAATTTTTTCGATTCGGACAATTGATAGCGCGCGCGAAAATCCGAGCCAAGGTAGTTTTGCCAACTCCTCTGGGACCGACAAATAAATAGGCATGGCCAATACGATTGTTACTAACCGCGTTAGCCAGAGTGGTTTTGATGTGTTCCTGATTGATGACTTGGGAAAAATTCTTCGGGCGGTATTTTCGATATAAGACTAAATTTTGCATAGGTTTAATGGCTCTTCATTCTATCATAAAAAACAAGCGCAGAGAAATGCGCTCTGAATCTATATCTTAGACTCTAGCCCCTATTTTTTGAACACAATCAACTTGTACCCGGTGAAATTCCAAACCAAACTCAACCCGGTCGCAAGAATTTTGGCCACATTCAACCAAAGCTCTTGCGAAAGCCCAAACATCGGATCAATGTTGGTACTGACAAACCTGACTACTGTGGTATTTAAAATCGCCCCGATTATGCTGACGAGCAAAAATAAACTGAATTTTTTGCCTGCGTCTCCGAAGGCCGCGTCCTTAAAGGCCCATTTCTTATTCATGAAGTAACTGTTCGTTACGGCCACGGTAAAAGAAATGACGTTTAAGGGAATCAAACCATTGCCTTCATAAATTCCAGTAATGTAAGAAAGCAGATTTAAAACGAGAAAATCAATGGCGGTATTAATTAGGCCGATAATGGCATACCGCCAAAATTGATTAAATGTTGCTGTTAAATTGGATAACATTTATAACTCTTCTAGCTCAGTCTCGTCTGAACTTTGATTTCTGGTAATTAGTTGAGTATCCGCGCTTTCGCCGGCCTTGAGCACGTTCTCAACTGCACCCCAGGCTGCCTCTTTGTCTTTGGGTAAAACCACGGTTACCTGATCCCCTGGTTCAGCTTTGAAGTATGTTAAACTCGCTAACAAAACCTTATAGGTCTTGCCTTCAGCGACGACTTTATATTCACCCTTCTCATCAGAAGTTAGGGTTCCTAAAATTTTGCGGCGTTCAATTGGTCCGATTTGCTTATAAATAAATGATCCATCCTCGGCGATGGTAAGTTTTAAAACATCACCCTCAACCAATTTACTTTTTGACGCGTAGTTAGCCGGGACCGGATACTGCTTGCCGTCAGGGCCGACCATATTTTGTCCATCGAATACGCCCTCGATAACTTTTCCCCCCTCGGAAACGCTCAAAACTTGAGCCTTTTTGGCAAATTCAGAACCATCTGGGATTTTACCACCCATAATTTCCCGTAAGAGTTGTTTGGCTGATTGAATATTTCGCTCAGCCGACTCAATCATTTGTGCAATGAGAGCAATGTTGCTTAAGTTGTCCATATTTTTGTGTTGGGTTTTCGTTTCAACTTCTTCTGCTGATTATTCTTAGTATATCAATTCTTATCTTTGGACGCAAGTATGCTTTTTACCCAGGCGATAAAAACTGATAACCCGTGAATAAAACTGCCATCAGTCGGGGTTTCCAGCATTTGAGCTCCCAAAATTTCAGGTGCTTGGTCAAAGTTACCCTCTACCTTGGTTTCTTGCTGGTTATTTTGTCGCGGCTCGCGTTCAGTGTTGTTCATGGTGCTGGATAAATTCTTTAAATTGAGGGAACTTCTCGTACAAAGAATTAAGTTGAGACTCTTCTTTCATAGCTTCTTTCAAAACCGACAAAGCTGTATGGATATCTTTTATTAAAGACCAGATGACAAACGCTCGCACCTGTTCTTCCATTTCATCCCGTTGATTAATCTCCATTCTCCTCACAACGATTTTTTCGAGCTGGTACAATTCTTCAAAATCCGAAGTTAACTCTTTCACCAGCCGCAAAAAATTTTCTTCGGAATCGATAAGGTTAAGATGCTCTATAACTTTTTGAGCGATTTCTGCACAACGAGCCAAGGTAATCCTTCTGGTCCGCAACAGTTCAGCCAAAAAAAGGCAAACGGTTTTAGCGTATTCTTCTTTTTTAAGATTAGCCGGCGGCGTCATGCTGTTTTTTCAATCCCCACAACTCCAGACACTGCCGGACTTCCTAATTTGGTTCGATCTAAAATTTCTGCTTGTACTTCTGATCTGGTCCGGCCGTATTTAAGTCGCGATAAATTGCGAATCACTCCCGCGACCTCGACACTGCCGCCGGAAGGTTTGGGATACGTTTCCATATTAAACGGTCTCGAGGCAGTTCCTTTGATCATCAATTTTACATACGCGTTAAACCGATCGATGTTGACCATATCGAACTCGTTAAAAATTGGAGCAAATTCTTTCGCCATTACTTCCGCATCCTCAACACCAATCCTAAAAGAAATCATCGTGCCCGTGTTGCCGAAAACAGCGTCGCGCATCCTGGTATCCATCGTTGAGGTGCCCTCTTTTTCGACTGACAGTTGAGAAATAAACTGATGAGCCATGATCAAATTAAGCCGATACTTTCTCGCTTCAGAAAGGATCGTGGCAAAGCTATCGGTTACGAAATTTTGAAATTCGTCAACATAAAGATAAAAATCTCGCCGCTGTTCTTCTGCAACGTCTGCTCTCGACATGGCCGCCATTTGTAATTTAGAAACAACGATCAAACCCAAGAGTTTGGCGTTAACTTCTCCGGTTTTTCCTTTGGATAAATTAATCAATAAAATCTTCCCCTCATCCATGGTTTTGCGAAAATCAAAAGCGCTGGTGGGTTGCCCAATAATATTTCGCATCATTTCATTTTCCACAAACCGCCCAACTTTCGAAATTAGATAGCCCAACATTTCGGACTTATGAAAATCAGAAGTTTTCGCCATTTCTTTTTCCCAGAACGCGCGAACAATCGGGTCTTTGACTTTGGAAACTTTATAGCGTTGAAAATCGGTATCGGTGAACATCCTTGGAATTTCGGCGATCGTGCCCGGGTATTGCACGTCTTCCATCAAAGTTAACATAACGTTGCGCATGTTGTGCTCAAACATCGGACCGATCATTTCCGGCGGGAAAAGTTTATAGAAAATTGCGATCATTTCTTGAATGGCAAAATCTTTTTGTTCCGGACCTTTAACTTCCAACATATTTAAACCCAGCGGTCTTTCCATATCGAATGGCTCGAATAAAATCACGTCATCAGCTCGTTCTTTGGGAATATAGCGCAAGACATCTTCAACCAAGTCACCATGCGGATCAACAATACAAATCCCTTCGCCGTTGCGAATATCCTGAATCGCCATGTTTTTCATTAATTCCGTTTTTCCAGTGCCCGTGCGACCGATGACGTAGGCGTGTCTGCGCCGGTCATCTTGTTCAATGTAAATTTTAGTCTCAGTCCCTCGATAAAGATTGCGACCCAAAAGTAGTCCGGATGCCGGCACGTTAACCGGCGCGGGCGCTTTTTTAGCCGCCAGCCACTTAATGTTTGGCGTTTCCGTAAAGCGAGTCGGCGGATGCCACAAGCTGGCCAATTCTTCCGTATTCAAAATTGCTTTAGTGTTTCGAAAAATACGAAAAACAAAGTCAGTAATTACTGAGGCCGGCCTGCGTCTGATCACTCTGAACCCGTTAAATGGCGGCATCGTGTATTGCATATACGAGGCCAGGATATTTTTTAAATTCGATTCAGCAGAAACTTGATCGGTGGAAGAGGCCACCAATCGAAGATTAAATTTATAACCAACCTTCGAAGCTTTTTCTTCAAATTTTTTAATCATCTCTTGCTGCATGGGGGTTAGCTGTAACGGTTTATAAATCCCCGATTGATCAATATGGCCAGGGACTGCTTGTGGTTTATTTTTACCGCTTAGCAGTTCGTTAAAAGCACTGCCAATCAAATGGGAAAAACCATTCAAAGCTCTCAGAGCCAGGGACGAGGTGACCACGTCCGGATTGCGGCCCTGTTGAATTTTTAAGGCCTGACTTCTGGGTTTATGCTGCCAACGTTCCGAAATCGGGGAAATTAACAATTGAATACCGGCTCCTTCTTCGTTGGTTAGTTTGGAAAGACTGTTGGTCAGAGCATTTAAAGGGTCTGCCTCCATATTTTTATAGGTTCGAAATGGAAAAGCATAATCTTTTTGCAACGTTAATTCTGCCGCAGCCACAAACGATTGCGGTTTAAAAATATTGTAAGGCTTAATAACGTCGATTTGGGCCTTTGGGTATTGCGCGTGCAACTGTTTTTCGATTAGCGCCTGCAGACGCTTAGGGACATTGATATAAAAAGAGATTCTTTTCTGGTGAGCGGCGATCTCAAAACTGACGTATTCGTTAATCCCCAAAAAGTGCTGGAGATTTCTGCCCTCAATTTGGCCAATCGTGGCAAAAAATTGCTCCGCAATCCCAATCATATCCTTGGGTTCTTTCTGTGGTTCCTGATCCGAATCCGTATGTTCCTTCTGGGTCGAAACTTCCAAAAAAACTGAATTGAGAATTCGGGGCGCCCAAGTTTTTTTCCGCATCAGATCCAGGGAAATAAAATAAAAAAGCAGGCCAATCAACCCGATGATGGCTGCTAAAATTAGCCAGAAAATAACTAAGGCGCTATCAGTTAAACTCATGCTTTGATTTTTGTATTATTAACTGTTTTAATTTCCAGAAATTATGCCGCTTGATCCAGATCCTGTACCGTGCTCAAAATCTCGTTGATTTCATTAGGCGGGATATCTCCCTTCGAAGCCGCCGATAAAACTTCGTCCAAGATTGCTTTTGATTCTTCCCCAGATTTACTCGCTGCGAACCTATCAATAAACCTTTGTGTCTCATCTGAAAACTTCAGACCTTTCTCTGTTTGTCCTAAATCAGTTGCGGCGGCGGGCAATGGAATTATTTCGCGGGTTTGATCAACCAGCCTGTCCTTGGCATATCGGGGCTCGAACGATGTAGGATGAGAAGTGCCATCCTCGGGCTCACGTCGAACTTCTCCTTCTTGGGAAGGAATTGGTTGCGTTTCTTTAGCGATTTCTCGGTTTGTTGGCATACCCAGTAGTGGAGTTCGATTAATGGTTGATTATAATATAGTTTAATATTTCCTTTTAGACCAGTAGTAAAAATCAACTATTTGCTACCACTGGGCATAACGGGATATTATATATGTTTATTGCGAACTAGGCAAGGGCTTTTGTTTCAAGTAAATCAATGAATAATTTGCTTATATTATACCATATGTGTTAAAATTTATCCATCTTTTGAAAAAATTTCACGAAACCAAAGACAATGAATTTAATTTTTGAGCTAACGCTAATTATCACGTTGGCCACCATCTTGGGCTTCATCGCCAGATTACTTAAACAACCCTTATTGGTGGCTTACCTGGCGGCCGGCGTCCTGCTTTCTTACTTGGGCTTTTTTGATTTATTCAACCAAGAAAGTTTCCAACTATTCGCTGATTTAGGAATTATGTTTCTGCTCTTCTTGGTAGGTTTGGAAATTAATTATGCCTCCTTAAGGCTGGTTGGCAAATCTTCCGTTATCGTCGGACTTGGCCAAATTATTTTTACCGCCTTAATCGGCTATGTCATCGCCAAATTTTTAGGATTTAATCCCATCGAGTCAGCCTATGTTGCAATTGCGCTGACATTTTCTTCCACGATTATCATCGTCAAACTCCTCTCCGATAAAAAAGATACTCATAGTCTATATGGCAAAATCAGTATCGGTGTAATGTTGGTCCAAGACATTGTCGCAATTTTTCTTTTAATCGTCTTAAGCAGCTTACAAATCGGCGCTGGGAGTGCTTTGCTTCCAGAGATACTGCTAACCATCGCTAAGGGTTTAGGATTGTTCGCTGTCGTATTATTTTTAGGATACAAAATCCTGCCTCGATTATTTGACCAAATCAGTCATTCTCAAGAATTACTGTTCTTAACCAGCACGGCCTGGGTTTTTCTGCTGGTCAGTCTTTCCGCCAAACTTGGATTCTCGATCGAAATTGCCGGCTTCCTGGCAGGTTTAGCACTGGCTAATTCTTCAGAGCATTTTCAAATTGCCAACAAGATCCGACCTCTGCGAGACTTTTTCATCGTCATATTTTTTATCCTCTTAGGAAGTTCATTTATTTTACCCAACTTATCAACCATTGCCACTCCATTGGTAATTTTTTCTTTATTCGTCTTAATCGGTAACCCCTTAATTGTACTTCTGATCATGGGCATATCAGGTTACCGTAAACGGACATCTTTTTTAACTGGCGTCACTGTAGCTCAAATTTCCGAATTTAGCCTCGTGTTAGCCGCTCTGGGCTTTAAACTTGGCCACATTTCAAGTTCAGCAGTCGCCCTAATCACCGCAGTTGGCATCGTCACAATCGGACTTTCAACCTATATGATTATTTACGCCGATCAAATATTTAACTTTCTTTCCCCTGCCTTATCAATTTTTGAGCGCAAAAAAACTTCTGAAATCCCAATTTCCAGCGAACTTTTCAAAAAACCAATCGTCTTGATTGGCTTTCACCGCACGGGCAAAAGCCTAGCCCATAACTTACAAAAAGAAAGTTTATTAATTATCGACTTTGATCCTGACATAATCGAAAACATCAAAACATCGGGTTACGATTATTTATTCGGCGATATTTCTGATCCTGAAATTTTCGAAAAAGCGATTTCACCAAAAACCAAGCTCGTCATCTCAACTAGTCCTGATCTGCATGATAATTTAGGCTTGCTTGAGATGTTAAATAAACTTAAAAGGAAACCTAGGGTAATTGCTCGGGCCGAAACCGAAACAGACGCTCGCCTACTTTATGACGCCGGCAGTGATTACGTGCTGCTGCCAAATCTTTCTGCCGGCCATTATCTGGGACGCGCCTTGGGAGCTGATTTCAAACTCAATACTCTCAATAAACTCAAAGCGAAAGACTTGTCAGTTTTGAATTTGCAAAGAAATAAAACTTAAATTGCGTTTACTTGGAAAAAACTTATTAATTGTTACCGCTCATCCTGACGATGAAAGTTTTCTTTGTGCTGGTTTAATTCATAAAAATTCAGTGCATCATGGTCGGACCAGTTTGATCTGCGCCACCAACGGTGAGGCTGGTAAACATCACTTAAAAAAGCCAACGTCAGCTAAAAATTTAGCAAAAACTCGCCGCGAGGAACTCATTTTGGTATCAAAATTTATAGGGATTAATAGGCTCAATATGCTCAGCTTACCAGATGGTCGACTAAATTTAAATAAACCCAAATTTTTCAAACAATCTTGGACATTTGCTAAAGCATGTCCAGTAGACGTGATTATCAGTTTTGGGCCAGACGGTATCACTGGACACCTTGACCACATCGCTTGCTACGAAGTGGCGATCAAACTTGCTAAAAAAATCCATGTGCCCCTCGTTACTTTTACTATCCCAAATAAAATCCTCAGCAAAGCGTCAAAATTTTTCAAAATTCGCCGCATCAGTCCACATTATCATGACCAACCACTCAAACACCAAAAACCTAATCTACAACTCAAGGTTAATCCAGCAATCAAATTGGAAGCCCTAAGAATGCACCGATCTCAATATCAAACTAATCCGTTATATCATTTCCCGAAAGATGTGGCGAAGGAAATCTTAAACTACGAGTGTTTCTGTTATAATAAAGCAAGCCATGATTAAACTATTTAATTCCCTAACCCACAAACTCGAAGAGTTTAAGCCAATCAAACCTGCTGAGGTTGGGTTTTATATTTGTGGCCCAACGGTTTATGATTACGCGCACATCGGCAACCTGCGCTCCATGATTTTGGGCGATTTGATCCGCCGGGTGCTTGAATACAATTATTTCCAAGTTAAACAGGTTATGAATATCACAGATGTCGGACACTTAACCTCTGACAGTGACACCGGATCAGACAAGATGGAAAAAAATGCTACGACCGCGGAAGAGGTCTATGCGGTGGCTAAAAAGTTTACAAAAAGTTTTCTCTCTGACCTTCATGCCCTGAACATCAAATCACCAGAAGTGATGCCAAAGGCTTCAGAACACATCGCGGAACAAATCGAGATGATACAGGCCTTGATCAAAAAAGGTTTTGCTTATGAGTCTGACGAGGCCGTGTACTTCGACGTTTCAAAGTTTACATCATACAACCAATTAACTGGTCAAAACCTAGATGAAATGATGCTCGGCGCCAGACAGGAAGTGGTGAAAGATCCTAAAAAGAAAAACCCGATTGATTTTGTGTTGTGGTTTAAACTCGTGGGTAGATATGAAAATCATATTTTGCGATGGGACTCTCCTTGGGGTGTGGGATTCCCAGGCTGGCACATTGAGTGTTCTGCGATGAGCAGCAAATATTTGGGCCAACCGTTTGACATACACGCCGGTGGGGTAGATTTGAAATTCCCTCATCATACCAACGAGATCGCGCAAAGCGAAGCCGCTGACGGATCTAAATTAGCCAATTTCTGGATGCATGGCGAACACATGTTGATTGACAACAGCCGCATGGCCAAATCCGAAGGAAATTTTATTACGCTTATAACTTTGATTGAAAAAGGATTTAACCCGCTCGCCTTCCGCTATTTAGTCTTAACATCTCACTACCGCTCCAAACTTAATTTTAGCTATGACAGCCTAATTGGTGCCCAAAACGCTTTGAACAATCTTTACGAAGAACTTTCAAGTTTCGACGAACCCAAGGTTGGCTGTGCTCAGTTTGAACAAGATTTTCTTGAAGCAATCAATAACGACTTAAATACACCCAAAGCGTTAGCAATTGTCTGGGACCTACTCAAAACTGAAGAATTCCCAACCTCCGCTAAAGCCCAAACATTGTTTAAATTCGACGAAGTCTTAGGCTTAAAATTAAAAGAAACCTGGCAGAAAACAAAAAAAATTCCGGCTGAGGTGAAAAAGTTAATTATTGATCGCGAAACCGCCCGCAAAGCTAAAAACTTTAAACAATCCGACCTTCTCCGTGCTAAGATCGAAAAACAAGGATATCTTTTAGAAGATACGATTGACGGCTATAAGCTAAAAAAGAAATTCTAAAAATCAAAAATATTTTACAAAACCTTTACAAAAAATGTAAAAAGGTGTATAACATATATAAGTTAATAAATGTTATTCCGGCGGCTTTTGGGGCCGTTTTTTTACTTACCTCCAAAATTCTTCCACTCTCAAAAAAAGTGGATGGAACGAGCGGTAATTGCAAAACTAACCTTCGGAGGTCGGCTCATCCGACCGAGAAAGTAGGCTGCAAAATTTGTGCTTAATGCCAAATTTTGACAGCCGGTAGTTTTGCAATTTACCGCAAGTAACTTTATCCACTCTATCCCCACTTTCCACAGGGTTGCATAAATATTTCAAAAATCTAATAATACAAAAACCTTTATGGCCAATAAAACTCAAGAAACCAATGATTTAAACCGCATGCCGCCGCAAAGCATCGAGGCCGAACAATCGGTCTTAGGCGCCTTGCTTTTGGACAAAGACGCGGTAATCAAGGTTGCGGATTTGATCTCGTCTGATGATTTCTATGAAGATCGACACCGAATTATCTACCAAGCAGCCCTGCAACTTTACGATGAACGCGCCTCAATTGACATCTTAACCGTTTCGAACAAACTGGAAGACGCCGGGACATTAGAAAAAATTGGAGGTATTTCTTACCTGACCACCCTCGTCAATTCAGTTCCGTCAGCTGCGCATATAGTCCACTATGGACAGATAGTCAGACGGAAAGGTACCCTCCGACGCTTGATTTCGCGGGCCGCGGAAATCGTCGAACTGGGTTTTCACGAAGAGTCTGATTTGGAAAGCCTCTTGGATGAAGCGGAACAAAAGCTTTTTTCCGTCTCCCAAAAATACCTGAAACAAAATTTCGTGTCATTATCTGAAGTGCTGCACGAAACCTTCGACCGAATTGATGAACTGCATCGTGAAAAAGGCAAACTCCGAGGCGTGGCCACGGGTTTTACTGATTTGGATAATAAACTTGGCGGGTTACAAAAATCTGATTTGATCATTCTGGCTGCCCGTCCTTCTATGGGAAAAACTTCCCTGGCTTTAGACATCGTCAGAAATATTGCCATGAATGAAAAAAAAGCAGTTGGTGTTTTTTCCTTAGAAATGAGCAAAGACCAACTAGTCGATCGCCTGCTTGCAGCTGAAGCTGATGTCGATCTGTGGAAAATGCGCACTGGTAAACTCAATGATTTGGGACCTGATAACGACTTTGAGCGAATCGGACACGCTTTGGGACGCTTATCGGAAGCGCAAATTTTCATCGACGATTCGGGATCTTTAAATATTATGGAACTGCGCACCAAAGCCAGAAGACTGCAATCAGAACACGATTTGGATCTAATTGTGGTTGATTACCTGCAACTGATGCAAGGACGTAATGTCGAAAATCGCGTCCAAGAAGTCTCAGAAATCTCCCGTTCGTTAAAAATCTTGGCCAAAGAACTGAATTTGCCGGTCTTAGCCCTTTCTCAGTTATCTCGTGCCGTCGAACAGCGCGGCGGCGACAAAAAACCCCAACTTTCCGATTTGCGCGAATCAGGATCGATTGAGCAAGATGCGGATGTCGTGGCATTTATCTACCGGGATGAAATGTATGCTGGAAAAGATTCGAAAAAACCTCACATTGCCGATATTTTGATCCGCAAACACCGCAATGGTCCGACCGGCGATGTGGAATTGTTCTTCGACGCGGAAAAAACTTCGTTCAAAAACTTAGCCAAACAAGCCCCCACCATGGAAGAAACCATGATCGAGCAAATAATGGAATAGTACTTAGGTAAAAAAGAAGCCCAACAGTTTCAACACCATCCTCATATTTGCGGCCTTGTCAATGACATAGTAGAATACTCAAGCTATGTCCAGCTTGCCTAAATCTATCCAAAACTTAATTAATGAATTTAGCAAACTTCCAGGGATTGGTCCGAAAACCGCCTCGCGGTTAACTTTTTATTTACTTAAACAACCGGGCGTTGACCTGGAGGTGTTTGCTCAAACTATCAGCAATTTGCAAAAAAACCTAATTTTCTGCTCGACATGTCACAACATGTCTGAAAGCGACCCTTGTAAAATCTGCGGTGATGTAAAACGCAACCATAATCTTATCTGCGTGGTCGAAGACCCGTTAGATGTCGTGGCGATGGATCAGATCGCTAGTTTCGACGGAGTCTATCATGTCTTAGGTGGGGTGATCTCTCCGCTAGATGGCACAGGACCGGATAATTTAAAAATCAAAGAACTACTAACTCGCCTCCAAGTAGCTGGGTCAAAAGAAATTGTCCTCGCCACCAATCCTTCGCTCGAAGGCGAGGCCACGGCTATGTATATCGCCAAACAATTAAAAAATCCAAAATTCACCCATGTCAAGGTTACTCGTATCGCGCGCGGGTTACCTACCGGAGCTGATTTAGAATATGCGGATGAATACACGCTGACCAAAGCGCTGGAAGGACGAAGAGAGTATTAATCCAGCACCAGTTTTCGAAACGCTAGTATTACTTAGATATTATAATCTGTACGCTAAGCGAAAAAAATAATATTAATAACGTCTTGTAAAACTGGTGCTGGATGAAAAAAAACCCGGGTTGATCAAAGGATCAATCGGGTCAAGTTCATCAGCCGGGAACAGATTCCCTACTTTCCGGCGTTGAGACTACTCATGAATTGCGCACGGGCGCGAACCGACGCCGCGGTTCCGCTGGCGTGGATCTGCGCTTGATACAGTATCAGACGAGCTTGGGCATCATAACGACGGCGGATATCGTCCGGATTATGCCCCCGGCGGCGGATGAAATCGTCTTCCGCGGCCAACAAAACCAAAGTGTCGTGCGCAGGCGGGATCTGTTTTGGCATGCGATTCCTCCTTAAGAAACTGTGGGAACAAAAAACCAAAAGCAAACGCAAAAACTATTCGCACTTGCCTTTTGTTTTTTTAAGCGATCGTTTCAATTTGGACCACAGTTTCGGACTGTCTATGTCCGGTTTTTCTTCGATAGCGCGATTTCGCCCGATATTTAAATATCACTAATTTTTCTCCTCGTTGCTGAGAGACTATCTTGCCTACAACCTTGGCCTGTTTCAAATAAGGTCGACCAAAATCTGCCTTGCTCTCATCTGCCAGCAAAAGTACTTTATCAAATGTGACGTTACTCCCAACCTCACCGTCCAATTTTTCCAAAATTATCTTGTCTTTGGGGGCAACAAGATACTGTTTACCACCCGATTCAATTACTGCTTGCATAATTACTTGCTTTAATCACTAAAAAATATTCTAGCAAGAAACAGTTACTTGGTCAATTGTTTTGAAAAAACTCTACAGAATCGCCAATTTTCAAACCATGACGCCCGCTCCATCCCGCTGGCAATTCCAATACCCGATCCACTGGCTCAACCGGCTGATAAAGCCGAAGATCTGTATCCGCCGCCCCTATCTGGGGATCAATGTTTTGATCAATCTCCACAATTTTATTAGCCTTGACCCAAACGATGTCAATTGGAAATTTCATGCCCTTCATCCAAAAAATATATCGATCAGACTGATCAAAAACAAACCACATCCCCTGATCATCTGACAGGCCCGTCCGTCCTGATAGCCCTGCCACCTGCTCTGCCACGCTGTCAGCAAGCTCGACTTTGATCAATTCACCAGCCAATTTCACCACAGGGCCCGTCGGCGCGCGGTTGCAGGCCGCTGCGATAAAAATGATACTCGTTAATACTAATAAAAATTTAGTCTTCATTTTTTGTTTGCCCTCTTTCACGATACGCGGAATAAAGCGCTGCGATTATCGCCAACATTACAATGATTAAAATAATCAAGGCAATTAGTTTGCCTCTCGATTGTAAAAACAATGCTGAAGCGCCAAAAATTCCAGTCAGCGCGTAAAGAAATAACACGGCTTGAGGTTCAGACAATCCGATCTGAGTTAACTTATAATGTAAATGTTTTCGGTCACTAGAAAAAGGAGATTGGCGACGCCTTAATCGCTGAAAAATTACCCAAATCATATCCAAAAGTGGAATACCCATGACTAGCAGAGTTGTGGCGATTTTGCCACCCGACACCACGGCCAGTACGGCCAACATAAATCCGGCGAAGGTGCTGCCGCTTTCGCCCAAAAAAATTTTTGCTGGGTGAAAATTCAGAATCAGAAATCCTAACAAACTACCGGCGAAGGTAATGGCGAGGAGTGCCGTTTGGGGTTGCTGCACCTGCGAACTTAAAGATAAACCGAACAACACTAAAGCGCCGATGGCTGAAATCCCGCTAACCAAGCCATCCATCCCATCTAAAATTTTCGTGGTATAAGTCATAGTCATAGTCCAGCCAAAAACCACAACTCCTGATAGCAGTGGTGAAAGCAGAATAATTTGGGTTGTTAACGGATTATGAACACTGATCGCTTGTACTCCCGACGTTATAATGGCCAATGACGCCATGATCGGAAACAATACAGAGTACCAAGGCGGCAAATGATAACGGTCATCCAAGTACCCGCCAATCATCAAAATTCCACCACCCACCAAAATACCAACCAAAACCTGCAGAGGAATATTGCCGTTTAATAAATACCCTCCCAGGATTCCAACTGTAATTGTGACCAACAAAAAACTTCCGTAAATCGCGATTCCGCCGAGGGTTGGGGTTGGCTGTTTGTGGAAATGACGTGTTGAATCCGGAAAATCTAAAATTTTTCGTCGGTAGGCCACTCGGGAAACCAAAAATGTTCCCACGAAGGAGAGAAAAAACGCTAACCCGAAAGCGGCAAAATATAGAAGCCTCATATAGTTTTACTTGTCATAATTGGCACGCCTTTGCGAAATTTTGGCGTGACGTAAAATTCCATATATTTACCAAACATCAGTCTGGTTTGGGCATCGATGGCTGGGAAGGATCCAAAAACCGAGGCAACAATCGGCGAAAAGATCCACTGCCAGACCATGGAAAAACTTTTCCATTTGCTATAACCAGCCGGTCGTTTAGGCAGTAAAATCAAATTAACATAAACAGAAAACAACAAAAAGAACGTGGCGATGGTCATGATCGTTCGCGTTAAGGAAGGTAGATTCTGCGCTAAAACTGTCGTACCAAATCTGTCACCGCCAAAAATTAATGGCAACCAGCCTAAAATCGCAATCATAATCGAAGCGGTCGCCCAAAAATAATGACTTTCAACCAAACGCTCGCCATACAATAATTTTTTCCACATCGGGATTTGTTTATTTCTGAAAAATTCCGGGAAAACCATGGAAATTTCGGATACTCCCCATGCCCAACGCCGTTTTTGTTTGTATTGCGCCACCAACGTCCCCCAATAATTTTTCCCCATCACCGCGTCCATGGATAGCGTAGTAAATAACGGTTTCGTTCGATAATCGCCGTTGTAGTGGATAAACGCTTGCCAAAAAATATGAGAATCGTCAGGAATGATGTCAACCCGCCAGAACCCGATGTCAACCAGCGTTTTAAAACTCATTGCGTGCGAAGAAAAAGTTATCAATCGATCCGGACGAGAAGCTTCAATTAATTGCCAAAAGGAAGAAGATATCGCGATAACGCGAGCAACCGCCGGCGTATCCCAAATATTATTGTGATACATCGGCATCGGTTGATAGCTGGATTGCAGAGGCTTCTTTGTTGTAAGAAAATCGTAAGTTAAATGGGCAAAATAATTTGGCGCAACAATACTATCCGAATCAAAGGCCGAGATAATAATGTCCTCGTAAAGAATCCTGCGATCATCAAAATATCTTTGGGCGATTTTTGCAGCCCAGGTAATGTTGGCTCCTTTAACTTTGGCCTCACCAACGATCCCATCTGGATGCGCTGAGATGATAAATTCACCCAACTGACTGCCGAATTTATTTTTCAATATTTTAGCCTTATCCAAGGCTGCTTGACCAGCCCGGTCCTCGCAGGCGAGAACAAAAATAATTTTTTTCAAATCGTATTCGGCGTTGACTAAAGAACTAATTGAGCTTTCCAAGACCGCCAAATCTTCAGAAACGGTCGCTAGCACCACCAAATGGTAAATTCTTCGATAATCAAAATTCCGGCTCAAAAAAATCGGGTTCTTAAGATTGGTCAGTTGTTTTTCATAAAAACTCTTAAACCTTCGTTTAGTTTCAATTTTGAGCTCTTGCTCTAGGTAGGATAAAAATTGTTCAAATTTTTGCAATCTTTTCAACCAATCATTCCAATTGATCTGATTATGAGTTTTGAGTTGATAATGAGAATGCATCAAATGGATCGCCACGTTTCCACCTTTTAGAAACCAATAAAGATCAAACAAAATAATGTAGACAGAAATCCAAACCGGGTGGTAAAAAGCAAGGATGGGTGCTCCGAGTAAAGTCGCCCAGGTTAAAGTTCCTGGAAAAATTTCGAGCAGGCGGGTTAATCGCGATCTTTTGGGTTTAAGCATTGATGTTAATCAAAACCAAACTGGCGACCAAAAAAATAATTTGGACGACTACGGTTGCAATCGCAAGAAAATGGGTAGCTAATTTTTCTTTATTATAAAAAACTGATCCGAGGATCAAATTTACTCCAATTATAACTAATGCCAGCAAAGGGATAAAAAAGATATACCAACTCTTGCCTACGATTTCCGCGCCATAAATAATGTTATATTGCAGCACCCGATCAGTACTATCGGGCTTAATCTTGATGTAAAGAATTGCCCAATGTATAATATTTAAGAGGATCGCCAAACCAAAACCTGAGCGATTGATAGAATCGCTGATGAATGATTTTCTTGAGGATAAGACCTCATTTAACTTTTCGATAAACATTACACAAATTATACATTTTTTGCGCAATATTTTCAACGTAGCAAAATCCAATTGGGTAATCTTGGCAATCGTCATAATTGCCGCTGCTTTTCGTTTCTGGCAAATCAACAGTCTGCCAGGTGGATTATTTCCAGACGAAGCGGCTAACGGGTTAGACGTCAATGCCATATTAAATGGTGATACTCAGCCTTTCTATGAGCGCGGGAATGGTCGGGAAGCTGGATTTTTTTATCTGCTTGCGGCAACAGTTGCGATTTTTGGCCGCGGGCCCTGGGAACACCACATCGTATCTGCCGGTCTGGGATTTTTGGCTACTGTTGCCATTTATTTTTTGACCCGCCGCATGTTTGGCCGTCGTACAGCGCTGCTGACGACTTTTTTTATGGCCATTTCCAGCTACGCCGTCACTATCAGCCGCACCGCGTTTCGAGCTAACCTGGTCCCCCTCCTTTCAATCCTGACCATTTTTTTCTTAGTAAAATTTTTCCAAACCCAAGATCGGAGACAAAAATATTGGTCGGCCGCCTTAGCTGGGATTAGCTTTGGAGCGGGTTTTTACTCTTATACCTCCTTTCGAATGATGCTCCCGCTAGTGGTCGGTTTTTTGCTGCTACTGTTTTTGGGTTTTCGAAACCAATGGAAAAAAATATTTTCACAATACGCCAAATATAAGATAGTTTTCGTCGTCTGTTTTCTTGCTGTAATTTCATGGCTGACGGTTTATTTTATCCAACATCCGGGAAGTTTGGTTGGTCGTAGCGGGCAGGTTTCCATATTTAACGTTGACCTAAACCAAGGTAATGTTTGGGGGACTTTTTTCACCGTGTTGAAGCAAACCATCTTAGCATTTTTCACCCAAGGTGATCTCAATTGGAGACACAACATTTCCGGCTTTCCGCTGCTTTCTCCCTTCTTAAGTCCGTTCTTTGCCGCTGCTTTATTGTTTATGACAATCGCTGCCTTTCGGCTGCTAAAACAAGTTTGGTCCAAAAAAATCTCCCCGGAAACTTTCTATCAAGCACTCGTCGCAACTTGGTTTTGGTTCATGCTTGTGCCGGAAGTAACAACCGCGGAAGGAATTCCGCACGGCCTCCGACTAATCGGGGTTATCCCCCCGATGTTTATCTTAAGCGCTTGGGGTATCAATTGGTTTTGGGGAAAACTTTCCACGTTATCTTTTTTCCCGCCCTACAAAAAATATTTTGCCGCCATCTTTTTAGTTGGACTGTTTGTATATAATTTCAATCTTTACTTTGTCGTCGCCGCTAACTCTCCAGAATATTATTATGCTTTCCGATCGGACTTAACAGTGGTAAGTAATTATTTAAACCAGCGAAATCTGAAGGCCAAGACTTATTTATCGTTGGATAAATTTTCTGTTCAAACCGTCGATTACTTAACAACTGAAAATAATCAGCCGTTTATTTTATTGGACCCCGCTCACACTTACGAAGTAACCCTATTTCCTGGAGATCAGGTAATTTTTACTCAAAGCACCCTGTTCGATCGACTTAAATTTATACAATTTCATCCGCAAGCCAGGTTGGTTTCCGAGATCAAAAACAAATTCGGTCAGATAATTATGCTGATTTACCAATAATAATGTCTCCTTTTCTTAAAAAAACTTATTCGGCTCCGATCTCAACAAAATTTTGGTTGGTCTTGTCCATGTTGATCGGGACGATTTTGCGTTTTTACAACAACACCGCTGTGGCACTGTGGCACGATGAAGCCTTTTCCGCGCTCTACCTGGGCTATCCTTGGGGTGAAATGATGCATCGGATTGGGTTGGATGTCCATCCCCCGCTTTATTATTGGGTCTTAAGATTTTGGAGTTATATCTTTGGATCCGGTTTGCTTTCGATACGGTCGCTTTCAATTCTGATTGGAATCATGACCATCTACGCAGGATACCTATTCGTCAAGCAAGCATTCAAAAACGACCGGCTGGCGATGGTTGCAGCCCTGCTCATCGCTATCAACCCATTTCAGATCCAATACTCATTGGAAGCGCGAATGTACACTCTAGGAACGTTCTTGGTGTTACTCTCTTCTTATTTACTCCTGAAAGCCTTGGAGACCAACCAAACTAGAATTTGGGTCTATTATGCTATTTCTGTGGCAGCTTCTCTTTACACTCATTATTTTTTATTTTTTTCCATCGCTGCTCAAGGATTATATTTTCTCTATTATCTTTGGAAAGAAAAAAATTGGATGGTTAAAGGCTGGGGCAGTTATTTGTTAAGTTTGATCTTATATCTGCCTTGGGTTCCCGCCTTGTTGGTTCAAATCAAGCGCGTAGAAAGTGCTTATTGGATCCCGGCACCCGATCGATGGTCGATTCCAGGCACGATTTGGAAAATGGTTTTTGGCGGAGCGGGAATTAATCACCCGACTTTGGTCATCGCCACCATCGTGTCGTTAATTCTTATTTATTATTTTTTCAAAGAAACCAAATTGCCTATTCGTTGGCTGATAATCTTTAGCTTATTTTTACCATTCGCCGCATCCTTGGCGTTATCATTCAAACAGGCAATTTACTTGGATCGATATTTTGTGTTTGCGTCGCTCTTCTTTTTGATTCTGATCGCCTGCGCGATTTATCTTATACCCAGACGGACCACTCGCCGCGGTTTGATCATCATTTTTGTCGCTATCAACGTCTTTGTGTTCTTCAAAAACTGGCAGGATTTAGGCGTCAAAAATCTTTTTTTTAACCGTTCAATCAACTATAAACCAGGCATGGTCGCTGCTGCAGCATTCATCAACGACTCCGCTAATCCTAAAGATAAAATTTATGTTGGTTCGAGTTTTGTCTATTTTACTTTTAAATATTACAACCAAACTCAAATTAAACCACTGCTTTATTCCTCTGGTACGCTGGAAACTATCCCACACTTTTCCGGAACCGCACTTCTGAATAACGACGATTTAATTTTAGATTTTTATCAAGTCCAAAAAGATAATAACGTTTGGCTGCTTTGGACTACCGGCTTCGGCGGTTCCAAACCAAACGTTCCAGGAAATTGGCATAAAGTCATGGAAAAAGAATTCCCGGATACCCCGGGGTTCAAAGGCGACATCATCGTCACCCAATACCACATCGGTTAGTTAATTTTCTTAATCCACCATCCGCGAGCTATTCTGCCGGTTGCTCCGTTTGCTCACAAACTGATCCTTTGAAGCAATAGTAGGCCCATTTACTCAACCGAAGATCGATATATGCGAGATTGACTCGATCCTTCGTAGGAATTTGAGTGCTCAAAAGCAGTACCAAACTATCGAGTTGTTGCGCGGCCGAACGATTGATATCGAAAAACACGGCCCAGCCTTCGGTAGAAACAAATTGGACTTCGTTGGACTCCTTGCCTGGAAATTTGACCAAAACAACCCCGCTGGTTAGTTTTGAGGGCCAGGCTTGATTCATCGAAATAATAAAAGGGGCCAACTTGGTGTTGGGTAAACTTTCTTGCGAAGCAAAACTTTCTTCCACAGAATCCTCAACCACCAACAGATTACCGGCAACATCAATTTGTTTGACCACTATTCCTTCATCATCAACCAAAAAATATTTCTCGTTGGATTTCAAAACAAACCCTGGAGTTCGTTCTTTGATTTTCAATTCGATGCTATTAGGCCAGGTGCGTTTATATTCCACAACCTCTTTGATTGTCGGAATTTTTTCTATCAACATGTCACGGATTCTACCGCGAGTCATGAAAATCATGTAGCCTTTTTTGATCAAAAATAAGCGATGAGTCGCATACTCATTGATCGTGTCTTGAATTTGTTGGGTTGAGACTTGAGTATTTCCTGAAACCTGAATCTGCGCCACAACAAAGCGAGATGAAATTATTAGATAATATAAAATTACTACAAGTACAACTAGCCCAACCCACCGCCAAAATTTGCTGCGCAAACCAACGGCACTAAAAACTTTCTCAGTAAATCCTTGATTATAAGTGGTAAATACTCGTTTATAGTTTGCCGCGGATTTAACTTTCGAGCGGAACTCGCGCCCGCCATAGCGACGCCTGGGTTCTAATTTTTTTCGATGTGCAGAAAATATCTTCATAATTACAACTTATAATACGTTAAAGTATTTTAACTTTCTTATCTAAGGCCAGATCAATCAATTTATCCAAAAGTTGGGTGTAGCTCATGCCAACTACTCTCGCCGCTTTCGGCACCAATGAATTCTCAGTCATGCCGGGGATAGTGTTGATTTCTAAAAAATAAATTTGGCCTTTTTCCGTGACAATAAAATCGCTTCGCGTTACCCCGCGACAGCCCAATAATATATGCACATCCAGTGCGATTTGCTGAAGTTGACTGGCCAAGGCTTTATCAATCGGCGCCGGCACGATTTCATCAGTGCCGTCTGTTTCGTATTTGGCGCGAAAATCGAAAAACTCCGAAATCTTCGGCACGATTTCAATCACGGGCAAAGCCTCGGGGTTGTTGTTGCCTAAAATCGGAACAGTAAACTCACGACCTTTTATAAACGGCTCGATAATCACTGAACTATCGTGTTTAAATGCGCTCTTTATCCCTTTTTTAATTTCATTTTTGTCCGCGCTGATCGTCACGCCAATTGAAGAGCCGATCTGATTAGGCTTGATCACAATCTTGCCATGGAGTTTGCTTATATACTTTTTCGGATTTTTCTTATATTCTGATTTAGTGAGAATAATATGCGGAGCAACCAAAATACCTTCGCTCGCCACCATGCGTTTCGTTTTCGCCTTATCCATGGCCAGAGCAGATGCGAGCACCCCGGAGCCGGTATATTTTATTCCCAGAGATTCCAAAATGCCTTGGATCGTGCCGTCCTCGCCGCCCGGTCCATGGAGGGCCAAAAAAGCCACATCCACTTTCGACACACTTCCCGGATCAATCGGCACCACTGCTCGATTGCTCGGAACCTTCTGGGTTTTGGTATCAGCCTCAATCTGTTTGATTGTTCCAGACGAAATCAGCCATTTTCCATCCGAGGAAATTTCTACTGGAATTAAATCATATTTTGATTTATTCAAATAATGCGCAACGGTCTTGCCGCTTTCCAAAGACACTTCGCGCTCCTGCGAAGTCCCACCAAAAATCAAGGCGACTTTGAGTTTCTTCTTTGTCATTTTATAATCCTTGGAATCAATGGATTAATTCTCGTCACTACTTCATAATTAATCGTGCCGATTTTTTTCGCCAATTCGTCCGCCGTGATTTCTTCCCTGCCTTGTCGGCCAATTAAGACCGCCGTATCACCGATTTTTACATTCGTTACATCAGTCACATCCACCATGATCAAATTCATACACACCCTGCCTAATACTTTACAGCGTTTCCCGCCGATCAAAACTTCTCCTTGATTTGAAAGTTTGCGATCGTATCCGTCAAAATACCCAACTGGCAGAATCGCCAATTTGGTCGGTCGCTTCGTTTTATAACTTAAACCGTAGCCGACATTGGCGCCTTTCAGCAGGTCTTTAACTTGAATCACACCGGTTTGCCATCCCAGGGCCGGTTTTAACGCAAAATTTGCCCTTTTTTGAGCCTGAATAGACGGCCAAAGCCCGTAGAGGCCTATACCAAGTCTGACCATGCAATGGCGACTTTTAGGAGCCACAACTGACGCTGCAGTACAGGCAATGTGTTGAATCGGATCTACCCCCCGCCACTCTAATTCCTCAATCACTGAACTAAACCAAACATCCTGCTTGAAAGTAAAATCCAAATTTTCTTCCGAAGCGGCAAAGTGACTAAACACGCCTTCGATCTTAATATTCGGTAAGTGCAACAGTTTTTCCACGAACGACACGACTGCCGGTGAAAAAATACCAAGACGGGAAGTACCCGTATCAACTTTCAAATGAATATTGGCAGTAATCTTAAATTTTTTGGCGGCAGCGGAAATCGCTTGCGCCTGTTTGAGATCATAAACGGCCAAAGAAATTTTATGCTTTACCAACTCAACGATCTGATTAGAATCATAAAAACTTAATACTAAGATTGGTTTTTTGATACCAGCCTTTCGAAGAACTAAAGCCTCACTGCCGGAAACCACGCCAAACCAATCGGTTAACCCCTCAACCGCTTGAGCCATTGGAATCATCCCGTGACCATAAGCATTACTTTTAACGACGGCCATAACCCAAACATCACCAATAGCGCGCCGGAAGGCGCGCAGGTTGTGAAGTAAAGCTGATTTACTGATGATAACTTGTGAGGACATATTGGTGCGTTATTCGTCGGCATCGCGCGTATCGTCTTACGGTCGCGGTATGGATTTATACGCTTGCCGCAAAACGCTTACCGATACGCGCCGCTCTGCCCTTAAACGCATTTACTTCTTAATCACATCCATTCCCATAAACTCGCGTAAAACCTTCGGCACCACGATCGAACCATCGGCTTGCTGATTATTTTCCAGAATGGCAATTGGAATTCTCGACATCGCGATCGCCGTGGCATCATTCGTATGGACAAACTCTGTCGTGCCATCGACCTTACGGTATTTTATACCCAATCCGCGCGCCTGATAATCCGTCATATAATCCGCGCTGTGCGTTTCTCGGTATTTGTTCTGGCCGGGCAGCCAAGTTTCGATATCCACTTGCCGGGCGTTCGGTTTGCCCATATCGCCCGTGCAATTAATGACCACCTGATATGGCAATTCTAGTTGCCCAACCAAATATTCTTGGACTGCGACCAAAAATTTATGTTCCGCCAGGGAAGTTTCAGGTGTTGCGAATGATTCCATTTCGAGCTTATCAAATTGATGAACGCGCAACATGCCCTTCGTATCTTTGCCGTAAGAGCCAGCTTCGCGCCTAAAACAAGTGGAAAAGCCGATATATCGAAGCGGCAATTGCTTGCCGTCCAAAACTTCATCCATGTGCATCGCCACCAAGGTGTGCTCGGCGCTACCGATCAGATACAGTTCATCCTTGGCCATTTTATATTTCTCATCCGCATCCCCTGGGCTTAAGCGGCCAGTACGCGTATAAATGTCGGGCTTAATCATCACCGGCGGCAGGACTGGGATAAAAATGTTATCCGACAATTTCGGGTCAACCTCTCTGGCGATTTGGCCAATGATTTCTTTTGAGGTCAAAGCTTTGTAGACCAACTGCATGAGCGCAGATTCCAGCAAAACCAGCGGTCCTTTTTTATAGCCAAAACGCGCTCCCGAAACTTTTGCCGCGCGTTCACTGTCAATCACGTCGAGAGCCACACCCAACGCCATATGGTCTTTCACTTCAAATTTAAACTTCGTCGGTTTGCCCACTTGTTTGATGACCTTATTTTCCGTTTCATCGCTGCCTATTGGCACATCATCTGCCGGAACATTGGGAATTTCATCGAGCGCCAGCCTCCACTGTTCTTCAATCTCACCCAGCTCCAATTCTAGCCGGGAAAAATCTTCTTTGAGTTTTCGACTTTCGGCAATTAAACTTTCATCCCGCTCGGTTTTCAGCTGTTCGGTGATTTCGTTGCGGCGGCTGCGGTAAGCCTCGGTTTGAATTATCAATTTTCGCCGGGAGTCATCCAAGCTTAACAGCTTGTCCAAATTTTCGGCATTGCCGTTTTTATTTTTTAAGGCAGTGCGGACCTTTTCGACATTGTCGCGAATAAACTTTATATCAAGCATGTTTCTCCTTGTTTTCTTTGCTTAATTCTATAAATATGTCTTTAATTTTTTCCAATGCCGCGCGGCGGTGATTTAATATTTCATCTTCTTCTTCCGACAGCTCGATCCAATATTTTTTGTAATTAGGCAGATAAAGGATTGAACGATACGGGAACCCTTCAATTCTTTTCGTATGCGGTTTTTCAGCCACGATCCCGTCGATGTTTGCGTCAGACGTGAAAATTCCGTAAGGTGTTGCCAATGCAACAACAACGGTATGTTTCGAGGCTCTTTTTTCGTTCGGCACGTCTTGCATTCTCTTCATGATTTCCTCGATTATCTCCTCGTCAGTCATTTCGCGCCCAAGCCACCGGCGACTTTTTACTCCCGGCTCTCCATTTAGCGCTTCGATTTCAAAGCCCCCATCGTCAACTACTGTTGGTACGCCTGACTTATTGTAATAATATTTTGCTTTATCAATCGCGGTTTGCTCAAATGTCCGTCCGATTTCATCAGGTTCAATAATTCCTAAGTCTTTCGCCGAAACAATCTCAAAACCAAACGGTTTGAGGAGTTTTTTATATTCTTTGATTTTGGCAGGATTCCCCGTGCCGATCAAAAGTTTTTTCATAAACCAATTTCCTCGGCGTGCGCCGTCATCGCGCCCAACGCTATTGCTACCAACTCTGGTAGTTCTAAACTAATGTATTCTTTACAAAGCATAATGATTTCTCGGTTAACACCGGCGGCAAAACTTTTGGATTTAAATTTTTTTAAAACTGAATCAACGCTTACGGAAGCCAATTTCTTATCCGGCTGAATCAATGCCACGGCAGTGATTATTCCTGACAATTCTTCCACGCAATATAAAGTTTTTTCTAATAACGTTTCTGGGGGGATTTTATGCACCCAATTATGGACATAAATCGCATTAATAATTTCCGGTTTCAGATCCGTTTTCTCTAAAATTTCTTTTGTCACTTTCGTGTGATTTGAAAAATCATCCTTGGTCTTCTCCCAATCCAGATCATGGAGCATCCCGGCCAATTCCCAATCATCCTGACTTTCTCCAAACTTTTTCGCCAAAGCCTGCATAATAAATCCCACGGCCATATTATGCCGAATCAAGTTTTGATTGCTAATATGCTCTTTTAATAAATCTAAGGCTTGCTGTCTATCCATATATACATTTCCACCCCCGCACATAGGTTTAGATGAGTGAGCGAGGGTCTTACTAAGCTTGTTTAGATCCCCGATCACTTAGCTAATTCTTTGCCTCGGGGATGAGTTGGCCGGGGTGTCATGAGTCAAAAAAATTCTTTCCGGTCTTAAATGCTTCTAAATAAGATGGGATCATCGCAAACAAAGGCTTGGGTAATTTATCTAGAGCATACCAATTCCACGAATCTATTTTCTCTGGTTCCAATACCTGCGGCTCGCCAGATTCCCATTCTGCGGTAAACCCGATATTCACATAATGATCAGGAGGGTATTCTTTCAAATTATAAAGGCAGAAAAATTTTATATTTTTAATTTTCAGACCACACTCTTCCTCGACTTCTCGCCTAGCTGCCTGCTCAAAGGATTCCAGATATTCCAGTTTGCCGCCTGGTGCCGAGTAAACTCCATTTGCATGCCGGCTTTTTCTCCTTCCCAATAATATCTTGCCTTCCTTGAAAATTATTACCCCCAACCCAACTTTCGGCCTTGCTATTTCTTCTGTCATTTTTTAGAAATTAGGTCAATTAGATTAATTAGAAATTCTTTACTCTTCTTTCATCGGCGGAAAAAATACCGTCTCGCGGATACTTTTATCCATAATGACGCTAAACAAGCGTTCGGATAAGCCAAAGCCTGCCGCGGGAGGCATGCCGTATTCCAAGGCTTCCACGAAATCCTCGTCGAGCATCTGGGCTTCTTTATCCCCAGCATCGCGCAGTTTCATCTGGTCTTCAAACCGTTCGCGCTGATCAATCGGATCATTTAGTTCCGAAAACCCTTTGCCCAGTTCAGTGCCGCCAGCCATGATCTGCATTCTTTGAACTTCTTTGGGATTTTTCGGATCTTTCTTCGCTAGGGGTTCAATCTCAACTGGCGGATTGACCAGAAATGTTGGCTGAACAAGACTCGGGCGCACTTTCTTCTTAAAAATTAAATCAACAACCCGCCCTCGTCCGAAATTTTTCTCAACTTTAATATTTTCCGTTTTAGCATATTTACGAAGCTCGTCGTCACTGACAACATTTAAATCTAAACCAGTCTTATCTTTAAATACGTTAAAGTATTTAACTTTAGGCCATTTAGCGCCCCAGTCTATCTCTTTCCCATCATATGTTGTCTTCAGCCCTCCGGTAACATTTTTTACAACTTGCTGATATAAATCTTGAGTTAAATCCATAAGCTGCTCGTAATCGGCATACGCCCAATAAAATTCCATTTGCATATAATCTTGTAAGTGTTCCGTCGAAATTCCTTCGTTGCGGAAAATTCGCCCGATCTCAAAAACTTTTTCAAACCCCCCGACCAAAAGTTTTTTTAGCGGCAATTCTAGCGATATTCTTAAATAAAAATCGCGATTTAACGCATTATGATGCGTAATAAACGGTTCTGCTTCCGCGCCCCCTGGAATCTGCTCGAGCACGTTCATCTCAACCTCTATAAAGCCATTGGATTCCAAAAAATCCCGAATGGATTTCCAAAAAATTGCTTTTTTTCGAAACAGTTCTCTGGTTTCTGGATTCGCAACCAAATCCAGATAGCGTTGGCGCAGTTTCACTTCCAGGTCTTTGAGACCAAAATAGTTTTGTGGGATTGGCCGGAGAGACTTGGTGAGGAGTGAGAAGTGAGTAGTTTCTAGCGTTTTCTCACCAGTTTTTGATAATGCTAAGTTGCCGGTGACTTGAATAAAATCCCCCATATCAAAAAGCTCACTAAATAACTTAAATTGTTCACCTAAAACGTCAGCCCGTAGCAAAAACTGAATGGTACCTGAGTGGTCTTCTAAATTACCAAAAGTCAACTTACCGTGGGTGCGGATACTCCGGATCCGTCCGGCCAATGTTATCTGTTTACTGCTTACTATTTCCTGCTTGCCAAACATAGCGATCGCCTCAGCAATCGTATGCGTCCGGTTGGAAGACACTGGAAACGGATCAATCCCGGCTTTTTTTAGTTTAACTAATTTTTGAAGGCGAACCTGCCGTAATTCCTCAATTTTTTCTGACATTTGTTTGCGTTAACTGCCCCAAATTATAACATTTAAGGGCTGATTCGGCAAAGTCTTTTCAGTTCAGTCAGATCATCCTCGGTTAATTTTTCATTTTGTCCCTGGTTAAGTCGGTACATTATCGCTTCTGGATTATCTAGATGTTCCAAACCCAACGCGTGGCCCAGTTCATGCGCCAGTAATCTAAATAGCTGTTTTTCATCACTGAATTCATAAATATTAATCGAAATGCCACTGCTATCTTTGACATATACTCCTTCTTCGAACTCCCCGCCCCTCGACTGCCCGATAGTGTTATAACTAGAAACGTTCAGATTCAATTGAGCTGCCAGGCTATTTAGAATATTAACCAAAGCGTTGATCTCTTCGACCAAACTATTCAGTGAGTCCTTCTCAAGATTGATTTGGGAAGCCAAGGCGATGAGGGTTTGATATTCGGCATTAAGCCGTACTGTTTCTTGCTTCGAAGCGCCGCCGTGAGTGTTCCAATATTGAACTTTATCTTCATAGGCTTGTTTGCGGGTTTCGAACTGCGCAACCTTCAAATCTAAAGCGGTCTTTTTTTCAGAATAACTTTGCGTCTGCGTATCATAACGCGCCTTCAGATTATTATAGGAAGATTGGGTGGTTTCGATTTTATACCCTAATCTTTTTAATTTATCTGTCGCTTCCTGGCGGTAATCATAAACAAGATTGATCTTAAGTTCCCCCTGGCTAGATGAGTACTCGAATAGTTGCTGATTTATAGCGGCCTCCCAAACCTGTTCTGCCTCGGCAATTGATTGTAAAAACCGGGATTGTGAAATTTTGAAACTATCATCAAAAGACCCAAGCGAATATTCGATTGGGTGGCGACAGGGTTTTTGATAATTCGGATAAACCTTGGCTACCACGACACCACCAAAAACAAACAGGGCCAAGATGGCTATAAGTCGGTAATTTGTCGACGTCATCCTACTATCAATATATAACGAAAAAAATAAAACCTCAATTCTTGACCTTAAGCTAAGAAAAATGATAGAATATTCTATCTTCGAAAAAGACCAATTCAAAAAGGGGGAAGAACATGAGCAAGACCGCTGGACTTTTTCCACCGGAGCAAGCTGCCAGCAACAAGCTCTACAGCAGCGGGTCAGCAATCCACGCTATCAGAAAGGCCCGTCGGCTGCTCTATGAGCACCGGGTTCGGTTCGTTTGGATCCGCAACCTTCGCTCTCTTATTTCGAACGGGCAAGAAGGAATGTACCTAACCTTCTCCCGGCCGAGCGAGATGAGGAAGGAACAGGAAAACTATCTGATCAACCTCCTCAAGGTCTACGCCCACTTCGAGTTGATTACTCACGAACTGACGCCGCAGATTGGCCCGCGGTCCCAACTGGTCGCTTCTGTAGTCTGCCTTTCGAAAGGCCAAAGCCTTGCCAATTGGCAGCACAGCAGAGAAGGCCGCTGGGACGAACCTGTAGGTTAACTTACGGGTTCTTTTTTTATCCCGCACCACTTTTGACGATCGTCTGATGCTTAATTTTATCAAAAGTGGTGCGGGATTTATTTCAACATTGGTGCAAATTTTTCCCGCAGTTTGGCAAGCTTAGGATTGATCACCAGTTGGCAATAAGGTTTATTTTGGTTCTGATCATAATATCGCTGATGATAGCTTTCTGCCGGCCAAAATTTCTTTAAGGCACCTACTTCCGTTACCACTGGGTTAGTATAAACTCGATCGTGCTCTAATTTTTTTATAAACTCTGTAGCTTGGCTATGTTGCTCGTCTGAGGTATAAAAAACTGCGGAACGATATTCCTCTCCCACATCACTACCCTGTCGATTTAAGGTTGTGGGATCATGGGTGGCAAAAAAAACATTCAACAAATCCGTATATTTTATTTGCTTGGGATCAAATTCAATTTTAATGGATTCCACATAACCAGTATTGCCCATGGAAACTTGATTATAAGTTGGATTAAGTGTGTGCCCTCCCGCATAACCGGACTCAACTGACCTAACGCCTCGGAGCCGCAAAAAAATCGCCTCGGTGCACCAAAAACATCCTCCGCCGAATACTGTAGTCTCTAATTTATCTGTCATTTATTTATGTCCAAATTTCGATTTGGATGGGAATAATTTTTCCTGTGGCAATCTGTTCTTTTTTTCTCACTTCAGATTTCAAAGGCAATAAATACGCCCCTATTTTCTTATCGGGAAAAATCGAGGTCTTTCAACTGGTCTTGCCAATCGTTGCCGTTACTGGAAGCGAACCGAAACCGGCAGCAATGTCGCCAAACAATTTTTTAATCATCCCCGAATCTTTTTTGGGCACTGTCACAAAATGCCACGCAGCCAACCCCGGATACAACCATACCTTGGCATGAAAATTATATTTATTCATAAATTATCTTCTCCAGATTGGGTCATCTGGAGCAAAATCAATCTGGTATGAAGGAATCCCTAAATCGAGTCCATACTTCTTGGCATCTTTATAGAAGACCGGATTTTGCCGATCAACTTTAAAAATTTTACCACTGTAGATTATGTAATGATATTTATCATTCATGAAATCCGCATACCAGTAGTTTTTCTGTAAACTAGAAGCAAGCATGTCAGCGATCGCTTCGCACTGATCTTCTGAAATTTCGACTTTGTGTAACGTCCATTGCTTAAGCCAAGGAGTTCTGTGCTTCTCTGTAACTATTTCAACTTTCGTCGAAACAATATTAATCTTGCTTAGCACTGCAGGATCGTCTAAACTTTCTTCTATAATTGTGCCTTGATAATTCATTGTAGTAATTTCCTTAAAGTAGTCAGCTGTCCAATCTCGTGTCCGATCGGACACCAAATTGGACAGTTAGAAAAAATCAAGTAAATCTTAAGCACTTATTGAATATCTACGATCTGATATTCGTTTTTGCCAGCAGGCGTTGTGACCGGAACCTTGTCGCCTTTTTTGGCGCCCAAAAGAGAACGGCCGACCAATGATTCATTGGATATTTTGCCAGCCGCCGGGTTGGCTTCGTTTGCGCCCACGATTGTATATTTTACTTCTGTTCCGTTGGTTTTTAAAACAACCGTTGAGCCTATACTGACAATGTTTTTATTACTTGAATGAGCAATAATCTGGGCGTTTTTGACCATCTCTTCCAATTCCAAAATTCTACCCTCAATAAAGGATTGCTCTTCTTTGGCTTGCGCGTAGTCGGCGTTTTCCGAAAGATCGCCGTGAGAAACCGCTTCCTGGATCCGTTCAATCACCTCTTTCCGCCGCTCTTCTTTCAAAACCTTCAGTTCATCTTGAAGTTTTTTGAGCCCGTCTTGCGTCAACAATACCGCTTTGTTCATAATATTTTGAATCTTTTAAAAGGGCCCGAATTTAGGGTCCTTGTTAATACGAACAAATCTTAAACCATTTTAAAATCGCTGTCAATGGTTGTCTTTAAGATGAATTCTATTGAAAGCTTTTTTTTGAATTCTTTCGAATTCTTGCTGCAGTTGCTCCAATTCAGGATCTGATAAATCTTCCAAATCAACCAGTTTGTTACGGGCAGATTTGATGGCGTGGATCAATTCATCAAGCTTGAGTTGAATGACTTTAGTGTTGCGGTTTTCTGAATTTTGAATCAAAAAAACCATCAAAAAGGTCACAATCGTGGTCCCGGTGTTGATCACTAGCTGCCACGCCTCGGAATATTTAAAAATTGGGCCCGTAATCCCCCAAACAATCACGACAACTAAAGCTAGTGTAAAAACCTTGGCGCTGCCGACTGCATCAGCAGTTTTGTGAGCAATTTTTCTAAACAATTCGTTCATCCCGTTAGAAATAATGATTAGTTAATTTATTCTAATATTTGATAATCATCCCGTTTAGTGTTATTTTTGGCACTAATCCTCAATGTGGAATTTCTAACGGGATTCATGGCTTAAGCTTATCACTTATTATATCGATTCGCAATCCACCAACTATAGACCTCCTTGGCCACTGGTACTGCAGTCGTGCTGCCCTCTCCCCCCGATTCGACCAGAATCGTCAGCGCTATCTGAGGGTCATTAGCTGGAGCGTAAGACGTAAACCAAGCATGAGTAAGTGATAAATTACGCGCGTCGAATTGAGCGGTCCCAGTTTTACCGGCAATCGCCAAAGACAAACCTGCCAATGCCCGAGCGGAACCGTCCGTGACTGCTTGTCGCATGCCGTCTTGTGCGACCTTGATAAATTTTGGATCAAAAATATTTTCTGCTAATACTTGGGGCTTTCCTAAGGCAACGGCTTGACCGTTTTTATCTTTAACTTCTTTCAAAAGATAGGGCTGCATAATCTTGCCGCCGTTGGCAATCGTCGCTGTCCAGGAATTTACTTGCAAAGGAGTTGTTAACACATCTCCTTGACCTATGGATTCGTGATAGGTATCTCCCAAGTACCACGATTCGCCTCTCACCTGATCCTTCCAGGCAGGATCAGGCACTAATCCGGGTTTTTCATTTGGTAAATCAATTCCCAGGGTTTGTCCTAGATGAAATTTACGAAAATATTCTGCAATCCTTTCTGGCCCCAAACCTTCCTTCACGACGCTTTTCGGATTTCCACCCCCGATCGAATAAAAGTAAATATCAGAAGATCGGGCAATTGCAGAATAGATATCCATAACCCCCAAACCGGTTCTCTCATAACCATAGAATGAGTAAGCTCCAACAAAAATTACTCCGTCATCCAAAATTTTAGTTTGGGGAGTAACAACCCCTTCTGTCAAAGCAGCGACGGCTAACATTGGTTTGATGGTTGAACCTGGTGGATAAGCACCGGATACAACACGATTAAGAAGCGGAGTGTTGGCATCGTTAATGATTGCTTGATAGTCGTCGTTGCTGATACCTTTAGCAAACGAATTATTATCAAATGCTGGCAGAGACAAAAGCGCCAAAACTTCTCCGGTTTGAGGATTAATTGCGACAGCTGCTGCTCTTTTTGTCCCCCGGGACTTCATCATTCTAATCAAACTTTCATAAATTTGTTTTTGTAAACCAAAATCTATATTCAACCCAACGTTGCGCCCGGCCACCGCCGGAACTTCAGCTAGAGTCTTTTTAAAATTTCCCCCGGCATCTATTTCAGTCTGTCGTTTACCCAAAGAACCCCTTAAATAATTTTCATATTGATACTCAATGCCGGTTTTACCAATATAATCATTTAAAATGTAGCCTTGGTTTTGGTTTGCCGTTAACTCTTCTTCTGTTATCTTGCCAACATAGCCAGATAAGTGAGCAAATATTGGAGCCTCTTTATAGTCGCGGATCGGATTATTTTGTACCCCAAACCCCTTTAATTCTCCGCCCTGGCCAATTAAAATTAGGGCTTGCTCCTTGGTGATATCTTCAACCAATGTCTGAGCCTGATAAGAATTTTGATCCATGACTTTAATCTTTTCTAAAAGCTCATCGTAAGAACGGGCTAAAATTTCAGACACCTTGGTAAGGTTAGACTTAAATTCAACCAAGTCTTTCGGCAAATCGGGACTCAAAACCACGACTTCAAAACTGGGCACGTTGGCTGCAATCACTTCTCCGAACCGGTCTAAAATCAACCCGCGAGGAGCCAATACGTACTGTGTTCGCAATTTATTGCCTTCTGCTAACGCTTGATACTCTGGTCCCTTAATTACTTGCAAAAAGATAAGTCGCAATCCCAAAATGCACAAGCCAAAAAAAACCAAGGCGAGCAACATCCGATAATTCAAACTTTCTTTTTCATCATCTAAAATTTCAGGCTCTTCGCTTTTCATATCCAAAAAAGCCTCGTCGAAACTTAAATTTTTTCCTCGCTTAAACTTGCGACCGATAGAACTAACTTGAAACGGGTTGTGGGTCATTTTTTGACAATTTCCTATTTAAATTTTCAACCCAGGTATAATATTTCAACACAGGAAAGGTAAGAAGTAAATTAAAAACCAAGGCGGAGGGTAAATCAAACAAGAGCAAAGATTTATAGTTAATTACGGTCGCAAGTCCAAACATTTTAAAAATTTGATTGTAGAGCAAAAACAGGCCAAAAAATAGGAGCGTTGCGACCGCGACTGAGGCAAATAAAATTAAAAGACTTGGCTCTTTCGCTAAAACATTATTAACGACAAAATATAGGATTAAAAAAATCGAGACCAAAGAAAAGGCAAAAATCCCATCAGGGATTCCGGAAAGAAAATCCAAAATAAGCCCGCAAATCGTAGAAAAAATCAGGCCAAAATCAAAATCCGCGAACAATAAACTGACGACAATCAAAACCAAAAGCAGGTTAACATGATCAAAATTAAGTGGGATAAACACTGCTGATTGCAAAACTATCAATACAAAAATGGCTATCAGCCATAAAATATATCTTTTCATTGGATTACGAATAAAAATCTTAAATTTCTAAAATCTACCGCTGGCAAAATATAGGCTTTCTGGAATAAATCTGTGCCATTTGATCTTAAGGCCGAAATTTCTCCAATCAAAAGTCCTTTGGGAAAATTACCGGAGAGGCCTGAAGTGATTACTAAGTCGCCATCTTTGATCAATTCGTTCTGAGTGATCAAATCAAACAACAAGCTTAAACCATGTTCCCCGCGAACCAACCCTTTTGCTCCCGAATCAACCACTTGGGCATTAACTAAACTGGATGGGTCGGTAATCAAAGTTACCTCTGATGAAGAATTGTATACGCGACTGATTTTGCCAACTAACAAGCCGGGAGATATTACCACCGCCTGATTCAATTGGACATTAGCATCCGCTCCTTTATCAATTACGATCTTTTGGCTGAACCCTGTCGGGTCCAAAGTAAGCACTTCAACTGCCAATAAATTAAATTGCGATTCTTGTTTGAAGTTGAGCGCGCGCCGCAGGGTTAAATTTTCTTCCCGCGCGGCTTTGAGCCTTGCGTTTTCAAAAGAGAGCTCATCAACCTGTTGATTTAAGAGGGCATTATCAGAAGCTAAATTTTTTATCGTAAAAATTGTTGTAAAACCGCCCTTAACACTCCTGGTCACTGCTGAAACCTTGGTTGTCGCAAAACCATACCCTTCTAAAAACCAATTTTTTAAAAAAGCTAAATAACCTAAAGCATCTAAAATTACCAACAGCGCGATGATAACAAACGCCGTAAAAACTTTTGTGAAAATTTTGGTGTAAATAAAGCGCATTACCTTGGTATTTGCTCAAACTCAGTTAGCACTAATACATCTTTGAGCGCGGATAAATCCTCAAGGACTATTCCGGCCCCTCTTACAACACAAGTCAGTGGGTCATCAGCTATAACAACCGGTATGTCTGTTTCCTTGGCGATCAGTTTATCCAAACCCCGCAGCAATGCTCCGCCGCCAGCTATCGTAATTCCCCTTTCCATAATATCGGCAACCAATTCGGGTGGTGTTTCTTCGACCACGGCTTTAATATTATTGACAATCATTCTTACGGATCGAGAAATCGCATGTCGGATTTGTTCATCAGTTACCGTGATCTCTTTCGGCAACCCGGTCACTAAATCCCGTCCCCGAATTTGAGCTTTCAAATGATCTTTCAGGGGAGATGCCGAGCCAATCCGAATCTTGACTTCTTCTGCTGTCCGTTCACCCAGCAACAGGTTATACTCATCACGGGCAAATTGGATAATATTTTCATTCATCTCATCCCCCGCCACCCGAATACTGCGGGAAACTACGATCCCGCCCAGAGAAATTACAGCAATTTCAGAAGTTCCACCACCGATATCCACGATAAATGATCCGGCTGGATCCTGAACTGGCAATCTGGCACCGATGGCTGCGGCCATAGGTTCTTCTATTAAAAACGCCATTCTACCGCCAGCATTTAAAGTCGCGTCTTGAACTGCCCTTTTCTCAACCTCAGTCACTCCTGAGGGGATACCGATTACTACTCTCGGTCGCGACAAGAATCCAAACGTCGCCTGGTTAACCTTGTCGATAAAATACCGCAGCATCTGTTCGGTAATTTCGAAATCTGATATTACGCCATCTACCAGTGGCCGGTGCGCTACAATATGCGCCGGAGTCCGGCCGACCATTCTTTTCGCTTCATCTCCAATGGCTAAGATCTGCTTGGTTTTTTGGTTGATCGCCACCACCGACGGCTCATTAACAACAATACCCTTGCCTTTAACATAGACAAGAGTATTGGCAGTGCCAAGATCAATTCCGATATCTTTGCTAAATTTGTCGTACACTACATCGAGAAGCGCCATAATTCCAAAAATTACTTGCGAGGGAATTGATTTTGATTTTTATTTGATTGTAGAAACTATTGTTTTAGATTTTTGACAAGCTCTTTAATTTTAACCAGTTGCGTTTTGTCACTGTTTCTAGCTTTGATTTCCACGCTATCTTCCTTTAGGGTTTTGTCAGAAACCAAAACCCGAGTCGGAATCCCGATTAGATCGCTGTTGGCGAATTTTTCACCAGCGGATACAGATGTCTCGTCATATAATACGCTGAAACCCTCAGTCTGTAAAGTTTCGTATAATTTATCCGCGATTTTGCGATCTTTCGCGATGTTGATCAAATGTAAATCAACCGGGGTCACGGCTTTCGGCCAAATAATTCCCTTCTCGTCATGAAATTTTTCGACTACTACCCCCATAAGACGAGAAATCCCCAGTCCGTAACAACCCATAATTGGATATTGTTTTTTACCGTTCCCATCTTTGAAGCCTAAATCAAAATCTTTGCCGTATTTTTGGCCCAAATCGAAGACATTGCCCACTTCGGACGCTTTAGCTTGCGATAATTTACCCTGATTACACTTCGGACAAACGTCGCCTGACTTTCGTTTGGCGATATCTTCATTTACACAAAATTCGCAAACGTCACAGTATAAAATATTGTCTTCTCCGGCATTGGTTAAAACCATAAATTCGTAAGAAATTTTCTGACTGAAAGTACCACCCGAAGCTTCTGTGACTTTCGCCACCAAGCCGATTCGCTCGAAAATTTTCAAGTAGGCTTTTTTCACAATATCGTAAAAGCGGTCAAAGTCCGGCTGGTCAACATGAAAACTATACATGTCTTTCATATAAAACTCGCGCCCGCGCAATAACCCTGATTTGGATCGAAGCTCGTCGCGGAATTTCCAACCAATCTGATACACAGCCTTCGGCAGATCTTTATAGGTATCCACATAAGCCATAACCAAAGGAGTGACCACTTCTTCTTCGCTTTGGCCCAGCGCATAATCTTTTTCGGTGCGACTTTTGATCTTAAATAGCACATCCACCGTCGTCCAAGCGCCGGTTTTTTTCCAAATTTCAGCCGGATGCAGGATCGGCATAAGAATTTCTTGTCCACCGATCGCATCCATTTCTTCGCGAACTATCATTTCGATTTTCTTCAAAGTCAGAAGCCCCAACGGCAAATATGAATAAACCCCGGCCATGAGTTTGTCCACAAATCCGGCGCGGGTGAGGAATTGAGCATTGATCGTTTCTTCATCCGCAGGCAGATGCCGAAGGGTTTTGGTAAATAATTCACTCTGTTTCATGAAAGAATTATAGCCTATCTTGACGGTTTCGCCAAAAAGCCACATAATCATTTGTTATGTGCCTGCAAAGGCATAAACCATTTCGGCTCTGATAGGCGAAGTGTTGACAGGAGGAACCGATGTCGATTTTACTATCGCACACAGTGTTTGGAGTCTTTTCAGTGTTCCTGACGGCGATTGTGATGTTCGTCAGGATGTGGACGTGGCCGAAGACCGCGCAGGAAAGCTGGCCGCTGAGGCTTACCGGAAGGTTGAGCCTGGCCACCCTCGTATGGGGCGTAGCCCTCGCGTTTGGCACCGAAAACAGGGGCCCAATACTTCCGATGTTCGCCCCTCTTCTCGCGATGGTGTTCGCGGCGACACTCATGAGAGCATTCCCTTCGTTACCAGACCCACGGAAGCCATCCGTGGAATCAGCTTTGAGGAACCGACGAAGTTTCTTCTGGCTCGCGCTCACAGGCCTGATCGCCACCAGCCTGGCGCCGACGGCGATCATCCACTACAGTGAGACCGGAGACCCCTGGGCGTTACTTGTCATTGTCATTAACTTCTTCGGGGTGTTGTTCGGGATTTGCGTCCTGGCCAACTACTTTTTTAAGAGTTACGATCGATACACTCGGGAATACACGGCGCAATCGTGGGTGGCCCAAGAACGGTTCTGGGTCAAAGTTGGCGTAACCGCGATGGCCGTCTGCAACCTGCTCCCCAGCGCTCTCTGGCTCGCGCTTGGCAGGTAACATGAAAACGGAGCGGATTGGCTAATCTAACGGCCCTCCGCTCCTCTTTTTTTATATTTATATTCAAAAAGATATTTGGGCTAATGTACCTTCATTTGACCGATCGGTCAAATGTGAGTACATAAGTTTAAAATAAATTCTTCACCTTATCAATGATTTCAAACCGACCGAAATCTTTGACGGTCACAAAAATCATCAGGGTGATCAACAACATGAAACCGATCGCGTTGGCTAATTGTTCGGCTTTGATTGGCAATTTTTTCCGGCGAATTTTTTCGATAATCAAAAATAATACTCGTCCACCGTCCAGCGCCGGAAAAGGCACGGCATTTAAGATCGCCAAATTAACCGAAAGCAAGGCGGTAAACTGGATAAGATATATGAGTCCCAACCTTGTCACATCCCGGGTCAATACAGCTATACCGACTGGCCCTGATAACACTGCCCCGATGTTCTCCCCGCGAAATGCCTGAGTAATAATGTCACCAAAAGCGCTGAGCGTCAGCCAGGTCAAATTGACCGTTGTAAAAAGACCGCGCCAGATAGATTCATACCAAGGGTAAGCTACATAAGCAATACTGCCCAGTGCAATCCCCAGTGGCCCTTGACCTTCTGGTGGATTAACCCTCGGGGTGATAGCTTTTTGAAACACCTCGCTACCCCGGCGGATTTCATATGCTGTTTCTTGACCAGCATGGGATTGTGTCAACAACTGCGCTTCCTCGATCGAATCAATAGGCTCGCCCGCGATTTTAACAATTCTGTCGCCTATTTTTAAACCAATAGTTGCCGCGGGGGTGTCTGACGCCACTTCGATTATTCCAACAGAAGTAACACTAACTTTGGCTGATTTGGGCAATTGTTCATTTTCTGAGATCAATGTCGGCAAACCCATGGTTGTTCCAATTGAAAGCAAAACCCAAGCTAAAATAACATTCATAGTCACTCCGGCGATCAGGACGGAAAAACGGCGCCAAAAAGATTTGTTGCTAAAACTTTTGGGGTCAACTGTTTGGGATCCATCCTCGCCCAAAATTTTGACAAAACCGCCCAGTGGAATTAAGTTGATCGAATATAAAGTTTCGCCGCGTCGGATCCCAAACAGTCTTGGCGGAAACCCAAAACCAAATTCATCCACGCGCATGCCGGCTCGTTTCGCCATTATAAAATGCCCTAACTCATGCACGAACACGAGTAAACCCAGGATGATTATAAATACCAGGATTGTAAGCAAAATCATATCGTCATTACCTCTTTTTCTTTCGTTTCGGCAATTTTCTTGATTTCCTCATTTTTTTTATCTACGATCTTCTGCAAATCATCTTTGCCGCTTCTCAAACCATCCTCTGAAATCTTACCGGCTTTTTCCTGCCGCTGAATTTCTTTCCAAATTTCTTCGCGGATATTGCGTACCGAGACGCGAGCTTTTTCCGCCATCTGGGAAACCATTTTTACGACTTCTTTTCTCCGCTCTTCGGTCATTTGCGGGATGGTCAGGCGGATAAAATTCCCATCATTCACAGGATTGATCCCCAAATTAGAACCCTGCACGGCTTTCTCAATATCTTTGAGAGAATTTTTATCATATGGTTGAATCACGATCATGCGCGGCTCAGGAACTGTAATTTGGGCAACTTGAATCAACGGAGTTTTGGCTCCATAATATTCAATTTCCAAATGCTCAACTAAAGAAGCATTGGCTCTTCCGGTGCGCAGGGTGGCCAGTTCGGATTTTAGATGCTCGACGGCTTTGCCAAATTCTGATTCTTTTTTTGATATTATTTCAAGCTTCATCTTTTATTCCCAACTCCTAAATAAATAAAATTAGCTGATTGCGGGTTAACAATAATACTTCTAACCTCACTTCCTGCGATTGGCAGGACTTTCGTTTCCCAAGTCAATCCGCCGTTCACGCTTTTCAAAACTGTGGCGGCAACCGCCGCGTAGATAACATTGGAATTGCTAGGGTCCACTGTCACAGCCGAGGTTCGGAGAGAAGCATTTTTCAGTGGTAGTTTTATAAACGACCAGGCCCCGCCATCGTTAACGCTCCGAAACAGCCCCTCTTCCGTGCCTAAGTATAGCACTCCGGATTGTTTTCGATCATAAGAAAAATCATAAAACGCGCTGGCAGTGGTGACTTGGGAGCCGGAATTAGAAAATCCTGTTTGGGTTAAGGAGCTGCTGATGTTTTCCCAATTCAACCCCGAATCTTTGCTTTGTTGGATTCCAGAATGCAAGGTCAGCGCATAAACCGACCCGGAAGGACTAAAACGAATACGGAGAATTCGATCTGAAAAATCCTTAATGGCCTGCCAAGTTCGTCCCTCATCAAACGAACGGATAATTTCTCCATTGGTTAAACCTGCAACCAAAACAGCGGAATTCGTGGTAGCAACAGCGATCGTCAAAACTGCGTTATTTTTGGAAGGTTCGTTGTAAACATCAATCCAAGTAGTTCCGCCGTCAGAGCTTTTGATAATTTTACCACTGCTGCCAGCAATCCCGGCTGCGTAAATAATTTGGTCATCTCTAAAATTAGCAGCGATGTCAGAAACAATCATTCCAGATAAGATATACCGCCAAGAATTGGCGCCATCTTCAGATTTATACATTCCGTTCGAGGCCCCGACATAAAGGATGAGTGGATTGGTTGAATCAAAAATTATCGAATTAATCGAAAGGTTAGAAAAAGTTCCTTTCGATAACTGGCTGCTCGACCGATAAGTCTGTCCACCATCTTCGGACCGAAATACTCCGCGAGTGCCACTGCTTTCCCCGCTCAAAAGGTTACCAAAATCACAACTGGCCGCAATAAAACTTAAGCCCAAAATTAAAATTAAAAATTTTCTCATGTATTTAACATCAAGTTAGTCAGCAACAACTTACTATTCACGTTTTGTTCTAAATATTTGTATGCCAGCATCACTTGTGAAATCTGAGAGGCCAAGGCCTTCGATGCCTGCGCTCGCAGTTCAGTTTCTAAATTTTTTAGCCAGTCGTCAAGCATGGTTTTAATCTCGTCGGTTTCTAGCTGTGCAATATCAGAAACGGCAATCAACCGATCAATCATTTCCCCCTTCTTAAAAATTTGGTAGTATCCTTCTGATTTTTTTAGCGCGTCTTTTTTTTCAATCGGCAGATCACCAGGCCTGCCCGCCGACCTGTCTGCCGAATTTTCAACGAAGGCAGAAGCCGAGGCTTCGGCGGGACCAAACGTGATTTTTTGGCAGCGAGAGATAATAGTTTTGGGAAGCTTGTTTGGATTGGAGGTAACCAAAATGATAATGGTATACGGCTTCGGCTCTTCTAATACTTTCAGCAGGGCATTGGCAGCTTCCAGGGTCATTTGTTCCGCCGCATCTATAATCGCGATTTTATACAAAGCCGCGTAAGGTTTCAGGGAGAGCTTATAAGATAACTCTCTGATTTGCTCAATTTTGATCCCTAGTGTCCCATCAATTTCCAAAAGGTCAGGATTGAATTTTTCAGCCTCAACTCCAAGCAATTCGTACGCCAATTTTAGAGCGATAGTCTTTTTTCCAACGCCGTTGGGTCCGGCAAACAAATAGCCATGGGCCAATCTGCCAATTAGCATGGCATTTTCTAAAAATTCGAGTTGCCTTTTGTGTCCTGTAATTCGCCAATCCATATATAAATTATAGCATAAATCTTTAAGGCAGGGATGCTGTGAGAGGTTGTATGGCTTGGGGACCCCGAACAGTATCCGAGCAAATAAAAAACCAGCAGGTCCGTTTTGAACCGAATCTTGCCGAGAGAGACGAAAATTCGATTAGAACTTGCTGATCTTTATTTCTGTACAGATTAGGCCAAGTATATCAACTTCGATAAATGGTCTCTTGCTTTTGCTTAGAATAAAGTTTAATTTTTCAATCAAACTTTGGCGAATGATCCGACACTGGATCGGCCAACCATTTAAGGCAAAAGCAATCGAAGTTGTATTACTTAGGTAGGCTTAACCTTTAGTATTCTAAAAATGATTTATTCCCAGGTCAAAAAAAATTAAATCATTTAATTTACTGGGCTTTTGAAGGTCGCTGTTTATATATTGTTAATAAACGGTGGTTTATTTGTTTAGATCCCCGATCACTTGGCTAATTCTTTGCCTCGGGGATGGATCTTCGATCCAACTAAAAAAATCACTTACGTGATTTTTTTATTAGACCGGTGTGCTGTCAAATCCGCTAACTTTGCTTTTACAAACGCCATTAGCCGGGGAATTGGTGCAAGAGGTTGCCCTTACTTGTTCTAAACCTGAAGCGTTTCTTCTTCAAGCGAACCAATTCGGATCCAACAGTGCCTGATCCTTCGAACAGCCTTTTTAGAGCCGTCCACTCTGCTCAAGTTGCCTTGAACAGAGACTATAGTGGAGTAATTATAGAAACCGTATTATATGCGGTCAAGTAAAAATATATCTTAGAAAAACCCTAATAAATATTTGGTTTTTCAAAAATCTGTGAATAACCTGTGCTTAAACTTTGGATAAGTTGTGAGTAAATCCCGCACCACTTTTGACAATCACCTGAGTTTTAAATTTAATTATAATCGACAAATTGCAAATAGAAATAATTATATAATTTTGTCAAAAGTGGTGCGGGATAAAAAAAGAGCGACCAGTCTGCTTATTGATCCCTATACGGGATTGTTTGGCAAACCAATCGCAAGGATACGCCGAAAGGAACAGGAATCCCCAATCATCCGACCCGTTTCATGGAAGCTTGTCCATGACAGACCCCGCAAGGATGGGCCAAACGGGTTGCGGTACTGCTGGAAAATGCGCCACATTTTTTCAGCGACCAGGAATTCCCGGAGGCCTACCCTTATACAAAGGGAGTTGTCGGTTTAACATGCAGCAAAACCGATTACTACCAACTTCGCACCAGGGCTTGCCTCTGTTCTTAAAAAATCCTCCGATGAACTTTTCGGAAGATTAATATATATCCTTTTGTTTCAATTGTCAAGGCTACTTACTAGCTAAGATGCTTTTCTTATAACTATCCAAATTGTCCAAAGCTACTCCAGTCCCTTTCACCACGCATAAAATCGCATCATCCGCCACGTAGGCAGGTACGCCGGTGGCTTGGCCGATTAACTTATCAATATTGCGAAGCAGGGCAGATCCACCAGTTAAGACCATGCCCTTATCAATAATATCCGCCGCCAGTTCCGGTGGAGTTTCTTGTAAGACCGCGCGAATCGCGCGGATAATTTCGCGTAATTCTTCCTGGATAGCATCGACGATTTCATTAGTCGAAACTTGGATGGTCTTTGGCAGACCGTGAATCATATCGCGACCACGAATTTCCATCATCATTTCTTTCTCCACTGGGATTGCTGAACCAATCCGAATTTTAATATCTTCCGCCGTACGATCACCCACTGCCAATCCGTGCTTTTTTCTGATGTGTTCAATAATAGCTGCATCTAGTTTGTTCCCTGCCACCCGCACAGAAGTTTGGGTCACGATGCCGCCCAAAGACAAAATCGCCACATCAGTTGTACCACCACCGATATCGATAATCATATTGCCAGAAGGGGCTGCGATATCAATCCCAGCGCCAATCGCCGCCGCGACGGTTTCTTTGATAACATAAGCGGCCTTGGCGCCGGCCGCTTGAGCCGCGTCAATCACGGCTCGGCGTTCAGTCGAGGTAATGCCCCCCGGCACCGCAATCATGACTTCTGGCCGAAAAAACCTGATACTGCCTGCTGTCTTATTAATAAAATAACGAAGCATAGCTTCAGTGACTCTGTAATCGGCAATTACTCCGTCTTTCATGGGCCGGTGCGCCACGATCGTATCCGGGGTCCGACCTAGCATTTCTTTGGCTTCTTGCCCCACGGCCATGATTTTATTATCTATCACTGAGATTGCCACCACAGTTGGCTCATTTATAACAATCCCTTTTTTGGGGATAAATACCAGGGTGTTGGCGGTCCCTAAATCAATTCCAATCTTTCGTAAAAACATGACTAATCAACTCGCTTAATATCTGCTCCTAATTTACTTAATTTTTCTTCCAGGTGTTCATAGCCTCGATCCACGTGGTGAATTCCGTCAATTTCCGACTTCCCCTCGGCTACCAGGGCGGCTATCACCAAAGTCATCCCCATCCGGATATCGAAGCTCTCTATTTTAGCACCTTTTAAGAGGGTTGAGCCAATTATCTTAACCTGATGCGTATCCAAAATTTGAGCGTTGGCGCCCATTTTAACTAATTGCGGAATATGCCCTAACCGATTCTCATATAACCATTCATAAATTAATGATTCGCCCTTGGCCTGGGTGGCCAGAACCGCCAATGGCGGCATGTCATCAGAAGCCATTTTTGGGTATAATCCGCATTGAATTTTGGCTGACCTATACTCCTCTTTGGGAATCAGGACGCGGACAAAATCGTCACCTACTTTTAAATCCACATTCATCTGTCGAAGTTTCATCAAAAAATCATCCATAAAATCTGGATTTATCTTGCTGATCTTAATCTCGCTTTTGGTCGCAGCAGCCAAAGTGATAAAACTTGCGGCTTCGTTGGAGTCAGGAATCAGTTCAATTTGGGCTCCGTGTAATTTCGAAACTCCATCAATTAAAATATTGGTTGTCCCGATCCCAGAAATTTTCGCCCCCATTAGATTCAAAAATTGGCAAAGCTGCTGAATATGTGGTTCCATGGCCGCCAGTTTGATCAAAGTTTGCCCCTCTGCTAAAACTGCCGCCAAAATAGCATTTTCGGTCGCCGTCACCGATGATTCTTCTAAAACTATTTTGCTGCCTACAAGTTTATCTGCTTGCGCTTCTATGCCGCCTTCTGTGGAAATGCTCGCCCCTAATTTTTCAAAAACTCTCAAGTGCGGGCTCACTGAACGCTGACCGATCACATCGCCACCAGGAAAAGACATTTTCGCTTGTTTAAACCTTCCGAGTAGCGCACCTAACAAAACAATGGAGCCACGAAGTTTTGACGAAAGCTCGAAGTTTAGGACGTGTTTGTTTAAATTTTTTGCCCTAATCACAACCGTGTGGTCCGAAATTTCCACCTCCGCCCCCAAATCTTGAATTAACTTACAAAAAATTTCCCGATCCAAAATAGCCGGAACATTCGTAAACCGGCATTCGTCTGTAGTGAGTAATGAAGCAGCCAGAACCGGAAACATGGCATTTTTGGAGCCACCAACCACGATTTCTCCGCTTAGTTTTTTCCCACCATTGATAATAAACTTTGACATAATTTATTTAAAACTTTCCGATATACAATATCTCTTCCTCTAACTGGACGTGAAACTTTGCCAGAACTACTTTTTTAATTTTATCCGCAAATTTTTTAACTTCTGTGGCTGTCGCTTTGCCCAAATTAATTATGGAAAGTGAATGCTTTGGAGAAATACCTACGTTCCCATCAACATAACCCTTGGCAAAACCTGCTTGCTCCGTTAAATATGCGGCGGCAATTTTCACTCCCTTCGGGGTTTCCCAAAATCGGTTTAAGGACGCATCACCCAAAATAGGCTTCAGTTGCTCAAATTGCTCATAACCGACGATTGGATTTTTGAAAAAAGACCCAGCCGTATTATAACTGTCATAGCCTGACATGATCAAATAGCCTTTGCTAGCCCGTAACCGGATGATAAAATCGCGGACGGCTGACAGGGTTGGTTTAGCCTTATTTTCAAAATGCTTCTTGACATGTGCATAACTAATTGTCGGCTCGCCATTTAGCTTTAATTGAAGTTTAACTGCAGTCAAAATATATTTACCGGGATTGTTTTTAAAAAAACTTGAACGGTATTCAAACTCACATTCAGTCCGGGAAAAAACGCGGCTTTCACCACTGTCTGTTTGGCAGGCTGTCACTCCTGTGACAACATCACCTAGAGTTTGGCCATACGCCCCGATATTTTGCACGACGGCCCCACCAGCACTGCCAGGTACGCCGGATAAACATTCGATCCCGGCTAAATTATTAGCGACAGATTTGGCCACCACGTCATCCCAATTTTCTCCGGCCATAATCGTGATAACTCCTTCGGTTTCAATTTCTAATCCTTTAATCTGATTATGAATGATCAAACCCCGAAAGCCCTCATCCGAAATCACAACGTTGCTGCCATTACCTAAAACAAAAACCTCGAGAGATTTTTCCCGCACCAATTTCAGTGCCGCCTTTAATTCCTCAACGGAAATTACTGACACAAAAAAATCCGCCGGACCGCCGATTTTGAATGTTGTCAGATTGCTAAGAATATAGTTAGGAATGATTTCCATAAGCCTGGTTATTTTAGCAAAAAACGATAATTTAATAAACCCTACCTAAGATGGTAGCAATCTCCATGCTTAACTAAACCAAGATACGACTCAATGTTCTTTTTGTTCAATTTTTTCATCATCCGCCGCCTCGTTATCGTTCTCAATACCCGACGAGTGGTAAAACTTTTCTAGAGTCTTGTCAAGACTCTAAATTTCACTTAAACTTAGGGGCATGACTCTGAAAATTCGATTTACCCTGGTTGCTTTAGGCGTGCTAATTTTCGTGCTAATTACACCAGCTTTGGTTTTATATGCCCGGGGCTTTAAATATGATTTTTCAAAAATGCAAGTCGTCAAAACCGGCACCCTGGTCGTCAAGAGCGAGCCTCGCGACGCCACTATTTCTCTAGGCGATCGACAAATTAAAAACAAAACTCCTTTAAATATTCGCTTCTTGTTGCCTGGAGACTATGAAGTAATCATCAGTAAGGATGGTTATCAAACTTGGAGCAAGCGACTTTCCATTCAACCGCAATTTGTTACTTGGGCCAACCTAGATCGAGAATTTATTACTTTGTTTCGATCGCAACCTCTGAATTCTCAGAACTATTTGTCTAAAAAAACTTCGGTTTCTGTTTCTGCAGACGAAATTGGATTCGTCGATTCAAATTTTAATGTGAATTTTATTTCAGTTGATTCGGGTGATCTTACAACTTTGCCCGGGGGGGTTGGAATTGCGGGCCCATTCGATTTTAATGCAAAATTCGCCTGGAACAACGGCGTTCAAATCTACAACTTAATCCTTGATTTCATCACAAATAAAAATCAAGCTCTCCAACAGCTCCAAACTGCTCAAACTATTGCATCAAACGGTCAGCAGGTGGTTTTTAGTTTTTTAGACAATTTATTTGCTCTAATTAATGGGGTTTCCTTACCGATTGATCCAAAAGTCAGTGCGTTTACTTTGGACAATGACGAGGTTTGGTATATTCAATCCAATCAAATCAAACGATTCAATCTTGTAACGCAAGAAAAAACGACACTTACAACCATACCCGAATACAAATCAGCGAGCCTAATTCGATCCAGGGGCCAACTCTATACGATTTTGGATCAAACCCTTTATAAATATAACGAAAAAATGGAACCAATTTACTCGCCTGTAACTTTCGCAGCCTTCGATGAGGTTTCCGATCAGTTATATTTTGGCAACACTAATGAAATTTTATTGTTCAACCCAACAACTCACCAAACTCAATTAATTTTACGCAGCCTGACCTCGTTAGGCCACGTTGTCCTGAATTGGGAAACCGGTTACGTCTTTTTCGCCAATGAGGGTAAAATAAAAACCATCGAATTAGATGGCCGCGATCATCGAAATGTTTATACAATTGCGGACGCGGGATCGGATTTTGTCTTAGATAAACGGGGCAAAACCCTCTACGTAATTCGCGACGATCAGATAAAAATCTATGAAATTAGATAGCTTTGTCCAAAGCTTCATTAACTAGCTGGTCAGCTAGTTTATTTTTTTCTCTCCGAACGTGAACGAACTCAACTTGCACAAACTTTTGAGTTAAAGCCAAAATCTGGGAAGCTAATGGTTTCAGACCCGGCTCTTTGATTTTATATTTGCCGTTTAATTGCCGGACGACCAACTCAGAATCCAGATGGCAAATTGCTTTATCAAATCCCATTTTTATGGCTTCTTGCAAAGCTCTAATTAAGGCCTTGTATTCGGCTTGGTTGTTCGTAGTTTCGCCGACAGATTCTGAAATTCGTTTTAATTCTCTTCCCCCAAAATCATAAATCACCACACCGATCGCTGCTGGCCCCGGGTTTCCTCTCGCCCCTCCGTCAGTATAGATAATTAATTTATGCATCTTTGGTCTTAAGGTCCAAAATTTTTAATTCTAATTGTTTATTTCCATTCCATTCGTTGGTGTTAAGTTCAAAAATCGCATCAATTACTTGATTGATCTGTAATTGATTTGATAAATACGCTTGTCCAAATGCAATTGCGGAAAATTCATGCAACCCAAACTTAACTCGCATCTTCAAATGCTTGTTAGAATTGCCCACCGTTTTAAATTCTAACACTTGTAGGCCAAGTCCTAAAAATTTCGGCCTTGGGTTTCCTATTCCAAAGGGTGCAAATTTTTCCAAATATCCCATCAACTCCCAATTAATATCAGCGGGCTCGATTTGAACATCGGCTTCCATGATCGGTTCAGCAAGCGCAAAATTCACAAAATCAGCATATTCTAAAAGTTTTAGGTGAAAATCTTGGAGTTGCTTCGAATCAAGGGTAAATCCAGCCGCTTGGGTGTGCCCGCCGAATTTTTCCAAGTGCTGCTTGGCATGATTGAGAGCGGCTACAATATTAAAAGAGGCGACGGACCTAGCCGAGCCCACGGCCAATCCTTCAGCAGTGGTACTGACTGCCAAAACTGGCCGATGATACTCCTCAGCCAACTTTCCGGCGACCAACCCGACTATCCCTTTGGGCCAATCAGCACCATAGGTTAATAAAACTTTTTTATCGGTTAGCATTTGGATTTGCGCCCGAGCCTCGCTCATAATTTGTTCTGTTAGGGTTTGTCGGTGTTGATTCAGTTGATTTAATTCTTTGGCCAATTCCGAGGCCCTACCTTTATCTTGACTAACAAGCAATTCAAAAGCTGTGTTGCCATGTTTAATTCGGCCAGCCGCGTTGATGCGCGGCGCGATCAAAAAACCTAATGTAAATGTATCCAGTTTACCGCTAATGGCAGCTGTTTGCATCAATGCTCGTAACCCAACCCATCGCGTTTTTTCCAAAACTTTCAGACCGAAACTCACCAAGATTCGATTCTCAAATGTCAAACTTTGACAATCTGCCACAGTGCCGATCGCGACCAAATCAAGTAGCCACTTTTCAAATCCCGTCCCTGTCTTTGCAAAAAGAGCCTGGACGAGTTTAAAGGCAACCCCCACGCCAGTTAAGTACTCAAACGGGTAATTATCAGCTGGATTTTTCGGATTAACTAAGGCGAGGGCCTTTGGTAATTCTCCGGTTATTTCATGATGATCAGTAATGATCAGGTCAATTCCCAACTCCTGACAAAGTTTGGCTTCGGCAACCGCGTTCGTCCCACAATCTACAGTTATGATGAGCTGAGCGCCCTTCGCCGCGATTTTCTTGACTGCCTCAACGTTCATGCCATATCCTTCAGAAAATCGATCGGGAATATAATAATCCGCGGCCAGCCCCAATTTTTGTAACGCCAAAAAAACCACTGCTGCCGCGGTAATCGCATCAGCATCATAGTCTGCATAAATCGTAATTTTTTCGTTCCGTTCGATTGCCTGCTTGATCCTTACCACAGCGTCCTGCATCTGTTTAAACAAAAAAGGGTCATGAAGTTTGTTATATTCAGGATTGAGAAAATCATTAATCTGTGAAGGATCAATCAACCCTCTTAACGCTAAAAGCCGCCCAATCAATGGCGGCAATTCGGGTTGGTTTGGTAAATCGCTAATTTCTAATCGTTTAAGACTCCATTGATTCATCCCGTTTAGAAATAATAATTAGTTAATTATCAAATATTTTATAATCAACCCGCTAAATACTGTTTTGCTATATATCAACGATGTGCAATTTCTAACGGGATTCATCCCGTTTTATTTAATTAATTGAGGAAGTAAACTTAATCCAGTCATTTCCATGGGTTTTTCTATCCCCATCAATTCTAACATAGTCGGCGCAATATCTGAAAGTACCCCGATTGGCACCACACCGGCCAGTGATTCAATTCCTCCCTTTTTCGGATTGGCTGATTTAAATTGATTAGCAATCAAAATCATCGGTACCGGATTGGTTGAGTGTTCTTTGTTCCTCGCTCCAGTCCGGATATCGGCAATTTCTTCGATGTTACCGTGATCCGCCGTGATAATCATGGCTAAATCTTGGGCCGCGCACTCCTCATAAATTCTTTTTATGCAATCATCAATGACCTTAATCGCTTTAATCGAAGCGTTCATGTTGCCGGTATGTCCAACCATGTCAGCGTTAGCAAAATTCACCAAATAAAAATCATAATTTTCTTTAAGCCGGCTTTGCAAGACATCAATAATTTTATGGGCTGACATCTCGGGCACGTCAACATAATTTTGATAATTCGAGGCCGGAGAGGTTACGATCTCCCGGTCCTCGCCGGGAAACGGATTAATTATACCCCCGTTAAAAAAAACTGAAACGTGGGCGTATTTTTCCGATTCCGCAATATGAAATTGACGAAGGCCTTTATTGCTGAGTAGTTCAGCAAAGCTATTTATCACGCCCTGCGGCGGGAAAGCTATTTTGACTGGCAAATCTTTGGCATATTCCGTCATGGTGACGACGAGAAGGTTTTTGAATTGCTTAACCGGGTGGCTGAATTTATTAAAACCGCTCTCCGTCAAAGATCGAATAATCTGCAGCGCTCGATCGGGACGGAAATTAAAATGAATCACCGCATCATTGTCAGAAATCACTATGGGTTTATTGTCCTCTTGCAAAATCACGGTAGGAGGAATCATTTCGTCAAAAATGTGTTGATCATAATTATCCATGATCGCTTTATGGGCCGATGTGCTTTGTAGTCCTTCGCCAAATACCATGGCGCGATAAGTCGCTTCAGTCAGATTCCAATGCTCCGCGCGATCCATGGCGTAGAAACGACCAGTCACTGTAGCTATTTTCCCCACCTTGAAAAATTGTATTTTTTTATCCAGTTTCTCCAAACTCTCCAGAGCAATTTGCTCCGGCGTATCACGCCCATCTAAAAACATGTGGATAAACACATTAGTAATGCCCTGTTCGGCCGCTAGCCCCAATAAAGCATTGATGTGCTCATCATGGCTATGGACCCCGCCTGGACTGATTAATCCAACCAAGTGGAGATTAGACTGGTTTTGTTTAACGTGATTAATTGCTTCCAAAAAAGCCGAATTATTAAAAAAGCTGCGATCTTCGATCGCTGCCGTGATCCTAGCCAAATCTTGGCCGACGATCCTTCCCGCGCCCAAATTTAAGTGCCCAACCTCGGAATTGCCCATCTCACCCCAAGGAAGCCCGACTGAAGGCCCGGAAGCCTGCAAGGTCGTGGATGGAAAATTTTCAATCAAATAATTAAGAGTGGCGGGCTGAGCCAGTGTAACTGCGTTGCTGCCAGAGGCTGTGGCAATACCAAATCCGTCCAGCACAACCAAAACTAATTTTTTATAGGGTTGGAATCTCATTTACTATTTTCCAAGGCTTTAATTGCCGGCAGTTGTTTGCCAGCCAAAAGTTCTAACATAGCACCCCCACCTGTCGATACATGGTCAATAAAGCTGGCGACTTGGACTTGGTTGATTATCTCGACGGTCTCGCCGCCGCCAACCACACCGTACGCAAAACCCTTGGACCGGGCGCCAAAAATATGAGCCAGGCTTTTCGTGCCAAAGGCAAACTTTGGGTTCTCAATATAACCAAACGGGCCATTCCAAACCAGGGTCTTCGCCTGCTTAATTAGCGCGGCAAACTTCCGGATCGTTTCGGGTCCGATATCTAAAATGATTTCATGCGGCAGAACCTTATCAATTTTGCAAAGTCTGGGTCTGTCCGTTGTCGATTTAGCCACCACTAAATCAATAGGCAAGACTAATTTTCCTTTATAATTTCGCAAAAGTTGCTTCGCCACCGTACCATTAGAAAAAGTTGATTTGCCAATTTCATAACCTAAAACTTTGAGAAAATTATTGGCCAGCGCGCCGCCAATTAATATTTTATCGGCAAACCGCATCAGGTTGTTAATCGTTTCCACTTTATCGCTGATCTTCACTCCACCCATCAGGACGATCATTGGGTGCTTGGGATCTTGCAGGAGTTTTCGAAAAGAAGCCAGCTCCCTCATCAGAGAAATACCCGCGTAAGATGGCAATAGCCTGGCTAGCGCAACCAGCGAAACTTCTTGCCGGTGGGCCACTGAGAAAGCTTCGTCTACATATACATCCCCGTATGATGCCAGAACTTTCGCGAACTGTTCGTCGTTTTTTTGCTCCTGCGGGTAGAATCGTAGATTTTCTAAAAACAAAATATGCCCAGGCAGTAATTTTTGGCTAAATTCAGAGTAATCTTGTTTCGTGATGTCTTGGGTTAAAAAATTAATATGAGGCACCGCGTAATCCGGCAGGCGGTTTTCGATTTTAACAGTTTTATAATTAATTAGTTCGCCCAGCTTAAGCGCGGCTGGCCAAAGGCTTTTTTCTGCTTCCCATCCTTGCGGTCTGCCCAAGTGCGACATAATGACAATCCGCGATCCTTGATCGATGAGATACCGAAGAGTTGGCAAAATATCCCGAATCCTCGTATCGTCCGCTACTTCCCATTCTTCAGTATGAATATTTTTAGTTAATGGCACATCAAAACCCACGCGTAGTATCACGCGCCGACCGGAAACCTTTACACTGGTAATGCTTTTGATCATTTATTTTCCTTCAACCCATCCCCGCACTAAGCTTTCTCAGAGTGAGCGGGGATCTTAATTAAGCTTTTCCTAGATCCCCGATTACTTGGCTAATTCTCGCCTCGGGGATGGGATCTTTTCTTTGTCTTCGCATCTATAATCAATATCCCCCTCGCCACGCGTTTCACGATCACTCTCTGTCCCGATTTTGCCCAAGCGAAGCTTGGTTGCAAAATCGAGGATCCTCGATTTATTTAAAAAATTTTAACCTCTCTAGTGCCTTACGACTTTTCCAAGCTTTTAATTGCCTTTCTCTAATTATAGCATCTCGTTCACTTTCAAATTCTTCTTTATAAAATAACTGCCATGGTAAGCTACTTCTAGTTGAAATGACTTGACCAGAGTTGTGAAGTCGAAGACGTTCGTTAACATCTCTAGTGTATCCTATATAATATTTATTATTCATTGATTTTAGGATATATGTATAATACATTGATTAAAATTTTCAATAAATCGGGACTTCTCCCGCCAACCTAAGGATCTCATCGCCTCAGCAGGAATAACCACGGAAAAGGATCTTGATCTGCCAACACGATTAATTTTTCTAATATTATTATTGCTCATGACCATGCTCAGTAATTAATTATTGAGGTGACAGAAGGGGTCCGTTATAGGTAAAGATTACTTTAGTGCTAGTGCTTGTTGACGAAAAACATCCTTGGGGTATTTGACTAACAGCAGCGACTACAATACTGTTTGCTCCGTTTTTATACGCACTAGGCGGCACTTGCAGGTCGAAGTTTCCGGAAGCATCGACTCGGGTGGTTCCCCCGTTTGCCAAGCTATTGGACGTTAAACATTTCAAATCTTCGTCTAGATAATTGATATAACCGTAAATATAATAATTAGGCGATGCTTTCCCTGTTACATGAAAACCAGATTCAGCAATTACGTCATTATTCTTAGGATATATAATTACTGGTTGATTATAAGTATCGTTTATAAACTTAAAAGTGGAGAGGATAGTGTCCGCTACTTCATAAGTACCAGTTGCATAAATCATGTATCCGTTATTTCCTTTTCCAAATTGATATAAGGCGGACTTGTCACCTTTATATTCCCCTGTATTTATTTCAAGGATCTGTTTAGAGGCAATAACTCCGTCTATCTTCATTGAAGTATTTGAGACAGTGTCGCTACCCTCGAATCCGGTACCAGGGTGATTTATAGAAAGTAAAAAATTAAATATCTGTCTATCTCTTGCATCAGCCAAGTTTAGCGTAAACCAATCAAAAGTTTGTGCATTGGGATCATCTGGATTTAAGGCAAAGTCTTGCCTATCAATCTCTTCAGTAATTTCTAAATTTTGTGGATATTTAAACTCAAACTCATACTGATCATTCGTATAAGTTTGCCAATCTGACGGCACGTCAGATTGCCCCGACCTATGCGTCGGGACAACGTAAACTGGCAAATGGCTGACTGTTTGCCAATAATAGATTCCGGAAATAACCGCCCCAACCACAGCCAGCAAAAACACATATCCCAAAAGATGATGGGCTGAAAACCAGGATTTTTTTGCTTGCCCGCCGAAGTCTTGACGAAGGCGGGGTTCTAAATTATTTGGTTGTTGTGTTGGTGTGTCCATAGATTTAATAACTCCCCCGCTCAGTTTATTCTCGGCACCCCCTCTTATTCTAAGAGGGGGTGAACTGCAACCTAATTCTTTGCGTTAGGTTGCAGTTGTTCTCCCCTTAATATAAGGGGAGTTAGAGGGGGTTATAAACACTGTTCTAAAATCTTTTGATATACCCCGTCTAAATTTTCAAATACTTCATTGTTCCAAAATCTCAATTCTTTAATATTTTGACCAGATAAATATGATGTTCTTGTTTTATCGTATTCCTTATTAATTTCCTCGTTATGTTGACCGCCGTCAATCTCGATTGATAATCTTAAACTCGGGCAATAAAAATCGAGAATGTACAGACCCACACTATATTGCCTAAAAAATTTATAACCTTTGCATTTCTTTCCTCGAATCAGATCCCAAATCATTTTTTCAGAATCGGTTTGATTTCTTCTTAAATCTTTCCTTCTCGTTTTTAATATTTGGTCGTTATACGTCATGTTGGATTTCGACCTCCTCTTATTTATAAGAGGAGGTGGTCCCGACTTGTCGGGACCGGAGGAGTTATTATTGAGCCCCGATCAATATCGCCTGCTCGACGAAGCGGTTCGCATAGCCAAATTCGTTATCATACCAAGCCACCACTTTCACCAAATCGCCATCCACGACCTGCGTTAAACTCAAATCCACAATTGCTGAATGCGGATTGCCCACGATGTCTGACGAAACAATCGGATCAGTCGTCACCGCTAACACATGATCCCACAACGGGTGTTTGGACATTTCGATAAAGGCTTTATTCACTTCTTCCACAGTAACTTTCTTTTCTAATACCGCGGTAAAATCCGACAGCGATCCGCAGCTGACTGGCACACGGAAAGCAACGCCGCCAAACTCACCCTTAAGCTCAGGGATCACTTCAGTCGCGGCAATCGTGGCGCCAGTGCTGGTCGGCACGATATTGACCGCGGCGGCCCGCATCCGTCTTAAATCCTTATGCAATGGCGGGGGCGGCCCGTCCACTAAATTCTGCTCCACGGTGTAGGCATGAATCGTCGTCATCATCATTTTTTTGATACCGAACTTTGAATGCAAAACCGCAGCTACCGGTGTAATACAATTAGTAGTGCAAGATGCGTTAGAAATTACAGTTTGGTTTTTATAATTTTTATCATTGACGCCTATAATAAAGGTCGGGGTAATCCCATCGTCTTTGGCCGGCGCGGAAATAATCACTTTCTTGGCTCCAGCCTTGAGGTGCGCTGACGCCAGTTCTGTGGTGATAAACCGGCCAGTGGATTCTAATACCACTTCAACATTCAAGTCCCGCCATGGCAAAACCGCCGGGTCTTTTTCCGCAAAGATGGGAAACTTTTTACTTGCCCCGACCGAAGCGTCGGGGCCATCCCCAATAATTAAACTGCCGGCCGAAAAACTGATGGGGTTCGCTTTTTCTTTTTTCGCATCAAAACTCACCGCCTCGTCATAAGGCCCGTAAACCGAATCATACTTTAGTAAATTCGCTAAAACGTCCGGCTCGGTTAAATCATTGATCGCCACGACTTCCAGTTCCGGCTTGGTCAGTGCGATCTTGAAAGCTTGCCGGCCGATGCGGCCGAAGCCATTAATTGCAATCTTTATTTTGCTCATAATCTATACTAATGTGGTTAAAAAAACAGAAACCAACAAACCCCAAGATACGAAGATGATGAACTCCCATTCGTCTTCAAACAGGAATCGTTTCAGAAGCCAGCCTTCCAAATCATATTCCTTATGAAGCCAATCTTTTGATTTTGCCATAATTGCTCCTTTAATTAATTTTATTGTTTTTTTACCATTTCGAGTCCCGATTTATCGGGACGAGAAATCTCGGTATTTTTATTGCGAGATCTCTTACTTGCGTTCGAGATGGATAAATTTACCATTCGCCTTGAGTAGTTTTATTTTTTTCTCCGCTTCTTGTTGCAGCGCGTCAGCAGCGGGGCGTAGTAATTTTCTCGGATCATAAATCTCCGGGTGCTTTTTCAAATTTTGCCTCAAGGCTTTGTTAAACGCCACCCTTAAGTCCGTGTCGATGTTGAATATCGCAACTCCCAACCTAATCGCCGCCCGCATTTGAGTGTCCGGCACGCCAGACGCTCCGTGCAACACTAATGGAATTTTGACCTTTTCATGGATCGCCCGCAATCGCTTCAAATCAATATGCTCTTTTAGCGTTGATAAAACCTTTTTGATTTTCGGATTGACCGGAATCCCGTGCATAGAACCAACCGCCACTGCCAAAGTATCAATCCTGGTTTCGGCCACAAATTTTGCCGCATCAATCGGATCAGTCATCAAATCCTGCCCTGATTTCACGTTCTGCCAATCTTCCGAGCCTAAAATTCGGCCCAGTTCCGCCTGGACCCAAACCCCCCGCTTGTGCGCATAATGCACCACGGCCTTCGTCAGCTTCAAATTTTCCTGATAAGGCAGATGGGAGGCGTCAATCATCACCGAACTGTATCCTAAGTTGACCAGCTTCTTCAAAAGATTGAAATCATGGCAGTGATCCTGATGAAGCGCAATCGGGGCCTTGGATTTGCGCGCCACAGTTCTCATTAGTCCTACTAATTCTTCCACGCCGGCATATTCCAAAGCGCCAACCGAGGTTTGCATGATCAAGGGCGCTCTTTGCGCTTCGCCGGCGCGGGCGATGGCTTCGCAAGTTTCCAAATCCTGAGTGTTGAAAGCAGGAACCGCGTACTTGCCCACCGTTTTTTTGTTAATTATGGAGCCGATGTGGACTAACATTCTCCTCCTGTCATTGCGAGCGATTGCTTCATACGTTGAGTGTTAATCTTGGCAATCGCGAAGCAATCCGTTTTCTTAGGTCGAGATTGCTTCGTCGCATTCGCTCCTCGCAAAGATAGAAAGTCATTTGTCATTGCGAGCGATTGCTTTAAATCTTGAGAGTAAGCCTGGGCAATCGCGAAGCAATCTCTAATCAAGGTCATCATATAGGTCTTTCCATGTAGGATTTTTACTTTCTATAAATTTAATTTTATCTGCTCTAGAGCCCCCTTTGATCTGTTTCTCTCGAGCAATCGCCTGTTCCATATCATCGTAATACTCATAGTAGACTAACTTGTGACATTTATACTTCTTAGTAAAACCTTCAACCAGGTCGTTTTTGTGTTCCCAAACTCTGGGTTTAATTCCTTTACCTGTGACTCCTGTGTATAAGACCGTATCGCCCTTATTACTTAAAATATATATCCCGCATTCTTTTTCTTCTTTCATACAATGGATGAGATTGCTTCGTCGCTTACGCTCCTCGCAAAGACAAAGAGAGAATTCTGTGTCATTGCGAGCGACTGCCTTATCAATAAGGGTTAGTCTGGGCAGTCGCGAAGCAATCTTATTTTTCTATAATTGCATCATTACATTTTCTCCTCGCAAAGACATAAGACTTAAAACCTCACTCCTGCCTTCAAAACATCCCACAGTGTCGGCACGGTGGTGGACTTGCCGAGTTGTTTGCAGACCGCATAAACTATATGCCGCTCGCACTCGAGGTTGTTTTGCTTGGTATAGGCTTTCGTCCCCCGCCAATAAATAAACAAAAAAACGATCAGGCCAACTAAAATTATTTTATTTCGGATTTTTCTTCGGAATAACATGATTATTTGGTGAATTTAAAAGTATTCACTACCGCCCCAAGTCGCTGCCAAATATCCGCTTCATTAAGCTCCATCACTGTCCCTTGTTCATAATTTCCAATATTAGCAATCCCAGTGGTTAAACTGATTTCATAGCAAGTATTGTTATGGGGAATGTGGTATAAACGGGTGGTGTATTTAGTACCGGCAGCGGCCCCAGTAAATTCAGCAGTAAAAGCTTCCTTTCCGTTTATTGAAATTTTTTCAGTCATCTCTGATGAAGTATTGGCGCCGGTTACATAATAAATACAATTTTCCGCGGCTGTGCCTTCGCGAACGGCAAATGTCGCTTGAGCTGAACCGAAATTCGTATTCGGATAACTGTTATAACGCATTGCAATAGTGGCTAAAGTTTGGCCCTTGGTTCGAAAATAATTTTCCAAATCTGCGGCAGTACTCAAAGCGTAGGCTCGATCATATTTTACCTCAAAACCAAATAGGTCATTCGTATATGTTCGAACTTCCAATCTTTTGTGGTTTAGTGGCTCCAACGGTTTTTGATTGGATACTTCCACGTAATAAATCAAGCTGATCACGGCAGCCAAAGCGACTATTAAAAACGCAAAACCCAAAATTTTATATTTCATTTTTTCTTTTTAGTTATAGCATCCCGGATTAAAATTCCTCGCGCTATTCGTTTGATGATCACTCTCTGTCCCGATTTTGCCCAAGCGAAGCTTGGTTGCAAAATCGAGGATCCTCGATTTATTTAGAAAATTTTAACCTCTCTAGTGCCTTACGACTTTTCCAAGCTTTTAATTGCCTTTCTCTAATTATAGCATCTCGTTCACTTTCAAATTCTTCTTTATAAAATAACTGCCATGGTAAGCTACTTCTAGTTGAAATGACTTGACCAGAGTTGTGAAGTCGAAGACGTTCGTTAACATCTCTAGTGTATCCTATATAATATTTATTATTCATTGATTTTAGGATATATGTATAATACATTGATTAAAATTTTCAATAAATCGGGACTTCTCCCGCCAACCCAGCGAACGGATTGCATCCGCCGGAATTACCACGGACATTGATCTGGATCGGCCGACTCTAGTGATTTTTCTAATATTATTTTTGCTCATGACCATGCTCAGTAATTAATTATTGAGAAACTTAAAGGTGGGTAGAATTTTTTCAGAAAAAATGTCTTGAGGCGAGTAACCAATAATAAAACTAGTTACATCGTTTTTTACAAATATATATCGGGTTTGAAAAGGCCCACCGCCCTCAGTGTGATATTGATAATCAATTTCCGTAGCATCAGTCCCGACTAGCTGAAAATTTCTATTCGATAGTATCTTGCTTCGGACTGGACTTCCGGCTTCAAATTCAACTCGTGCCAGCAGCTCAGTCACGAGATCGGACACCGGTTGATTTTTCATCAAAATAAACAGGCCGGAGGTGTTAGATTCTGTTGCCCCGATCTTGTGCAGGTTGAGAAAATCTTCTTGGAACTCAAAAGTCCAATCCAGCGGGTATTTCAAACTAAACCCATACTGCTTATTTGTATAAGTTTGCCAACCAGTGGTTGGGTCGCGGTGGATGATGGGGGTGGTATCCACGACTTGTCTCGAAACCCGCCAATTATAAATCGAGCTGGCGATGGCCAGGATCGCCATGATCACAAATATCCAAGCAACAACTTTATATCTCATGTTATTTTAACCAAATTAGGAGGTTGTTCGCCTTTTAATACTGCGATAATATTCTCAGCCGCCACCCGGCTCATATTATCTCGCGCTTCAATCGTGGCAGAAGCAGTATGTGGAGTAATCACGATATTTTCCAATTCAGCCAGGCCCGGTGTGAGTTTGGGCTCAAATTCCCAAACATCAATACCGGCGCCGAAGATGTCGCCTTTTTTCAACGCATCAAGCAAGGCTTGTTCGTCAACGACCGGTCCGCGCGAGGTATTTACAAACACCGCGGTTTTTTTCATCATTTCAAACTGCTTGCTGGAAAACATGTGGCGGGTTTCTGGCAACAGTGGCACGTGGACTGAAATAAAATCCGCGGTTTTTAGTAGCTCATTTAATTCTACTCTTTTTGATCCAATTTCTGAATCGAGCTGGGCATTATCCTTCTGATCCGTATAAAGAACTTTCATGCCAAAACCTTTTGCCGCTCGCGCAGCCAGCGTGGAACCAATCCGGCCCATGCCGACAATCCCCATGGTTTTGCCATGAACATCTTGGCCAAGCAATAAAAACGGCTGCCAACCGGTGTATTTGCCGGCGCGAGAAAAGCGATCAGACTCAACAACTCGCCGAGCGGCTGCCATCATCAGAGCGAACGCATGATCAGCCACGGCATCAGTTAATACATCCGGTGTGTTGGTAACCAAAATATGGCGGGATTCGGCGTCTTTCAAATTCAAATTATCATACCCCACGGCATAGTTAGCAATCACTTTCAGCTGCTTGCCGGCCATATCCATAACCTCCCCATCGATTTTATCTACCAATTGGGAGAGAATCGCGTCTGCAGCGGCAACTTTTTGCATCAACTCCTCGCGCGTCAAAGGACGATCAAATTCGGAAACCGCGACTTCGTGTCCGGCTTGTTTGAGTAGATCTAAACCAACCTGTGGAATTTTTCTGGTGACGAATATTTTCATCATATCTCCTTGGCTTTAAACTTCGGGTGCTTTTTCATATAATTTTCTATTTGCTGTTTGGTTTGTAAACCAGCGTGTGGGCCGATATGCATCGCGACATTCCCGCCATTGATCGTGCCCCAAGTGATTGCTTCCGCCAAGGACTTGCCGTAAAAAATTGCCGCGGTAAAGGCCGTGCCATAAGCATCACCGGCTCCGGTGGCTTCGACGTGCGGACCTTCAAATTGATCCAAATACCAAACTTTACCTGAACCGTTAGAGGCGTAAGATCCGTCGCGCCCATCTGTAATCACCACGGTTTTTGCGCCAAGTTTATGCATGCCGGCAAGCAAGGTTTTGATATTCCGAGAGGTTGTTTTGAGGACCAATTGGGCCTCTTCGCGGTTGAGAAACAAAATTTCCGTGCGCTTATAAATCCCTTTCAGAATATGGGTTCCCATCCGCATTTGGAACGTCCCGGGATTAAATGACAATTTAATCTTTGGGTTGCGATTTAAAAACCGTTCGATTTCTTTATGAAATTTTTCCGTGCCTGCGGCCATAGAAGAAAAATAAATCCATTCTGTATTCAACCGTTGTGGTAATTTGTATTGAAACTTATTATGTTTGATCAAAATCGTCCTCTCACCTTGAAACGACAACACGAAATGAAAATTCGTCTGCGCCCCTTTATTTACATAAATGTATCGGGTATCAATGCCTTCGGATTTCAGTTCATTGATGACCCGTTTGCCCGAATCATCATCTCCGACAGCGGTCACAAACGCGTTTTTCATACCTAAGCGAGCCGAACCCACGGCATTGTTAGTCGAATTGCCAGCCGGCAATAAAGTTAAACTTTCGTAAGGAACTTTATTGGCGTAAGACAGACTCAACACACAATCAGTCCGATCCACATTGCAATGCACCGAAGCTTCGTGCAGCTCAATAAAAGCATCAATGGTGGTGTCTCCAATAGAAACTATGTCATATTTGGCCATAAATCGCTTCGCGACCAAATTTCACTACCCGGTTTTGCTCGCCAGGTAGTAAAATTCGATTATGTTTATTTGATTTACGATATTCCTTTAGCATGAGTTTAAGCATTCGAGCGCCTTGGTTAGTCTTTAAATATTTTTCTCTTCTAAATGCGTCGTTTTTATTCAAATAAGCTTCATAAAAGATTAATTTCCACGGCCGATGTGCTTTTGTTGAGAAAACTTCCCCTTTTTTGTTATGCTTATTTAGACGTTCTTCTACTACGCTATTACGCTATCCGGATAATAACCGACGTATAAGTCTCCATATTGTTGACTTTCCAGTATATATACAAAATGGAACATCTCCCCAAATATCGAATTTTTACTACCTGGTTTGTTTCAAAAATCTTAATTTAGCCCTTTTATTATAATAAAATCGTCAAGATTTGGCAAATTTTTCTTTATAAATCAATTTGTCTTTAAATTCAGCTGCGGTCTCTTCCACCATCCTCTAACCTTAAAATGCCATGGCATAAATAGGTTAAAAAAACTCAAGATCAAAAAAGAATATTAAATTTTTTCAATAAATCTTGTTTCACATCAATTTCTTCTGCTGTAATCATCCTAACGAATGGCCTAACTAAGTATATTTCTTTCAGAAAATCGATTTCATCCTCACAAGGATAAGGATAAGCCCATACGCTTTTCTGTAATTTATAGAAACCCAAATCTTTCAATTTTTTGCTGAAATAGCTGCTGTTCTTTTTAAACTGCTGGGGAATATCAAAAATCACTATCCTAAACTTGCCGTCCCATTTTTTGGGACTAGGGATTCGCAGAGTTTCTAAATTATACAGCAACACTTTTTCCCGACCCCCCTTAGTTATTCTTAGTTCTATTTTATCATCTTTATATTTAACGCTTATCAATTTATTTTTTTCTAATTTTCGTAAGCTTCTCTTCACTTGCTGTTTCGTATATCTTTTATTTTTAAAAAATGGCGCAAAAGCTGCCGGCAATCCCGGCAGAGCTACAGAAACAGTAATTAACCCTACTGCGCCAACTGCAAGTAAAATTCCTTTAATAATTTCACCCCGACGATTACTCATAAAAGATTACCTAAAAATGCCATGGCATAAATAGGTTAAATAAAAACTGATAAAATATTCATTAATTAATATGTTACTTTCGTTTAATTACCTTTCTAACTGCCACCATTATAGCCTGACTGTCCATCCCCCATTTCGCGATCAATTCCACTGGCTCACCGGATTCGCCGAAATGATCGGGCATGCCGACAAATTCCTGAGGCACTGGGAAATTACGCGACAACACTTCGGCCACAGCACCGCCCACGCCGCCGGTGATCTGATGCTCTTCGGCAGAAACCATACAACCGGTTTTTTTGACTGACGCCGAAAGAGTTAGTTCGTCTATCGGTTTGACTGAAACCACATTGATCACTTCGCATTCAATTCCTTCTTTCGAAAGCTCATTGGCCGCTTGCAGGGCGTAATAAACCTGGGGGCCGGCCGCGGCAATCGTTGTATCTTTTCCTTCTCGAAAAACGAAAGCCTTGCCGATTTCAAACGGCGTCTCTTCAATCGTAAACTGGGGAGTTTTTTCCCGGGCGAGTCGTATATAGACCGGTCCATTCATTCTTCCGGCCGCCACGGTTGCTTTTCGAGCTTCGATGGCATCAGAGGGCACCAGTACAGTCATCCGAGGCAATACCCGCGTGATAGCAATATCTTCCATGGCTTGGTGGGTCGCGCCATCCGGGCCAACCGAAATGCCAGCGTGGGAACCAATAATCTTCACGTTGTTCCCTGAATAGCAAACTGAGACTCGAAGCTGATCCCAGTTCCGTCCTGGAGAAAACGTCGCGTAAGAAGTGATAAATGGAATTTTACCTTCGTGGGCCATACCAGCACCTAAGCCAGCCAAGTTTTGTTCGGCAACCCCGACCTCGACATATCGATCCGGATAAGCCTTGGCAAAATCCAAGGACCGGGTGGATTCCACTAAATCACAACAAAGGACAATTACATCCGGATTTTCTTTGCCTAATATCAACAAGCCCTCACCATATCCGTTGCGGATCGGCACTTGTTTGATGTCTTGAGCGAATAAATTGGCGACTAATGGGACTTCCATGGTTTATTGGTGCAAATGTTGATCAAAATCATCCAGCCCGGTGGTGGCAGGAGTAATCGGTTCGCCTTTCAGAATTGCCAATTTTCTAAGCAAGGCGGCTTCCCTCTGGTTAATCTGTTTTTGGATTTCTGGATTCTTGCTCTCAATCAAAGACTGCTCTAACTTAGCTATTTCGTCCGTGATCGCCGCGATCTCGGCCTGTTTATTCGCTTCAGTTTCGTCCATATGTTTATCATCAATCATTAGATAGAGCCGTCTCCTTTATCCTTCAAAATTTTTTCTTGAGTTAGTCGTTCCGCATCTTGGGTAAGCGCGTTATCAATCATCAGCTTCGTGCCTTCTCTAGCTGCATCATCCATCGCTTTTTTCGTTTTTGCTAATTTTACACTTCGATCAACCGCCTCGGCCCGTTGAACAATCTTCGCTCTAGTTATTTCTTCAGCCCCCATAGGTATATGTTCTCTATTCATGTTCGCTCCTAATTCTCCCTCCCAAAGTTCTTAATTCTTTCAAGGCTTCGTGGCCTTGCAGTCCTTTTTTTGGCGATCCGGTGATATCGCCGGAATCTGGCGGAACCCCGTGCCACTCATAACGGTATTCCATAAAATCTACTCCCTTACCCGGGATAGTGTGACAAATAATTACGGTCGGGTTTTCATAAATTGACTTTGCTTTGTTACAGGCATCTATAATTTCACGAATGTTGTGGCCATCAACTTCCAACACGGTCCAATTCATCGCCTCCCATTTCGCCCTGAAGGGTTCCAGCGGCATCACTTCTTCCGTGTAACCGTCAATCTGAATGTTATTGCGGTCAATCAAGGCGGTTAGGTTTCGAAGATTATTTTTTCCGGCAAACATGGCGGCTTCCCAGATTTGGCCTTCTTGTTGTTCGCCATCTGACATCACACAGTACACGCGCCAAGGCTCTTTCTTCATTTTCAACCCCACATAGGCCATACCAGCAGCCTGGGACAATCCTTGACCTAACGGGCCGGATGAATTTTCCGAGCCAGGTAAAACTTCGTTGTGGGGATGGCCATGCAGTCTGGTGCCAAGCTTTCTTAAAGTCGCTAATTCCGCGTGAGGAAAAAATCCGGCATGAGCTAGTGTGGCATACCAAACCGGGCAAATATGGCCGCAGGATAAAACAAATCTGTCCCGATCCCATTTGGTTATATTTTTTGGGTCATAGTTAAGTACGCCAAAATACAAAGCGGTAAAAACATCAGCCATGCCCAAAGGACCTGCCGAATGGCCGGATTTGGCACAAACCAGCATCTTAATAATATCCTCACGGATTTCGTTAGCCTTCTCTTCCAATTGTTTGATGGTGTATTGCATTTTTAGTCTTCTACGTCTAGTTTTAATGACTCAATCGCCATGGCTTCGTCTTCAGACTGTAGGATTGCGGAGCCGGCGACCAAAATATTCGCCCCGGCCTTGGCACATTTCCTGGCAATGCCAACTCTTACGCCACCGTCTACACAAATTATGACACTAGGCGAAAGAGAACGCAATTCACGAATCTTATCGAGGGTTTCTGGAATAAACGTCCGCCCCTGCGCGCCAGGATTGATCCCCATCAACTGGACAACTCCAATGATTGGCAAAAATTTGGCAATTCGCCTCAGCGGCATTTCGGGATTTAAAACTAGCCCGGGTTGCAGGGATAATTTTTCGGCAAAAGCAATTGTTTCCCGTACTTCATCATCAGTATTAAAAGCCTCATAATGAAATAGCACCCATTTGAAACCCGCATCTCGCGCGTCAATAAAATAATTTTGCGGATTAACCGTCATGAAGTGCGCGATCAAAAGAACAGGAGTGGTTCGAAGAAGCTTTAAATCTTTCGGCATGAGAGTTTTGTTTGGCAAGAATATTCCGTCCACAAAATCAATGTGTAATTTCGAAAAATGTTGGGTCAACGCTAACATCTCCGCATACCTCTTGCGGAAATCCTCGATATCGTTGGTTAAAATAGCCGGCGAAATTTCTGTCATTGATTAATATGTTTAAACCCGATTTCTGGAAATGTCAGCGGTGAGTTATCGAAGGAAATAATAAATTCGATAATTTTTGCAACATCGGCTGTATCAAGTCCGTTAGAAGTGTTTTTTTCTACTCCTATTTTTTTAAATATGTCCGTTTTCATCATGCCCGGGTATAGACCAACTACTTTTATGCCATGCTTAGAAAGTTCTGGCTCTAGAGATTTGGTAAAACCTGTAATCGCCCATTTGGAAGCATTATAAATTGAGCGCTCTGCTTTCCCATAAAATCCAGCTTGACTGATAATATTTAGAATCCAGCCCGCTTGCTGTTTTTTCATTTGGGGAATAACGGCTCGGGAATATAAAATGGTCCCTACAGTATTCACTTCAAAAAGCCGCTTTATTTGCACTGAATCATTCGAGTCCAGTTCTCCTTGTATCCATAAACCCGCGTTATTTATCAATACATCAATTCGTCCATATTTCTTTACAACTTCTTTCACCATACTTTCAATTTGATCATTGTTAGTTACATCACAGATAAAATAATCACAGCCGATTTCAGAGGACGTGGCCTTTAGTTTTTCTTCATTCAATGCACAAATCACAACTTGGTTGTCTGAAGCCAATTTGGTAGCAATTGCTTTACCTAACCCCTCACTCCCACCTGTTATTATTATCACTTTTTTCTCAGATATTTTCATATAGTTACATAGAATATTACCAGTTATAGTCTAATACACGGGAGTATCAGAGTGTTAGTTCATGACTTACAGATTTCTCTTTTATTGTTTTCTGGATTTTTTTACTAGCCGCCTTGAAGCCTTCGACAGCCAAATCAAATACAAAGGTTTCTGAGGACAGTTTCTTTCTTCCATGACGTTCCAATTGATTTTGTCTTTTATCTTGCGCTACTTGGCGGGATTTTTCAATTATAATTAATTTATCATGAACCTTCCGGTATCCTCCACCTTTTTCAGACAATATATTATTTACATTAGAAATTGTAGTCGCTGTAACGTTTAGCGATTTCTTTATTTCCTCATAAGTCTGCCCTGCAATTAACCTGCGAGCTATTTCCAATCTTTTTGCAAACATTTTGTATTCTGTATGCGTAAACAAATCTCTAAATAAAAGCCGGATATCTTCCTTGGTGTCCATTAAAGTAAACGCAGACCAGAGGTTATTCACGTAATGGCCGAAGTCTTCGGGGTCAAGTTTTAACTTAGAGAGTTTGGTCATAGTCTAATACACGAGAGTATTATACTTATAAATATTAGAGACTACAAATTGATATCAATTTTTTTTACTTTATCCACTCTCCGATGATATCGTTCGTCTTTGCCAAATGGCGTTGTTAAAAATGCGTGGACGATTTTTTTTGCATTATCCACGGTAATATAATCAGCAGGTAGGCATAAAATATTGGCATCGTCATCATTACGGGCGGCAAAAGCAGTTTTTTCATTCCAGGCCAGCGCAGCGCGGGCGCCTTTAGCTTTATTGGCAACAATCGCTTCCCCCTGACCAGATCGGCAGGCCAAAATGCCGAAAGTTCCTTGCTCATTACCAACCCTTACCGCCACTGGCCACGCATAATCGGGATAATCGTCTTCCGGGGTGTAATTATTGGCTCCCAGGTCGGTAAATTCAATATGCCACTCGCTCAGCCATTCTTTAATCTCTTCCTTCAATTTAAACCCTCCATGATCAGCTCCTATGTAAACTTTCACGATGAAACTCCTTGATTATTTGCCAAAAATTTTCACTGTCCAGACTAGCCGCCCCGACCAAGGCGCCATCGATTTGAGGGAATTTTGCATACTCGTGCACGTTCAGTTTATTCACAGTCCCGCCGTAAAGCACTTTTGCCGTTTTGGCAGCTTTTCCAATCCGGTGTTCCAATAGTGTATATATATGATCAACCATTTCCGCCGCATGCTCGCCGGTCTCCGGTCGAGATTTATTCATAGTTGAAATCGCCCAGGTCGGTTCGTAAACGTAAACGATTTTATGCAAATTTTTATCCTCAACATCTTTCGTGCATGCAGCAAATTGCTTGGTGACTAAACTTTGCATTTGATCCCTATCCGCTCCCTGTTCCCCGCCCAAGCAAAGAATGGGAGTCAGTTTGTGATATAAGGCAAGTTTGACTTTTTCATTCACTATCGAGTCGGTTTCGCCCAAATATAGCCGGCGTTCCGAGTGTCCCAAAATTACGTAACTAACCTTCCAGTGTTTCAATTGGATCGCCGATACTTCCCCGGTCAGGGCGCCTTCTTCAATCCAACTCATATTCTGAGCACCCAATTTTATTACAGCAACGTGGTGGTGGAGGCTGGGAAGAAAAACAAATGGCGGACAAATCACAACCTCTACATGATCCGCGACAAAATGCAGACGGTGTTGCCAGGAAACCATCAGTTTTTTGGCTTCCTCGAGGGTTTGCGGATTCATTTTCCAATTAGCAATGATTAGTCTTTTCATGGAATTCTATAAAAATCCGCCGCGTTTTCCGGCAAAATCGTATTTACATAAACATCAGATCCTAATTCAAACCCACCCCAAACATTTAGTCTGGGCAAAATTTCCAGATGCCAATGATATGCCCTCGGATCATACCGAGTTAACAGAGAATGGGTGGCTGGCATAGTATGAATGTAATAATTATAAGAGACATTATTTAATTTATAATAAATTTTTTGAAGGACCTGCTTTAATACAACAGCTAAAGAACTACGCTCCGCGGCAGTAATGTCAATAAAACTCGCTCGGTGGCTTTTTGCGATAATTCTTACGGCATAGGGAACACGAGAGGCAAACGGACAAAACACTAAAAAATCTTTATGATCAAGAATGATTCGTTCTTTATCTTGTAATTCTTTATAAATCATCTCACAGTAAATACAGGCGCCGTTTTGGTGAAAATAAACATAACTGCCAACGACCTCGTCATGCAAATGTTCCGGAACGAACGGGGTGGCAAAAATTTGCGAGTGAGGATGAACCAGTGTCGCTCCGCCTTCGCGGCCGTGATTTTGGAGCACGTGAACATATTCAACTTCCGGGTGCCCCGAAAGTTCTCGCATCCGGTCTTGATAAACTCTCAAATTTAAATCCATCAAATCATCGGACAAAAAACCCGTCAAAACATTGTGCGGTCTGGTAATCACCACCTCATGATCACCAATTCCTTCCCTAACCTGATAAAAATCCGAACGCTCACGGCCTCCGGTGTGTCCTAAGGCTTCAAATTTATTCGGGATCACCCTGATTTGCCAATCTCTCCTCTTAGGATAAGCTACAATCTCCTGATTATAGTTCTCATTCCCGGGACAAAATACGCAATCTTTTTCAACTTCATGAAATTTTGACGGATCGGTAGATTTCTCAGCATGTTTAAAATCCTCCGGTCTGCCCCCTCGGTTTGGCGCGAACAATACCCAGTGTTTGGATACTATGTCTTGTCGAAATTCACTCAAAGAATATTTGTTTTAATAATTCTGAATTTGGAATGTTATGTCCGAAGCTTGAATATAACCAAAAATAAATTTCTAACGGGGTGAATCGAGGTATTGTTGCAACATTATTTGGGCCGAGAGATTATCCCGAAGTCCTCGTTGCTCTTTTTCCGAGATCCCCTGATTAGCTAAACTTTTGGTTGCGGCGATCGTCGTAAATCGTTCATCTAAAATTTCGATTGGTTGAGCAATTTTTTCTTTCAAATTCTCGATAAACTGTAAGGCCAGTTTACTGCTTTCCGTTTCTTGCCCATTCAATCCTTTCGGCAGCCCGATCACGATTTTGGCAACTTCCAGTTCTTGTATGATTTTTTTTATTTCCTCGTCAGCCGATTGTTTATCGATGAATCGATCAAGCGGGAAGGCGATTTTGCCATCCGGATCAGAAACCGCGGCCCCGACGCGAACCGTTCCCCAGTCAAGCGCCAAGATCCTCATTTACTTTCTCCCAAAGTTACCGTTACCTCTTTTGTCTCACCGCGCGTCAAAACTTTCATTTTAACCACATCAGAAGGGTCATAATCCTTCAAAATCCCAGCTAAACTATGCTCCGAATCCACTCGTATACCGTTTACTTCCAAAATAATATCTCCTTCTCGCAAACCTGCTTTATCCGCGGCTGAACCTATAATTACTGCGGGCTCGGAAGGCTTGCCTCCCCCAATGATCAAGGCACCGTAATCTACTGTTAGTTCGTTTTCTTCTTTTATGGTTTCGTTGACTAAAACATATCTGACTCCTAAGAACGGTTTGACGATCCGGCCGAATTTTTTGAAGCTTTCCCAATCCTTTTTTAAATCATTAACCGGCAGCGCAAAACCAACTAACTGGCCCAGTTGATCAATTGCGGTATTAATTCCAATCACAGTGCCACCGATGTCTAACAATGGACCCCCAGAATTCCCAGGATTTATTGCGGCGTCGGTTTGGATAACTCCTTCTAACAGTTCAGATCCGGAAGCGCTGCCGGAAGCAGTGACTGTCCGACCAATCCCAGACACAACCCCTGTCGTGACCGTGTTACGATATTGGCCCAAAGAGTTCCCGATAGCAATCACTTTTTGTCCGATTTGCAAACTTGATGAATCGCCGAGGGTTAAGGTAGTTAAATTTTCAGCCTGGATTTTGACCAAAGCTAAATCATTCACAGGATCGCGAGACAAAACTTCCGCGTCATATTTTTTTCCATCATTCATCAACACGGTATAGGTGGCATTTTCATCTTCCACCACGTGCTTATTAGTAGCAATCAGTCCATCAGAGGAAATAACAAAACCACTGCCGCCTCCAACTTCTTGAAAATCAGAATCAGGAAAGAATTGATCCAGATTAAATGGCGAAGTTGAAAAACCCGGAATTTTGTTTAGATCTTTCGAAACAATAATCGAAACCACCGCTGGGCTGGCCCGCTTAACTACGTCCACCACGGCTGATTGCTCATTCACTTGGATGGTTTTAATCTCTCCGGAATCTTGCAGCTGCTGATTTGGCGTCGAATTAAAGAATTGGGCGCCAAAAATAGACCCAGCAATCCCAAAAATAAAACTTAACAGCACCACTAGCGCTAATAGCCGAAAATTTAGTTTTTCTTGTTGCTCGGGGAGGTCAGAAGTTAGGATTTTTTCTTCTTTTTTTGTTTCTGCCATATATTTCTTAATATATTATACCATATTCGTCAGTATCTCACAACCATTTTTTGTGACTAACAAAGTATGCTCCATATGCGCGCTCCGACCGCCATCTTGAGTTTTAATAGTCCAACGGTCTTCATTAAAGATAACTTTCCAGCCTTTTTCGTTAATCATTGGCTCGACCGCAATTACCATGCCTTCCACTAATTTGGTTCCGGTTCCAACTTTACCAAAACAAGGAATTTCCGGTTCTTCGTGCACGGCCCAACCCACACCGTGACCAACCAATTCCCGAACCACGACAAACCCGTACTTTTGGGCTGTTGATTCAATAATCGCGCCGATGTCGCCGGTAAACTTGCCGGGTTTAATAATTTTTATAGCCTTATTCAAACATTCTTTGGCCGCCGCAATCAGTTTCAGTGAAGTTTGATCCACTTCTCCAATTGGGATAGTAAGCGCGGCATCTGTATAAAAACCTTGATACAAAACTCCTAAATCAAGGCCAACAATATCCCCACTCTTCAAAATTTTATTTTTAGTCGGGATCCCGTGTACAACCTCGTCGTTGACCGAAACACAAAGGCTAGACGGAAAAGCGGGGTCTCTTTTTCGCGCGCGATAATTTTTAAAAGCTGGGATGCCTCCACACTTTCTGATTTCCTGTTCGGCCAAATAATCTAAATCGTAAGAGGCCGTCCCGGCTTTCGCCTGAGAGGCAACTAAATTTAAAATAGTGACTAGAATCCTGCCACCTTGTCGCAAAAAACTAATTTCTTTTGGATCGTTGATAATCATGAATGGCATTTATAATATCGTGGTGAACAGCCTTTATGCTTTGGTTACCGTTTATGAATTTTATTTTTTTCAAAGTTTGATAAAATTTGACGGTCTTACTTACCTTAGTTTTATAATAAGCTATTCTGCTATTGATTAAGGTTAAACTGGTATCTTCCAACCTCTCGGCTCTGCGCTTCGACCGTTTAATAATTTCTGATTTTGGGATTTTAATATATAAAACGAAAAAATCTCGATTTCGTTGCTTCAAATGTTTAACCAGATATTCTGCTTCGTGCTTTAATCGAGCCGCGCCAACAAAAATTATATTCCTATGCCAACTTAAATTTTTTAAATAATAATTCAGGAAGGGAATAATTAAACTGGTCGGGGCTGGAACCCCGCCGCGGTATTTATAACTTTTTAATTGTCTTAAATAATGCCCCGATCTTGCTAGGCGGACCCTATACTGCTTCGCCAATAAATTAGCTTGGGTGTCTTTACCCGAAGTTGAATCGCCAAGTAATATCAAATCAAAGCCAAGTCTTTTTTTCATCCCGTTTAGAAATAATGATTAGTTAATAAACAAATATATTTATAATCATCCCGTTGGATATAAATCTTCCTGATCTTCAGCAATGTCATATTTCTAACGGGATTCATTGAAGTCCTAGCTTTTCCATTATCTCCTGATGAACCGCCTCGACTGGCTGATCGCCGTTGATGTGAATCATGGCTTGATTGGAACTAAAATAGCTTTTTACAGGAACGGTTTTAGCCATATACTCGTCAAATCTTTTCCCAATCAAGTTTATATCAGTATCATCAACCCGACTTTCAATTTTACTGCGTAGCAGAAGGCGATTTATTAATTTCTGCTTATCCACATCCAGAAAAAGAAGATGGAATCTAGGATCACTGTGATCGTTTAAAAATCGCTTGAACATTTCGATTTGACCCAGGGTTCGCGGGAATCCATCTAGCACCAATCCACTAGCATTAACAATTGCTTTATCAACACCGGCTCGAAAAATTGCTTCAGTTTGTGCGTCCGGCACGATCAGGCCCTTATCAATCATGGCTTTTATTTCTTCGTTCGAAGCTGCAACCTCACGGAAATATCCGCCCATACTAAAATAAGCGTAGCCTAATTTCTCTACCAAAAGTTTACTTTGCGTGCCCTTGCCGCTCCCAGGCGGCCCCAAAATGACAATGATATTTTGTAGTTTCATCCCGTTAGAAGTTGCAATTAGTTAATATTAATAATTTTTATAATTCACCCGATAGAATATAATCCAGAGTTTTAATAAACAACTCAATACTTCTAACGGGATTCATATTATTATTATAGCTTAAACTCTCTAAAATTTAAACGCCTCAAGCGCTTGAGGCGTTAAGTATTACCCCAACGCTACGGTCGGGGTAATTTTTTGCTTCGCAAAAAATTAAAAATCCTCGTAATCCCGCATCACCATTTGGGCTTGAACTTGTTTCATTATTTCTATGACGACCGAGACCACGATCAAAAGCCCGGTACCGCCCAAGGTCAGGGCTTGCGTATGGGTAAATATTTGGACAATATTTGGCAAAACCGCGATCAAGCCCAAAAATAACGCGCCCACCAAGGTAATCCGATTCAAAACTTTGTAGAGAAAATCTGCGGTTTGGCTGCCCGGACGCAGGCCCGGGATAAACCCGCCCTGTTTTTGAATATTGTCAGAAATCTCATCGGGGTTGAATACGATCGCCGTGTAAAAATAGGTAAAAGCCACGACTAACACAAAATACATGATACTGTTGTAGGTTTGGTTTTGGAAAAAATTGTTAATCGCCGTGGCGATATTGGCCACCAGTTCGGTTTTAGCCCCCGAAAAGAAGTTGGCGATCAGCCCCGGAAAAAGTAAAATCGAAATCGCGAAGATGATCGGGATCACTCCGGCTTGATTGACCCGTAATGGCAGATGCGTATTGACGCCGCCATACATTTTGTTTCCTCTGACTCGTTTGGCGTAAGAAACAGGGATATTGCGCTGAGCTTCCGTAATCATCACGACTCCGGAAATCACGATCAGACCCAATATCAAATATGATAATAAAGTGACAAGATTAGTCGGAGAAATACCAGAAGCATCGCTTAAAGAAACATAACCTTGCTGCACGACGGCTGGAATTCTCGCCACTATTCCAGCAAAAATAATCAAAGAAACTCCATTACCAATCTTAAACTCTGAGATCATTTCACCCAGCCAAAGCAAAATCATGGTCCCGGTAGTGATCGATAGTAAGCTCACAAACCACTGAAAGGCCGTAAAATCAGCCACCACACTCAAGCCCCCAGATCGGCTCAACAACACAATTGTGCCATAGGCTTGGATCGCGGTCAGCGGAACCGTCAGAACCCGCATATATTGATTCAGTTTCGCTCGGCCTGCTTCCCCACCTTCTTTTTGTAATTCTGCCAATTTCGGAACGATGATGGTTAACAGCTGAATGATAATCGTCGCGGTAATATACGGGCCAACCCCGAGCATGATGATGGAAAAATTACTCAAACCTCCACCAGAAAAAATATCAAATAGACCAAGCAGCTGGTTACTGTTTAACAATGACCGCAGGTTCGTTAACTCAATCCCTGGAATTGGGATATGCGCCAAAATTCTGGTGGCGACCAAAAGTAACGCCACAATAATAATGCGGTTGCGCAAATCTCGGACTTTCCAAAGTTGAGCAAGTCTTGACATAGATTAGATTATTTTTCCGCCCGCGGCGATAATTTTTTCTTTGGCAGAATTAGAAATCATGACTTTTTCAAAAGTCAAAACCATGTTAATTTTCCCCGCTCCTAAAATTTTAATTGGTTCGGTTGTGGACTTAATTAAACCCTTGGCCAGTAAAATTTTAGGATTTACCGTCTCACCTGTTTTAAATTTTCGATCGAGCCTTTCAAGATTAATCACGATGGACTTTGGTTGTCTGCTTTTAAACCCCCGCTTTTTGGGAATCTGGCGGTGCAAGGGCATCCGGCCGCCTTCAAACCCCAGGGGCATTGACGATCCAGAACGGGCTTTCTGACCTTTAGCCCCTCGGCCTGAAAACGTTCCGTGACCTGATCCTACTCCTCGGCCGACAACTTTCCTTTTTTTGGTCGATCCTTTATATGGTTTTAGTTCATGTAATTTAAGCATACCCAGTATATCAACTTTCCGTGCCAAACGCCCGTTGACGTTTGTACTCTAATAATCTTAATCCCAGGAATCGACGGCCTTGGGTTGTTTTTAAATACTTCTCGCGGCGTTTGGCATCTTTTTCTGTATAACCGATATAACAGTTACCGTCTGTTAAACTTTCAAGCACGTAGGTATAAAAGAACACGCGGAAAGTTGTATTACTGGGCATAGATTTATTTCCTCAAATTGGCAATTGCTTCTTTGGTCCGCAGTTTCATCAAGGCCAAGTAAGTTGCAGTTACATTATTAACCTTATTGGAAGAGCCGAGCATTTTCGATAATACATTTTTTACTCCCACTAAATCAAGTACTGAGCGAATCGCGCCACCGGCGATTATTCCAGTTCCTGGCTGCGCCGGTTTTAAGAATACCACTGACGATTTATATTTTAATTTAACCTCGTGTGGAATGGTATCGTTGAGTAAATTAACGCTGACCATGGTTTTTTTTGCAGCATTGACCGCCTTGTTAACCGCCTCTGAGACGTCAGCTCCTTTACAAAGCCCCATGCCCACCCGACCCTTCTTGTCACCAATAACAACCAACGCCCTAAAACGCATACGTTTGCCACCAGCAACTACACGAGTTACTCGTTTTACTTCGACGACTTTTTGTTCAAAATCTCTTTTGGCGCTCTCTCCGTGGGACCGTCCTCGTCCTGATCTTCTTATCATATAATTAAAACTCCAAACCCGCGACTCGTGCCGCGTCTGCTAATTGTTTAATTCGGCCATGATACTGATAACCGCCCCGGTCAAAAACTACTTTTTTAATGCCAAGCTTCAAGGCTCTTTCAGCCACAAGTTTGCCAACCCCTGCGGCCAGATCTAGTTTCTTAGCCTTAGTCTTAATCTCCTTGCTTGAGGCGGCGGCCAGAGTCTTGCCCGCTTCATCATCTATTAATTGTACATAGATATGATTAAGTGAACGGAAGACGTTTAAACGTGGTTTGTCGTGCTTTCCGATTACTCGAGCCCGGACGCGGCGGTGTCTTAGTTGTCGAAGTGATTGCTTGTTCATCCCTATTTACCTCCGCCAACGGCCTTGACGACCTTGCCTGCTTTTCGGCGAATTACCTCATCTTGATACTTAATTCCTTTCCCTTTATAAGGCTCTGGTGGTCTTTTGGATCTGACCACTGCCGCAAATTGCCCAACAATTTGTTTATCTGATCCGGCAATCGTAATCGTATTTTTATCTACTTTAACTTCTAATCCGACAGGGAGAGGTAATTCAATCGGGTGGGAAAATCCTAAATTTAAAACTAATTTATTGCCACTCATGGCCGCTTTATATCCAACTCCGTTAATTTCCAAAACTTTGGTAAACCCAGTAGTTACGCCACTGATCATGTTTTGAATCAAAGAACGAAACAATCCCCATAGCGCTTTGTCGTTTCGATTTTCTTTGGATCGAACCGCCACAGTCATTTGCGAGTCGTCAGTTACCCCAACACTGATGTGGGGGTGCATAAGCAAGGTTAATTCACCTTTAGGTCCTTTAACCTTCAGGGTTTGTCCTTTGGTTTCCATTGTAACATTGGATGGAATATGAATTGGTTTTTTACCTATTCTAGACATAATAATTATTACCAAATCTGGCAGACAACTTCGCCGCCCACCTTATTTTTGCGCGCTTCTTTGTCCGTCATTAATCCTTTCGAAGTCGAAACAATCGTAGTTCCCATACCACCTAATACTTTGGGAACTTTAAGCCTGGAGGCATAAATTCTCTGACCAGGTTTACTAACCCTTTTAATCTCTGAGATCACGGGCAATCCCTGTGGGTCATATTTAAGCTCTAAAGCCAAATGTTTAAATCCTTCAACGTCTTTGACTTCAACGCTCTTTAACCATCCTTCGCTGACCAGGACTTTCGCCAAACTATCTTTGAATTTAGAATATGGTAAAACCACCTCTGATTTTTTGGCCATCAGGGCGTTCCTTATTCTGGTTAACATGTCAGAAATTGTGTCAGTCATTGTCATAAATTTACCAACTAGATTTTACGATGCCAGGAATCTCGCCGTTGCTTGCTAGTTCTCGAAAACAAATCCGGCAAAGGTTGAAGTCGCGCATATACCCATGTTTACGGCCGCAACGCCAACAACGTCGAACTACGCGGGTAGAGTATTTGGGTTTAGTTCGAGACCGGAAAGATTTAATTGTTTGAGCTTTTGTCGCCATATTGATTTATTCCTTCATAAAGGGAAACCCTAAGGACTTGAGTAGTTCCAAGGCCTTGTGGTCATTATTAGTGTTCGTCTGAATGTTAACTTCTAAACCAAACGTATAATCCATGTGCTCTCTAGTGGTTTCGGGAAAAACGATTTGTTCTCTAAATCCAATATTATAATTGCCATGTCGATCGAACTTCTTCGGATCCAGGCCCCGAAAATCACGAACCCGCGGGATGGAAATTTTTACCAATTTTTCCAAAAAATCATACATCCGGTCTCCTCGCAGTGTAACCATCAAACCCACAACCTGGCCTTCGCGAATTTTAAATCCAGAAACGGATTTTTTTGCCAATGTTTTAACCGGGGCTTGGCCAGTGATCTGTTTTAAATCTTCTATAATCGATTCCAACATTTTAGGATCCTTCAGGGTCTTGCCCACGCCAACATTGACAACAACTTTTTCCACACGCGGCACTGCCAGCGGGTTGGTTAAACCTAGGCTTTTTCGTAAATTATTAATAATTTTTTCTTTATAGACGGTCTTGAGACTCATACCAAAGTAGTGAAAATTTGATTAATGATTATAATAATTATTCATTAACGCAATTACTGCGCCAAAAGTAGAAATTCGACTCATTGCACTGATTTTTCTTGTTTGTCCCGCCTGGAGCGGGACAAACATCAAATTTCTACTACTGGGCATAAAATTAAATCCTTTTGCCACATTTTTTACATTTTCTAAATATCCCATTATCCATAACTTCATGGGCAACTCGTGTTAGTTTACCACAAGACGGACAAATCAACATCAATTTCGCAACTGTCATTGGAGCCGGCAATTCTAAACGCTGGCCTTTTTCGTTTTGTCTGCGGGCTTTAGAAAATCGAACATGAATATTTAAACCTTCCACAACCACTTTGTGTTTTTTGGGAAACACATCCAAAACCTTGCCGCTTTTCCCACGATCTTTACCGGATAGTACTCTGACGTTATCGCCTTTTTTTATATTCAAACGGATCTTCATACTACTTCCTCTGCTAATGAAATAATTTTTGTAAAACCAAGGTCTCGGAGTTCCCGTGGGATTGGTCCAAAAATACGACTACCCCGAGGCTGTGGATCGTCCTTATTCACCAAAACGGCCGCGTTATCATCAAAGCGAATATAGGAACCATCGGCTCTTCTCACTTCTTTTCTCGTCCGAACGATCACTGCATAAACTTTATCCCCTTTTTTGACCTGGCCTTTGGGTGTGGCGATTTTTACCGAAGCGGCCACGATATCTCCTAACCGGGCTACTCGACGGCGATTTTTTCCAGACACACCAAATACAGCCAATTCTCTGGCCCCCGTGTTGTCCGCAACTGTTAATCTGGTTCGAAGTTGAATCATTCGTTTTTAATTTATCACACTTTACTAATTACTTTCCAATGAACGGTCTTACTATAAGGACGGCTCTCTTCAATCATAACTTTGTCGCCCATTTTAAACTCATCAGTATCCGTATGCGCTGGATATTTTTTCGAAACCTTATACCTTTTATGATACTTGGGATGAACCTTAACTGCCTCTACTTTCACAATTACCGTGTGGTTCATCTTACTCGAAATAATCTCTCCGGCTAATTTTCTCCGAATATTATTTGGCATAGGTTTTACTGTTAATAACTGTTAAAATCCTGGCAATATCTTTTTTTACCACTTTAAGTAAATGATTGTTCTTAACTTCCTTGGAGTGAATTTTAAAAGATAAATCCCGAAGCTGCTCGCGTAAACTCGAAAGCTGTCGGCGTAATTCTTTCTCACTTTTAACCCGTAGCTCTTTCATTTTCATATTAAACGCGCTCCTTGGTTATAAACTTTGTCTTAATGGGTAACTTGTGAGACGCAAGTCGCATTGCCTCGGCAGCCTGATCCTGCGTGACTCCATCCATTTCAAATAGCATTCGTCCTTTCTGCACGACCGCCACAAAATGATCAACCGCACCTTTACCAGAACCCATCGGCGACTCATTGCCGTGTGAAGTTATCGGTTTGTCTGGAAAAATTCGAATCCAAATTTTTCCTCCGCGAGCAACATAGCGTGTCATCGCTCGTCTCGCTGCCTCGATCTGGCGTGAGGTCACCCAACTGTTCTCCATTGCCTTCAAACCAAAACTACCAAATGAAATAGCATTCCCGGCCATGGCTTTGCCAGATGACTTCCCGCGATGATGCTTTCGATGTTTAACTTTTTTCGGAATTAACATACCAAAGTAGTGAAAATTTGATTAATGATTATAATAATTATTCATTAACGCAATTACTGCGCCAAAAGTAGAAATTCGACTCATTGCACTGATTTTTCTTGTTTGTCCCGCCCCGGGCGGGACAAACATCAAATTTCTACTACTGGGCATAAAATTAAGCTTTTAACTTTGGCTTCTGACCTTGGAAAATCTCGCCGCGATTAATCCAGACCTTCACTCCAATCGTTCCGTATGTGGTATAAGCAGTAACGCGGGCAAAATCGATGTTGGCTCGGAGAGTATGCAGTGGCAATTTTCCTTTAAATAACCTTTCAGATCGAGCAATTTCAGAACCGCCCAAACGCCCGGCGCACTCAATTTTAACTCCCAAAGCGCCCGACTCCATAACTTGTTCAATTGCCCCTTTCATCGCACGTCTGAATGCAATTCGTTTTTCAATCTGGTCAGCAATGTTTTGCGCTATCACCTGCGATTGTAAATTAATTTCTTTCACCTCTTCAATATTGATTTTCAAATCAAGTTTGCTGACATTTAAGTGTTTAAAAATTTTCTTCTTCAGATCGTCGATGCCGCCGCCACCTTTGCCAATTATCATTCCTGGTTTCGTGGTTTTGACTGTGATCACGATCGTTGTTCCAAATCGTTCAATATCAACTCGAACTAAACCCGCTTTTTTCAGCTGCTTTGACAAAAACTCCCGAATCCTAGTATCTTCTTCGAGCATCCTGGCAAATCCCGTTTTGGCTAGCCATCTGCTTTTCCAGGTATCGGTAATGTTCAATCTTAAACTATTGGCGTTTACTTTCTGTCCCATTTTAACTCCCACTCCTTCTGTTAAATAACCGACGTTTTAAATCCACAAGATTTCGTTTAATTTTTTCAACCGATCTTGGCGCTTGCTTCGGTGCCGTTTTAGCGGTTTGGACTTTCCCCGCTTGCGGTTGTTCAACCGGTTTTTTAATCTCTTCAGCGCTTTCGGTTTTTGGACGAAGTGAAAAAATCGATCGTCTGCGCTTAGCTTTTTGCGTCTTCGCCTCAAGGACTACATTTATATGACTTGTCCGCTTTCGTTCCACAAATGCCCGTCCTTGGGCCCGCGGCGCGTATCTTTTGAAAACTGGGCCTCCATCAATCGTGATTGATTTAATAAACAAATCGTCTTTTCTCAAATTAAAATTATGGACAGCGTTGGCAATCGCGGAGTTTATTACTTTAGTCAATGGCAGCGCCGCCTGTTTGGAAGAAAACCGCAGTTGTTCCAAGGCCTCATCAACGGGTGCTCTCCGCACTATATCAGCGACTAGGCGCAGCTTTCTGGGGGCAACATGAACATACCGCGCGAATGCTTTAACTTCTCTTGTTTGTGCCTTTTCTTGTGCCATACCAAAGTAGTGAAAATTTGATTAATGATTATAATAATTATTCTTTAACGCAATTACTGCGCCAAAAGTAGAAATTCGACTCATTGCTCTGATTTTTCTTGTTTGTCCCGCCCGGGGCGGGACAAACATCAAATTTCTACTACTGGGCATAAATTATTTCTTAGCCTCTGCTGCGGGTTCTGCTTTGGCCGCTTCGAGTGAGCGTTTTTCAGCCTCTTGGGCTGCCAACGCTTCGTCCTTAGCCATTCGGCCACCGTGCCTGATAAATTTCCTGGTTGGTGAAAATTCACCCAGTTTGTGACCCACCATATTTTCCGAAACATTCACTGTGGTAAAAATTTTCCCGTTGTGCACCAAAAAAGTCATGCCAACCATTTCCGGAAAAATCGTGGAATCACGAGACCAAGTTTTTATCTCAACTTTCTGGCCAGGTCGGACTTTCTGGATTTTCTCCAAAAGTTTAGGATCTATAAATGGGCCTTTTTTAAGCGATCGTGACATGCTATTTTCTCCTCTTTACGATAAATTTATTCGAATACTTCTTCTTGTTGCGGGTTTTCACGCCTAAGGCGTGTTTGCCCCAAGGGGTCTTGGGATATTTCAGACCAATCGGATTATGGCCTTCGCCGCCACCGTGCGGGTGATCAATCGGATTCATGGCTTTACCTCGAACACTCGGTCGGATCCCCATATGTCTGGATCTGCCAGCCTTACCGATTCTAACATACATCCAATCTGTATTGGAAACCTGACCGATTGTAGCATAAGCATTTCCAGAAACTTTTCGAATCTCGCCGGAGGGTAATTTTAAGTTACTAAAATCATTCTCTTGAGATTGGACAATTGCGTATGTTCCGGCCGCTCTCGCCATCCGCCCTTGTCCTTGTCCTTTGATCTCAATGTCATGGATATAAGTCCCAACCGGAATGTGTCTGAGTGTCAACCGATTACCGGGTTTAATCTCGGTTCGTTCAGCGGTTAGTAATATTTGTCCTAATTTTATACCGTCTGGCGCCAAAATATAACGTTTCTCACCGTCACGATAAGCTAATCTTGAAATAAATGCGCTTCGGCCCGGATCATATTCTAACGTTTCAACTTTCGCCGGAATATTCATTTTATCTAATCGGCTAAAATCAAGCGCTCGAATTTTTTGTTTATGCCCGCCGCCTTGATGACGAATGGTAATTTTTCCTTGATTATTTCGACCGGCGGTTTTTTTCACCGACAAAATCTTTGACTTCATCGGCCGAACGTTTTTCGTCAAAATCGAGTAATCCGTAACCGAGTGGATTCGTCTGCCTGGAGAGGTTGGTTTGTAAATCTTAATCGCCATATTAGACTCCTTCCGCCAATCCGGAAATTTGCTCACCTGTTTTAAGTGTCACTATTGCTTTTTTCCAATCTTGAGTGCGGCCAAACGTCCGCCCTTGGCGACGAACCTTGCCGGGAGTATTAATCATATTAACTTTGACTACGTGGACATCATAGACTGATTCGATCGCTTTTTTAACCTCGATTTTGTTAGCTTTCTTGGAAACTCGAAACACATAGCGGCCGGACTGTGAAAACTGATTAGTTTTTTCAGACAAATGATGATGGTATAAAATCCTGTGAGCTCGTCCAGTGTCTTCTTTTAAAACTATCGGAGCCTTCTCCTGTTTTGGTGCTTCTTTGACCATATCTAAAACATTCTCGCCTTCCTGCTTCTTTTCTTTTTTTCGACTAAAGAATGCCATAAGTTTGTTCAATTACTGGCAAGGCCTCTTTTAAAATTATCACATCGTATCGCAACAAATCTAAAACATTAAGTTGTTTGGCGGATAAAACTTTCACATTTTCCAAGTTTCTGGCGGCTTTTTCAAGATTCTTATTATGAGTTGGAATTATGAGGATATATTTTTTTCCTAACCCGGCCTTGTTGGCCAAATCACGTAATCTATTCGCCAATTCCTTCGTTTTTGCGGCTTCATTGATTTGATCCACGATAATTAATTTTTTATCGTTGAGCTTATCGGAAAGAATAGTAAATAAAGCCTTATGTAATACTTTTTGGTTTAGTTTTAAGGACCAGTCGCGGTTTTTGCGTGGGCCAAAAGTAATCCCGCCGCCGCGCCAAAGTGGAGATCGGATGGAACCAACTCTCGCTCGGCCCGTCCCCTTTTGCTTCCATGGTTTCTTGCCACTACCTGAGACTTCACCCATCATTTTGGTGTGGGCCCAAGGACCGCGAATATTATTGCGCTGAGTGCGAACAGCCGCATGAACCAAATTGGCATCAATTTTTTCCAAACCAAAAATCTTTGGGTTTAAATCCAAATCTGAAACTTTTTCACCGGCCTGATTGTAAACATTTACTTTAAGCATAACTATATCGATTGAATTTTTACCAATCCGCCACGCGCTCCTGGCACGGCGCCTTTTACTGCGATCAGGTTTCGTTCAACATCAACATCAATTACTTCCAAATTTTTCACGGTTCGAACTCCGCCCATGCGGCCGGCCATACGCAAACCCTTGCGCACATGCTGGGGAAAACGGCCGCCAATCGCACCGACTGCTCTGGGGTGATCATGGCCGTGTGAAGCGGGCGCGCCTTTAAATCCGTAGCGTTTAATCGGTCCGGCAAACCCCCGGCCTTTCATCTGTGCGGTCACTTTAACTTTGTCGCCGATAACAAACGAATCAACCTTAATCTCCTGTCCAGAAGTATAATCTTTTACATTCCCCACTCGAAATTCGGCTTTTTTCTTACCGAATCCTACTTGTACTGCCTGGTATTTATCCTTATCTTCTGATTTTACTTGGGTAATTTTAACCGGCCCAGCCTTAAGAATCGTCACCGGAACGACTCGTCCGTCGGCAAGAAACATCTGCGACATATTCAATTTTTCAGCGAGTATAAACTTGGTCATATTCTTGGCTTTTCGCCTACGCGCAAGGCTTCGACGAATCCGCCGTAGCTTTAGCGAAGGCTGAAAAAAAACCGCTTAGATCTCGGAAAACTTCAGAAACCTAAGCAGTTCTTCTTTCGATTGGCGATATCCGAGAGGATCAATCCAATCGACCAGTAATTTTTTAGATCCTTCGACTCGGCCATGGAAGGCCTCGCTCAGGATGACGCTTCGCTGATGCTTCGCGTCACATTTTAATTTCGACGTCTACGCCTGCTGGTAAATTAAGATTTGATAATGCATCAATAGTCTTGGGTGTTGGCGTAGTGATGTCAATTAATCTTTTATGAATGCGCATCTCGAATTGTTCGCGAGCGTTTTTGTGAACGAAAGTAGAACGGTTAACAGTATACTTAGTCTTTTCAGTAGGAAGTGGCACCGGACCGATAACAGACGCTCCGGTGCGTTTAGCTGTTTCGACGATCGATCGAGCGGACTGATCGATTAACTTATGATCGTAAGCTCTAATCTTAATTCGAATTCTTCCTGATTCGGTGCTTTCTTGCGGCATTTCGATTTATAAAGTTCTTAAAAAATTGTTAATTGACACCAAAGCATTGTACCAAAAAGGACCACCCCGGTCAAGCCTGCCTGCCGGCAGGCAGGGGGCGGCCCTTCTTAGTTATTTGTTAATCTTGAGCACAACTCCAGCTCCTACAGTATGGCCACCTTCGCGAATAGCGAAACGCATCTTCTCTTCCATCGCCACCGGGGTGATTAATTTAATTTTCAAAGTCACGGTATCTCCTGGCATAATCATTTCTTGGCCAGCTGGCAATTCAACTTCTCCGGTTACATCAGTGGTTCGAATGTAGAATTGGGGCTTATATCCCTTAAAGAACGGGGTATGACGACCGCCTTCTTCTTTGGTTAAGATATACACTTCAGCATCAAATTCTGTATGAGGAGTGATAGATCCTGGCTTACAAAGTACTTGCCCGCGCTCCACTTCGTCTTTCTTAGTACCTCGAAGCAATACTCCGGCATTGTCGCCTGCGCGCCCTTCATCCAATTGTTTATTAAACATTTCAATTCCTGTTACAACTGTCTTTGAAGTTGGGCGAATGCCTACGATCTCTACTTCCTCGTTCAACTTTACAATTCCTCTTTCAATCCGACCGGTCACTACGGTACCTCGGCCCTCGATAGAAAAAATGTCTTCGATTGGCATCAAGTACGGTTTATCAACATCTCTAACTGGATCCGGGATATAAGTATCGAGCGCTTCGACGAGTTTTAAAATTGACGGTTCACCAATTTCTGAAGTATCTCCTTCTAATGCCTTTAGCGCGCTACCACGGATAATTGGGGTATCTTTGCCTGGAAATTGATATTTAGTCAGCAGATCACGCACTTCTTCTTCCACCAAATCCAGAAGTTCTTTGTCATCAACCATGTCAACTTTATTTAAATAGACCACGATATATGGAACACCGACCTGACGGGCCAACAAAATGTGTTCGCGAGTTTGGGGCATCGGGCCATCAGCCGCGGACACCACCAAAATCGCGCCGTCCATCTGGGCGGCCCCGGTAATCATGTTCTTGATATAGTCTGCATGTCCCGGACAATCAACGTGGGCATAGTGACGCTTGTCAGACTCATATTCCACGTGAGTGGTATTAATCGTAATCCCCCGGGCTTTTTCTTCTGGTGCGTTATCTATTGAATCATAAGCACGGGCCTTGGCTTTGCCTGATTTAGCCAGAACCGAGGTGATAGCCGCAGTCAAAGTGGTCTTCCCATGGTCGACGTGCCCAATGGTTCCGATGTTGACGTGTGGCTTCGATCTATCGAATTTACCTGCCATAAAATTTTTTGATTAATTTAATTGCCTCAAGATTATATAGGATTTATGGCTACTTGTAAAGTCCCCTTTTGCCTGGGGATAAGTAACACTTACCAGACCGAGCCAGTTTCGCTTGTCCTGGAACCTAATAATAGTTATACTAGGGCCAAACGGAGGACGACAAAACAGGAGAGTGCAAACATGGATTTCAACCTGGGTATAGGATTATTGATGATTGTCGCGGCCGTTGTCGTATTCCTGATCCTAAGCCGCAGAAAGAACAACACTGTGTCATCGGTTGCGGCCGAACCGCCTCGATCAAGACGACCGGAGGCTCGGGAAGAAGCGAAGAAGAACCTCCGAACCATCGTGGAAGCAGCCAAACACAAGCCTGACGGCCCAACTCCCCCCGACCCGCCCGTGGTTTTCTAGCGGCAGCCAACGAGATGTGAAGGGAGGAACCCATGCCAATCGTAAAACAGTCTCGGCTCCCGCGCATCTTCAAGCGTTCCCGCAAGAAGATCACTCGAAGCGAGCTTGAGGAGATCCAGGAAATCGTCGACAGAAGTTGGGACGACGAAAAGGCCCGGGAGGCTCGGAAGCAGTTCCGGGTGCTACCTGGAGGACGAGGAAAGTAGACAACCCCCGCCTAAGCTTAGTAAGCTCCGGCGGCTTTTTTTGTGTCTTTTTCAAACGGCTGTCCGAACTTTTACTTTCCTACTTGCCCAACCCTAATCTTGCCTGTTTCGCCAATTATCTTCTCCGCAACATTCCTTGGCACTTCCTCATAGTGATGAAATTCCATAGTGTATGATGCTTGTCCTTGAGACATGGATCTAATTTGTGTGGCATAGCCAAACATTTCTGCCAGTGGAACCAAGGCGTCGACAATTTTTAAATGTCCTTTTTCTGTCATCTCTTCGATTTTACCCCGCTTGGCGTTTAGATCTCCAATCACGTCCCCCAGCGATGATTCAGGTGAGATCACTTCCACTTTCATAATCGGTTCAAGCAGGATTGGTTGCGCTTTTTTGACTCCATCTTGGAAAGCCATAGAGCCGGCGATTTTAAAAGCAATTTCTGAAGAATCAACCTCGTGATAAGAACCATCAAAGAGGGTGGTTTTGATATTGATCACCGGAAAGCCAGCGATTACGCCTCGATCTTGAGCTTCCCGAATTCCTTTATCCACTGCCGGGACATACTCCCGTGGAATAGTGCCGCCCACGATTTCATTTATAAATTCATTGCCCTTAGCCGGATCGTCTTGGGGTTCTACTTTGATTAACACATGACCGTATTGTCCCCGACCACCGGTCTGACGGATGTATTTTCCTTCCGCTTCCGCGTGACCCTTGATTGTTTCTTTATAAGCAACCTGCGGTCGGCCGACATTGGCCTCGACTTTAAATTCTCGCTTCATGCGATCGACGATAATTTCCAAATGTAATTCACCCATCCCAGAAATTAGGGTTTGATTGGTTTCCTCATCGCTTCGAATCCTAAAGGTTGGGTCTTCCTCTCCTAGTTTTTGCAAGGCCAAGCCCATTTTTTCCTGGTCTTGTTTGGTTTTCGGTTCAATCGCCACAGAAATAACCGGTTCTGGGAATTTAATCCGTTCCAAGACCACCGGAAAATCCGCGTCGCAAAGCGTATCCCCTGTAAAAGTATCTTTCGGACCAACCAAAGCGGCGATGTCGCCGGAATAAACTTCTTTCACTTCTTCCCGCGAATCAGCATGCAGCCGAACCAGTCTGCCGACCCGTTCTTTGTTGCCTGATCTGGCATTTAAAATATATGAACCGGTTTGCAATGTGCCGGTATAAACTCGAAAGAACGCCAATTTACCGACAAACGGATCAGTGGCAATTTTAAAAGCTAACGCCACGAACTTGTCATCATCATTCGGCTTAAGCTGCAACTCTTCTTTAGTTTTCAAATGAATCGCCTTGACCGACGGTTTATCGAGCGGACTCGGCAGATAATTTACGACTGCGTCTAAAATCGTGGTAACGATCAAGCCGCGACCGTCTCCGCCCAAAACCGGAAAGAAGTTACCGGTTAAGGTCGCTGTTCGAATCGCGGAGCGGAATTCTGACTCTGAAAGTTCATTGCCGACCAAATATTTTTCCATGAGCGCATCGTCAGATTCAACCACTTTTTCCATGAGTTTATGTCGAAATTCTTTGGCCCGATCCAGCATATCAGCAGGAACTTCGCCTTCCATCAGCGCTTTGTCTTTATGATCTTTATATGTATAGGATTTCATTTTCACTAAATCAACGATACCGATAATATCTTTTTCAAATCCCACGGGAAGCTGGATTGCGAACGCATTGGGTGATAAGCGCTTATGAATGGCGTCTAAAGATTTATAAAAATCGCCGCCGGTTTGGTTGATCTTGTTAATAAAACACATCCGGGGAACCGAGTATTTGTCGGCTTGACGCCAAACAGTTTCGGATTGCGGTTCCACTCCCATTTTGCCATCGAACACCACGACCGCACCGTCGAGGACGCGCAGCGATCGTTCAACTTCGACTGTAAAGTCCACGTGTCCGGGTGTGTCAATAATATTGATGCGATGGTTATGCCAAAAACAAGTCGTGGCGGCCGCGGTGATGGTGATACCACGTTCGCGTTCCTGTTCCATCCAATCCATGGCCGTGTTGCCCTCATGGACTTCCCCAATTTTGTGAATTTTTCCCGTGTAAAACAAAATCGACTCGGTGCTGGTCGTTTTACCCGCATCGATATGGGCAATAATTCCGATATTTCTGGTTTTTTCTAAACTATACTCCCTGGGCATAAATTTACCTGCGTTGGAATCGAGCAAAGTGCGCGAAGGCTTTATTTGCCTCAGCCATCCTATGGACATCTTCCCGCTTCTTAATCGCGGCGCCGGTTTTGTTATAAGCTTCAGTAAGCTCGGTTGCTAATTTTTCCGCCATAGGTCTACCCTTCTTTGTTCGAGCGGCATCAATAATCCATTTCATGCCCAGAGTTGTTTTGCGCGGTTCCTGGACTTCCATCGGAACTTGATAATTCGCGCCTCCAATCCGGCGTCCTTTGACTTCCAAAATCGGCGAGACATTGCGCACCGCTTGTTCAAAAACGGCCTTGGGATCAGATTTTGTTTGTTTCTCAATCAAATCAAACGCATCATAGACAATCTTGCTTGCCACGGTTTTTTTACCGCGCTCCATGATGTAATTGATAAATTTCCCGATTTTAATACTGTTGTATTTATAATCAGAATGAATTGGGTGTCGTTTGTAACTTCTTGCTTTTCGAGGCATAAATGAAATTTGAATTAAGAATTTAAAATTTTGATTGAAATTAGATTATTAGATTATTTAATAAATATTAGATTACTCAAAATTGATTCGAAATTCGAAAATCAACATTCAAAATTATTCACTTCTCTTGGCTCCATATTTAGATCGTCCTCGTTTTCGTCCTTCCACTCCTGATGCGTCCAGTTTGCCGCGAACTATATGGTATCGAACGCCTGGTAAATCCTTAACCCGGCCGCCGCGGATCATGACGACCGAGTGTTCTTGTAAATTATGACCAATGCCCGGAATATAGGCGGTGACTTCCATACCGTTTGAGAGACGGACCCGAGCAATTTTTCGCAGAGCCGAGTTTGGTTTCTTCGGGGTCGTGGTGGTGACTTTAATGCAAACCCCGCGCTTGAAGGGAGAGCCTTTCGGCAATGGATAAGGTTCGCCGCGCAGCAAATTAAAACCCCGATCCAGGGCAGGCGTCTTGGACTTATATATTTCTTTGGTTCGTCCTTTGCGGACTAATTGATTGATGGTAGGCATATAAAAACGGCAGTTTCTCCTTGCCGCAACTCTGAAACAAGGTAAATTAACTAAAACCAATTAATTCTTTTTACTGCCGAATATTAACAGCTTTTATTACTTATGTCAAGATTAAAAAATGTTTCCAACCTCCGGCCCTAAGAATAATTTCATGAAAAAAATCAATGGTGGGCCAAGAATTGTCTGAATCAATCCAGTGTAAAGAAATAAGATCAAAAGGATAAAACCGAACCGTTCCAGGGACAAAATCGCGTACATCCATCCCCGGTCTAAAAAGCCAAACAGGCTGGCCAAAATTTTTGAGCCATCCAGTGGTGGGATGGGAATTAGGTTAAATAACGCCAACACTAAATTCAAACTCACAGTTTGTATCAGCAGGCCTTGTCCCAAATCCGAAATATTCGGCAAAATTCGAAACACTGCCGCAGCCAGCGCTGCCAAAATCAGGTTGGTAAGCGGTCCGGCAAATGAAACCAAAATCATATCGCGCTTAACATTTCGAAGATTACGATAATCCACGGGGACGGGTTTGGCTGCCCCGAACAAAATTGGCGAATTGATCAATAGCAAAAATACCGGCAGGAGGATCGAACCGAACAAATCAATGTGTGAAATCGGATTTAGCGTTAAACGACCCGCGTATCGAGCGGTTGGATCTCCTAATTTTTCTGCCGTCAACCCGTGCGCCACTTCATGAAAAATTACAGAAAACAGCAGAATAAAAATAAAAATGACGATACTTATCGGATCCATTGACTTTTTTCTTAATTTTTGATAAACTTTTACGAGTGCCTTAAGTTTAACAAATTATATGCGCAAATGCACAATTTGCGGCAAGGGCTATCTTTCTACCTTTACAAGATCTCACTCCATGAGAAAAACCAAGGTCCGGCTTTATCCCAACCTCCAGTGGTTAAAACTAGACCACGGACAACGAGTTAAGGCTTGTACCAAATGCATGAGAACCCATAGTAAAAAGATGCTTATCGCCGCATAAAAAATCCCTGGTTTATTTACCAGAGATTTTTTATTTTCCCATCCCCGACCTGATCGAGGATCTTGATTATGCTTTATTTAGATTCCCGCTTTCGCGGGAATGGGATATAATATTTGCATGATCAATCAAATAATTCAAAAGTTCAAAAATATCACCATGCATCGGTTGATGAACTATAGTCTTTGGGCTCTGATTCTTTCGGCCACGGTTTTCAGCTTGTTTAATATTCTGCCCTTTGTCTGGTGGCATATTTTGGCCACCTGGTTATTGATGATGGTCACAAGTTACCTCTCCAATCAACTGCTGGGGAAAATTTTTAAAGTTAGGCCCAACTTCGAATCCCAAATAATCACCGCCAATATCATAACTTTGATTGTCGGGCCGTTCGATCCCTTTTCAAATATTCTCAATTTAATCCTAATCGCGTTAATCGCCCAGGCCTCTAAATATATTTTTGTTTTCAGGGGCCGACATATTTTCAACCCAGCTGCCGCAGGCGTCTTGTTTGGCGCCTTGTTCCTCGACCTGGGTGCGTCTTGGTGGGTTGGTAGTGTTTATTTAATTCCAGTTATTCTGATTATCGGAATTTTGATGATAAATAAACTTCGGTGGTGGCATTTGCCCATAAGTTTCTTGGTGGCTTATCTAGTTTTGTTTACAGCAGCTTTCCAAATCAAACCCACCCTAACACTGTTGGCCCCCTTACTGTTTTTTTCATTCGTGATGTTAGTTGAACCTCTCACAGCTCCAGCTGGCAGAAAAATACGAATTTATTACGGGCTCTTTGTGGCGGTACTGTTAATTTTGCTCCAAAAATTTTCCAGCATTTCTTATTCTTTGGAACTGTCATTATTAATCGGCAATATTTTTTCGAAAATCTTAAACCCAACCCCGAGGTTGATATTCAAATTTATTCGAACAGAGGAAGTAGCTGCCAATATCAGATCTTTTTTCTTCAAACCGCTTAAACAATTCACATTCAACCCCGGACAATTTCTGGAGTGGATGCTGCCTCATGAAAAGGCAGACAATCGAGGCATAAGGCGTTGGTTTACCATCGCCGCGTCTCCGACGGAAAAAGAAATTATGCTGGCGACCAAATTTTCAGAAAAAAGCAGTAGTTTTAAGCAAGCACTGCTACAGCTCAAACCCGGAGACGAACTTAACACCGTGCCCCCAGATGGAGACTTTGTGCTGCCGAAAGATGAATCGAAAAAATTAGTTTTTATTGCCGGCGGGATTGGGATTACGCCATTTCGCAGCATGGTTAAATATATGGTTGATAAAAAGCTTAACCGCGATATAATTTTGCTTTATTCGTGCAAAACCGAAGCTGATGTTGCGTTTAAACAACTTTTCGAGCAAGCCAAAAGTTTTGGCATTAAACCAATTTTTGTTATTTCTGACCAGGTAGGCTACATCAACCCTGATATGATCAAAAAAGAAGTGCCAGATTGGCAAGATAGAATTTTTTACGTGTCAGGGCCAGAACCAATGGTCGAGTCATTTGAAAAAATGCTCGCTTCTATGGGAATTAAAGAGGCGAACATCGTCCGCGATTATTTTCCAGGTTACGAAGAAAGTGCATAGCCCATCCCCGCGAAAGCGGGGATCAAGCTAGACGGCCTTTTCTTTTGCTTCAGTTTCGTTGACGATCGTAAGCCTGGTAATCGCAAAAAGTAAAATCAAGCCACCCAAAATTTGCATCGGGGTAAGCACCGCATCCAAAAATATCCAATTCACAACCACGGCAGCGACTGGGAAAGCTAATTCACAAAGCGTGGCAATGCTGGCTTTAGTTGATTGCAAGCCTTTGTAATAAACAAACAAAGAAACAAATCCGGCCAAAACGGCAATGATAAAAACATAAAACCAATCTTTACTTGATGCCGATCCAACCTGGCTTAGATCGCCGTTAAACAAATTTAATAGTAGTAGAAACACTAACGCCGAAAGAAAGCGGATCGCGGTCATACTCTGAAAACTTACTTTTCTCAAGACCAGTCGGCCAAACACAGTGGAGCCGCCCCAGAGAAAAGCAGCGCCTAAAGCTAGCGCTACTCCCAGACCATTCGCGTTCAAAGTCAATCCAGTTGGTTGAAGATTGGGAAAAGAAACGACATACGCGCCAAAGATCGCCACGATAGTCCAAAGCCAAAACTTTTTTGATAAATTTTCTTTGAGAATCCAAGCAGCGAGTCCAATAGCAATCAGAGGTTGAAGTTTCTGCAGCAAAATCGCAACCGTCGGATTCAGATAATGAAAACTTTGGGTGAAAAATACCGTCGCCAACGCCGATCCACCCAGCCCGATAAACACGACAGCCAACCATTCTTTCCATTGCAAATTTTTAAGTTCGGCAAGATATTTGAACAAAAAAACCAAGACCAAAACCGCGATTAAAATATGCTCCATCAGCACAATTGTGCTCGATGGCAAATCGCCGGTTAAAAATTTACGAAAAGGCGCATCTACTGCCCACAACAGCGCCGCGATAGTAACCAACCAAGGGCCCAAACGATAATTTGTCATAATATTATTTGTATTATACCTTAAATTTAATTATTGCGTACTGCTTCTGGCAACTATTATTCCATACCCTCCTTGGCTGGCCGCATTATCCCATCGGAACCGACCGCTGTCTGGGCCATCGCCACTATCATAAATCCGGTCTATTTCAGGCGCTAATTGAAGGTAACGGTTGCCCTCCGTGGAATTACACCACTGAACTTGGATATTAACCCCGCCCCATTTATTACTAAAAGTCCAAATGTCATTGTCATTATCGTAAGAATATTGCCGGCCAAATGGGTCCCTTGGCGCTGAACCTAAGTAAGGTCCCTTCCAACCATTGGTACCGGAGACATTAGTAAACAAATCAGTGTCGGAAAGAACTGGTTCATCATGACAGGTTGCTTCTGAATTGGTATTACCATAAGTATTTTCATATACAAACGCTGATCCCGTATCTGATTGCCACAAAGCCCAGGCGTTGCGCATGGCAGAAAAATCAGCAGCCATCCTCGCGGCGCGAGTTTTGTCCCTGGCGCTCTTCAAAGAAACCATGGCAAACACAGCCATAAAACCAATGATTGAGATAACAACCAATAATTCTATCAAAGTGAACCCGTTTTTTTTCATTTAGTCAATATTTCTTTGATTATATCTTTTAAAAAACTCTCGAGCAACCTCTTCATCCTGTTTCATCTGCTCGATCAACGCTCCTTTCGAGTCAAATTTTCTTACTTCTCGAATTTTTTTGAGAATTTCAACTTGGATCTGTTTTTCATAAAGATCCTGATCGAAATCCAAAATATAAACCTCGGCTCGCCGGTCCGTTTCATTGAAAGTTTCATTCACCCCAACAAAAATTAGGGACGGTTTTCCGTCCGTCCACCCAACATACAACCCATCTTCTAAACTTTTAGGCGCTTCAATGTTCGCTGTTGGGAACCCTAATTTCTTCCCACGGCCAGAATATTTTTTTACTATGCCGCTAAACTTCATATACCACCCCTTTAAATTTCTTCATAAGTTTTACTTTTAAAACTTAATGATCGAGGCATAAATTTTTAGCAGCCTTCGCAGGCCGGCTTATCCGGCCGAGAACGCAGGTTGCGTCGAGTGTTAGCGAGACGACAACCGTTGCTAAAAATTTCATGCCGAGCGCACATGACCCGTTTTGCAACCTATCCCGAAGCTAAGGTTTACTCCCTAACTCTCTCCGCAATATCCGGCTTTTATAAACCTGCGGCCAGAAGGGTTTTAGCCGGACGACCTCTGTTTTCTTCAACCCTTTCTCTATCAGCTTTAGTTGCAACTCTCTTGCCGCTCCCTTGGGTTTTTCTTTAGTCACATAAATTTTCTGATCATAACCTAAGGCAATAATATCTGGTCGCACTTTTATGATATGAGGCCAAGGATCTTTTAATCCGCCTAAGACTGCTTTATCGACAACTGGCAACAAACTTATGTTTTTGAGGCGCAATTTTTCGTGATTAATCGGCCGTTGGCCCTTAACTTTAAACACATTCAAATCACGGGCGACCGAAACAATCAATTTGTCGCCTAACTCTTTTGCCTGCATCAAAAAATTCAAATGCCCCAAATGGAGCAAATCAAACGTCCCAAACACCATGACTTTTTTAGGTTTTCTTGAAGATATTGACAAAATCGTTAAATAGGAGTATGCTTAATTTACTAAACGTGGAACGGATATTTCGTATGTCCGTTCCGTTTATTTTTCGTCAAATTTTACGTATTTCTCCAAGCGAACAAAGTCGCGAAAATTGGCGCCAGCAAACTGGCGTATTTTTTTTGCGGTCCTTGGTCCACGAGCCAAAACAATAACCTCTTTCTTACGCTCCCTAAGATACTTCAATACTGGCAGAAAGTCACCATCTCCGGACAAGATAATACATCTCTCAAAAATAACTTTTTCTTTCATCAAGTAAAAAGCCATATCCACATCACAATTGGCTTTTCTTTTCGTGGTGCCATCTTCTTGATCGTAAAGTTTGACTGGTTTCAGCATCAATTCGTAGCCGAACTTTTGCAGTTTCAGATAAAATCTGATTCGTTGTAGATGGCGTCCCAGCAAGACCAACGTCGCTTCATTCAACTCATCCGCTTTAGTTTTGATTTTATCCGACAGATAGCGTTCGAGCTCTTCAAGCGTCACAGTTTCATGGGACAAATAATCAAATCTAAAATCATGGATCTCGACGCCGCCAAAGTATAAAACCCGAGTGGTTTGATACTTATCCTCCAGGTATTTTTTCAATTTCTGATAATCTATCTTCCAACCAAGACTTTTCTCACCCCCGTAAAATAGGTTGGAAGCATCGATAAAGGCGTAAGTTTTCATAATGCTGATTTTTATTCAATTGTTGAAAGGTTTTTGTGACATAAATATTAGGTTAATACTGTTCCCATCATAGCAAATCTTAGGTGATTTTAAAAACTCCGACAACACAAAATAGCCGATCGGCGAAAATGTATCAATCAAATGAGCTTAAACTTCTCCTGCCAGTACCTTTCAATTTCCCGAGAACTGAAAGTAACAATCCTGACAAAGGGCCTAATTTCGTAAATTGAAACCAAAAATTCGATTTCATCATCGCAAGGATGCGGGCAAATCCAAGCGCTTTTCTGGATCGGAAGAAACCCAATCTCTCGGAGTTTGCTCGTAAAAATCTGCCGCGAGTACCGATATTTTTCCGGAATGTCGAAAAAAACCAACCGGAATTTCTCGTCCCACTTTTTCTGCGGAGTAAGTTTTAAATCTTCCAATCGAAATTTTATTACTCTCTCTTTTCCTTTATCTAAAAGTTTGATGATAGTTCGATCACCATCCTTCCCAATGCCGACAATTTTCTTTCTTTTCAAATAATTAAACGAGCGGCAAAACTGGTTTTTTTCGTATTTACCAAGTGATTTATGCAATCCTTGAAAAGCTATGGCGGCATTTGGTACGGCTATGGCAATTACGACGATTCCTGCCGCGCCAAAAGAATACAAGATAGCCTTCATAACTTCCGATTTCTTCATATATATACATATTAGCCGATCGGCGAAGATATATCAATCTATTTAAAACTAAAAACTATTTAAAACTGTTTAAAAAATTAAACTTTAAACTAAAGCCGGATTTCTTTTTCAAGCCAGTCTATTTTTTCGTTCTTCCTTCTCCAAAAAATATCTTCCAAAATATAGTGAACGGCGAACTTGGAAAAATATATAATTCTTTTTTCTTATTCATATACTGGTCGGAATGCTGGTCACCGCCGAAGGCGGGATCCCGCTGTCGACTAAATAATAATTTGGGTGGCGGGAGAATCGAACCGGAACTATCCCAATACTAGAAGCTACGCTTCAGTACGGGATTTCGCATGCACCTATACCCCGCACTAATTTTTCGGCAAATTTCTTGGTCGGGCTGCTGAGAATCGAACTCAGACTACACCCACCCCATGGGCGCGTACTACCACTATACGACAGCCCGAAAAATTTAGTGCGGGGACATGGACGCGTACTACCACTATACTACACTCCGAAACGTCAAACGTTTCTTGTCGACCTATATTAAACATTATAATCAATTTTCACGAATAAAAAAAGAAACCGGACAGGCTCGCCTGGGGGCGAGGACCTGTCCGGGGTACGCGGACGCATAGGAGGTGCCGGATATTCTCCGGGGTCGAAATGCGCTGACGCACAAACTAGTCGTGTAGGGGCAGTGGCACGAGGGTAGCTAAAAACACTCGCGCCGCTGTCGCGTCAGGGTCGTCTGCTGGCCGGGTGCGGTCCAGCAGCTGGGCCTGGTAGATGTGGCGAAATAGTTCGTGCCGCCGGTTATTCGCCGCGATTGGGTCCTCATTCACAGGCAGACCCCTTGTGCCGACCGACGTGCAAGACCCCGCCGTATTCCATCTCCCATGGCAAGGACGGTGGCCTGGCTGGAGTTGCCGGCGCGGGATCACTCACGATCTGGGCCGATGCCGTCTCGATCTGTACGGGTGTCGACTCCGGATCGCTGACAGAAACCTCCAGCAGTGTAGGATCTTCTCTGAAGCCTTCATTGAGCTCGCTCATTATGAGTCTCCTTGAAAAGCTTTCAAAATATCCGCCTTGGTCTCGAGAGTGGGACTGATGGTCGCCAGCTGACGGCGAATGTCGCGGCGCTGCTGCCTGGAAATCCACAGCGAATTCAACCTTGCCCGCAATGATCGCTGCAGAAAGCGCAACTGCGCCACCTCTTCTGCCAACTCAATCTGATTAATCCTTACCAACATGCATTCCTCCATGAAAGTTGTGAAGTGGGGGTTGATCCCCGATTTCAAAGCGCAACTGTTGCGCCCTGAATCCGATTCTCAATCCTGTTGGCCTGCGACTAACAAAAATCCGACCTGCTTGGTCGGCTCATCTCTGCTTCTAGTTTTGTTAAAACTTATGCATGATATGAGCCAACAGCTGCAATATCTTGGTCAATATTAATCATGACCAAAAACTTGGGAGAGTTCTGATGCTTATCGCAGATGTGCCAAATTGCTCTATGCATAGAAAATAGTTTATCAGGAAATAAAAATTGTGTCAACCCTATATAAAGAAGAGGGTCGGGTTTGCCTTACAGCAAACCCGACCCGTAAAGATGGAGCGGACGATGGGATTCGAACCCACAACCTCCTGCGCAGGTGAGACGCAAGCGCTCTGCCTTTAAGCTACGACCGCTCTGATTCAGAAGGCCCAACCGGGCCGGCGACCTGACGAGGCCACCGGTGCGGAAGCAACTGGCGCGGCATTGCAGATTTCAACAGCCGCCAGCCCCTCTCTGTTGGTGGAACTCACTTGACATTTTCGGCACGTGACCCGAATGAGTCGGCCGTTGCTGGAGTGCACCTCAACCGTCTCATGGCAACCAACCGTCTCTATCTGCATCCGCTCATCGCTAACCAATTGTCCACTCATAACATCCTCCGTGGAAATAGACAAAAAAAACACCGACCGCGATGGTCGGGTTCGTTCGTAACTTGCTACAAACTCAAACCTACCACCGGTGACCGGTGGTAAACCAATAAGATGATTGGGTTAGGCTTAAATTCATCGTAAACATAGTGTATACGAAAGCTTTATTTCAGTCAAGTTTATTAATCTTATCCAAAAAACTATTTAGCTCTTCCTGTGAATAAAATTCGATGGTGATCTTGCCAGACTCCCCGGATTTCTGCACTCGCACCTTCGTACCCAGCTTGCCGCGCAATTCCGATTCAAGCGCCAGAATTGCCGGATCAGTGCTGACACGCGGCGCTCGGACTATTTTGGCGCGCTCCAAAAGTTCCCGCACTTTTTCCTCCACGTCTCTGACTGTCATATTCTGAGCAATCACCATTTCATACAAAGCAATTTGCTTTTCCATGCCAGTCAGGCCCAATATCGCGCGAGCATGTCCTTCGGAGATGGTTCCTTCTGACAGGGCGTTTTGGATTTTTAAAGGCAGGTGAAGCAGACGCAACATGTTCGTGATCGTGGTTCTGCCTTTGCCAACTTTCCTGGCGACTTCTTCTTGGGTTAATTTATATTGATCAATCAACTGTTGGTAAGCGGTAGCTTCTTCGATCGGATCAAGATTATGTCGTTGGATATTTTCAATCAAAGCCAGCTCCAGCTTTTTCTGTTCCTCAATGTAATCATGAATCACGGCAGGGACCAAGGTTAAGCCGGCGAGTTTAGCCGCCCGCAACCGTCTTTCGCCAATAATCAACTGATAGAATCCGTCGACTAGGGGCACAACCACCAGTGGTTGCAATATCCCGTGTTCTTTGATCGAAGCTGAAAGTTCCTGCAGGGATTGTTCGTTGAAAGTCTTTCGAGGCTGCCAGGGATTCGGTTTGATCAGATCAATCGAAATTTCCGCCAATTTCACCACAGGCAAATTTTCTGGCGGGGGGACGAATTTTGATTCAGTTGGTGATTGTTTGTTTTCTTCCATATTTTTTGGTGGCCGAGGAGGGAGTCGAACCCACATGATCTTGCGATCGGTGGATTTTGAGTCCACTGCGTCTGCCATTCCGCCACTCGGCCATCATTCAACGGCATGGAGTTTATTTTAACCCAAAATCTTAGGTTTGAAAAGTCTTTTAAGGGACCAAACCACAATCATTGCGATAAAAACACTGGCGACGATATCCAGCGGAAAATGCACACCGACAAAAATTCGAGCTAAGGATCCAATTATTGCTAAAACTATAAATGGCCAGAAATATTTTGTCCCATAAAAAGCAAACGCTAAACTAAAAAAAATCGCTGTATGTCCAGAGGGAAAAGAAAATCCTGATTTTTCGTCTACCAACAGCTGATGAATATTCGAAACTACTTCGAAAGGTCGTGGTTGATCCAGCCACTTTTTTAGTAACTCCACGATCACAAAACGAGAAATCAGCGCCGCGGCCAAGGCGAGGTAAACCCGCCAGCGAAGATTTCGCTTAAACCACAAGATTAATACGATCGCAATAAAAATAAACAAAAAATCACGGGCCAAAAATTTTCCGGCCCAATCAAGCCAGGACCACTGCCCAGCCGAATTATTAATCGCCTGAAATATTGCTAAATTCATAGTCCAGGGGCGGGGAAATTCTTCGTAAACCTTTTGATCTCACCGCGAACTTTTTCGGCAACCGAAGGATCAGTAATTACTGCCGCCATCCAGGAGGCAATCTTGCTCATTTCCTTTTCTTTCATCCCCCGCGAAGTAATCGCGGCCGTCCCTAACCGGACTCCCGATGGATCAAATGGTGAACGCTTATCGAACGGGACCATATTCATATTCAAAACAATTCCCGCGCTTTCCAAAAGTTTTTGAGCATCTTTACCTCCAATATTTTTATTCGTCAAATCAATCAATATCAAATGGTTATCTGTACCCCCAGATACTAATTTAAAACCAAAATCTTGCAAAGCATGGGCTAGGGCTCTGCAGTTTTTTACCACCTGTTCGGCATATTTTCGAAATGAATTAGTTTTGACCTCTTTCATGGCCGTAGCAATCCCGGCAATTGCGTTTTCATGCGGTCCCCCTTGCATGCCCGGAAACACGGCTTTATCGATTGCGGTGGCATATTTATCTTTGCACATAATTATTGCTCCTCGCGGTCCCCGCAAGGTTTTGTGAGTAGTGGTGGTAACCACATCAAAGAAAGGAATTGGCGAGGGATGCACGCCAGCCGCGATTAACCCGCCAATGTGGGAAATGTCAGCCATGCTGATCGCCCCAACCTTGTCGGCAATCTCTTTAAATTTTTTAAAATCAATCTCGCGAGGGTAAGCGGTAAATCCGGACACAATCATTTTCGGCTTGACTCGATCCGCCATCTTTAAAATTTCCAAGTAATCTAACTTGCCGGTTTTTTCCGAAACCCCATAATGAACAAAGTTATAAGTTTTTCCCGTGACATTCACTTTCGAGCCGTGGGTTAAGTGCCCGCCGTTTGCCAAATCCATGGCCATCACGGTATCGCTCGGCTGTAACAGGGCGAAATAGGCTTCGACGTTAGCGGGGCTACCCGAATAAGGCTGGACGTTTACATGCCAATCAATCGGCAGATTAAAAGCTTCTTTCACTCGCTCAATCGCAAGCTCTTCCACTTGATCAATTACTTCATTGCCGGCATAATATCGCTTGCGCGGATATCCTTCGGCATATTTGTTCGTCAAAACAGACCCAAGCGCCTCTAAAACTTCGTCGGAAACATAATTTTCCGAAGCAATCAATTCCAAAACTTCCACCTGGCGCTTCCGTTCTTTTTCGATCAAATCGTAGAGTTGTGGATCGTTTAATTTTAGGCTCATAATATTATTTCTTCTTATCTTTCAAAAATCCGTAAAACATGGTGAGGACTCCGGCTAGAATGAAGACGTATTGCACATTTCCTGTTTTAGTCAGAATCCAGATGCCAACCAAGGTCGTGAAAATTTTTGCGATAGATAAACTAAATTCGTAAAAAACACTATAAGCTATCGCGTAATCAGTCGTTCTGCTGCCGGCCAAATCATAAGTTAGCGAAACCATGGGAATATTGACCATCCCTTTGCCGATTCTAGTTAAAACATCAAATACTACAACAAGTGGCGGGGTTGCGGCCAAAAACCTAAACATCCAAGTAAACCCATAGAAGACGGAGCTTATTTTTATGAGCAACGTCCGTTTTATTTTATCAGCCAATTTACCTAAGTACAACATTAACACGCTACCAACCAAACTGGCAACTGTCGTGACCGCCCCGACTAAAACAAAATACGGCACCACCAGAAAAATGTAAACTGGCCACAGTGTGCCTAACATCAGATCTTCCGCATAACCCCAATAGCCGAAAAAATTAGTTTTGTGCCGTTTTAACACCAGTAAAAAATCTTTCAATCTAAATTCGTGGTGGTTATGAATGTCCGCTGACCGAAACAACGGGATTAGAGATGATAACAACAAGATTGATCCGGTGGCAAATAAAATCCAAAAACCAAAGATGTAGGAGACGAGGCCGCCGATCAGCGGTCCGGCAATCATGGCCAGCTCAATTAAAGAAAACAAAACACCCACCTCTCTGCCCCGCTGCTGATGAAGGGAGTTGATGGCGATATCCGCGTGATACGCCGGCCAAAAGAAAGATTTTTGCAAAGCAAACATTACCGGAGAGAGATAAAACAACCAGCCTATCTTTGCAATGCCAACCAAGGTCAGCCAATAACAAATATAAAAAACCGAGGAAATTAATATTGAGTGTTTATATCCAATTTTGCTGGCAATCTTGGCGCCTAAAAAAACTAAAATCGCATAAGCAACATAAATTTCACAAAAGAACGCTAAAATATCGGCCAAACTGTAACCAAGTTTATACAGGTAAATTGGCTCGAAAATATATACTATGGCCAAGGCCAAATTATATATGGCCGTGTGCCAATAAATTTCTCTGACCTCGCGATTAATTCGAAAGGAAAAATAATGCGGAAGATGACTTGAGATGAACATTTTTGCTTTTTAGTTTAACGCTTTTTTTATCTGTTTTTCGCTGATTGGTCCTACTCTTAATATTCTAACACGTCCGTTTAATAAAGATACAATGGTAGATGGTTTAGTTTTTGGCAATTTTCCGCCATCTAACACGTATATACGTCCATATATACGCGCATATATACGTGAGCCGAATTGCTTTCTAACTTCTTCTACTGAATAACAGGCCGACTGACCCGCTAGATTCGCCGAAGTGGTCGTGATCGGTTTGCCAAATCGTTCAACTAATGCCAAGGCTGTCTGGTTATTTGGCATGCGCACCCCGAGAGTTTTGGTTCCAGCCGAAAGCATTTGCCATGATTTGCCTTTCGCCCTAAGCGGCAAAACAATTGTCAGCGGCCCCGGCCAAAATTTCTTTATTAACTTCCGGGCCGGTTGGTTGATCCTTACTGGGCAAACACTACCATCATTCGAAGTATGGTAGTATTTGCTCGGACAAATGACATGAATTGGTTTTTTAAAATCTCGGCCTTTGAGCGCATAGAGTTTTTTGACCGCACTAGGATTCATTGCATCCGCGGCCAAACCATAAGCCGTGTCCGTGGGATAAACAACAATCCCACCAGCTTTGAGAACTTGGACAGCTTTCTCTAATTGAATCATAAAATAGAGTTCCATCCCCGCACTTTGGCTTTCCTATTGTGAGCGGGGATCTTGATTAAGCTTTATATAGATCCCCGATCGCTTAGCTAATTCTTGCCTCGGGGATGGGTCTAAAGGAAAGGATTTTATAACTTTTTTTACTTGTCTTCTGAATTTGCATCGAAGCTATCGATCTTTAATCAAAAACCAAAGTCTTTTTTCTTGAGGAGTTTGCTTTTTTCTTAAATCTCTCATTGAAAGAGTTATTTCACCACAAAATTAATCAACTTATCCGGCACGAAAATTTCTTTGATGATTTGTTTTCCGTCCAGATATTTTTTGACATTGGCATTGCTAATGGCTTTATCTTTTACTGCCTGCTGGCTTGTGCCTGCTGGCAATTCAAACGAAGCGCGGACTCGGCCCAAAATTTGGACTACTATTGTCACGTTTTTATCCTCGATCAGTTTCTCGTCAAATTTTGGCCACGGTTGCTGATGAATCGAATCTTTATGACCGAAATTGTGCCAAAGCTCTTCGGTAATATGCGGTGCAAATGGCGCTAACAAGACCAAAAATACTTCCAGATCTTGTTTTGACAGTGATTTGTTTTCGTTCAAAAACTGCATGAACGCCGCAATCCCCGTATTGAATTTAAAAAATTCGATGTCTGACCCGATTTTTTTGATAAGCTTGTGAATCTTTATGCTGGATCCTGAATCAAGTTCAGGATGACGCGTGCCATGTCTCCAAACTTTTTCCAAAAACCTGCTCAGACCAACGATACCTGTAGTGTTCCAAGGCTTGCTGTCTTCCAAGGGCCCCATGAACATTTCGTATAGCCGGAAGGCATCGGCGCCCCATTCGGCAATCACCTCGTCTGGGTTAATCACGTTACCTCGAGACTTACTCATCTTTTCGCCATCCGGCCCCAAAATTAGGCCTTGGTTGCGTAATTTCGAAAATGGTTCCTCAAAATCTATCAATTTAAAATCTCGAAAAGCCTTGGTAATAAACCTGGCGTAAAGTAAATGCAACACCGCATGCTCGGCCCCGCCCACATACACGTCCACTGGCAGCCACTGTTTAATCTGTTTTTTATCGGCCCATTGTTTGTCATTATGCGGATCAGTAAACCGGTAAAAATACCAAGCGGAATCTACGAACGTATCCATGGTATCCGAATCCCGCCGCGCCGCCTGGCCGCAGTTTGGACATTTCACTTGGTGGAAAGATTTAGATCGAGCAATCGGCGATTCGCCTGTTGGCAGAAAGTCCACATCGGTCGGCAATAACACCGGTAGATCTTTTTCTGGCACTGCCTGCTTCCCGCAATCATCGCAATAAATAATCGGGATCGGTGCGCCCCAGTATCTTTGGCGGGAAACCAGCCAATCGCGGAGTTTGTATTGGATTTTAAGTTGGCCAAATTCTTTTGTCATCTGCATTCTGACTTTTTCTGATTTATGTCCATCATAGTCACCAGAATTAATAAGCGTCCCATCGCCAATCCAGCAATCGCTTTCTAAATCTGTGGGCAGGACGCCGAAAATCCCATCAGGAGCAGGGGAAATATCCGTTAGGGCATTTATAACCTTTGGCGGCTCTATCACTTGTCTGATCGGCAGTTTGTATTTTTTCGCAAACTCAAAATCCCTTTCATCATGAGCCGGTACAGCCATGATCGCGCCGGTGCCATAACCCATAAGCACATAATCCGCGATCCAGACTGGAATTTTTTCTTTGGTTGCGGGGTTGATGGCGAAACCACCGGTAAACACCCCAGTTTTTTCTTTTTCCAGCGCGGTTCTTTGCAGTTCGGTTTTCTCTTTGGATTTAATTACGTAATTAATTACGTAATTTTTCTGATCAGCAGTTGTGATTTGATCCACCAGAGGGTGTTCCGGCGCCAAAACTAAATAAGTGGCGCCAAATAAAGTATCAACTCGGGTGGTGAAGACTTTAATTTTTGACGTAAGCGCTTCTAAAAGTGCTGGTTCCTCTTTTCCACAAAAATGCGGTACTGTGCCCGCAAACAGCTGCTTCAACGAATTTAATTTATCGGCCAAAATATCGCCATCTTGAAGTCGTACAACCGTATCAGTTGAATCCACTAAAATTTTAACATAATCAGTTTGCCGTTTAATTTTTTCGAAATCAAACCCGCGGTTGATAGCCTCAGCCACAGTTCGCCGAACTTTGCCATCTAAAAACGTACTCGACATCGGAGTTGCGGCAAAAACTACGCCATGAACCCCAATACCTCTTTCTAACAGTCGCAATGCCACAATTCCTCCAAAGGAATGACCGAGAATGACAGTATTTTTATCTAATTTGCAATTTTTCTGCACAAAATCCGCCTGCTCTAAATCATTCGGCTCTTCTGTACCTGGCATATCGGGTGCTTGGACCTCGTATCCCTGTTTCTCAAGACTAGATTTCAACCATGGGATAAAATTTAATTTAGAAGTTCCGTGCTTACCGTGTAAAATAACAAACCGCTTCACCTTGGAATCGGAGATCTCAAACTCAATCTCCGCGCCCTCGCTTTTGCCGATCCAATTTCTCTGCATCGCCTTAATCGGCTCTGGCCAATCCAGTCCGTCTAAGTCCGCGAGCAGTCGGTCCGCATAATCTGTTATCTTGAAAAACCACTGATTCAAAAGTTTTTGCTCGACTTTTGTCCCACAGCGTTCGCAACAGCCATCCACGACCTGCTCGTTGGCCAGCACGGTTTGATCCTTCGGGCACCAGTTGACGTAGGCCTCTTTTTTATAGGCCAAACCATGTTTATATAATTGTAAAAATAGCCACTGCGTCCAGCGGTAATATTTCGGATCCGAAGTATTAATCAATCGATCCCAGTCATAAGAAAAGCCAAACGACCTAATCTGTTCTTCGAAACGATCGGCATATTTCTTTACTGATTCCTGGGGCGGAATCCCCGATTTAATCGCGAAGTTCTCAGTGGGCAAGCCAAAAGCATCCCAACCGATTGGGTGTAAGACATCATAACCCTGCATTCTTAAAAAGCGACTATAAATATCCGTGGCAGTATATCCTTCCGGATGGCCTACATGCAGTCCGGCTCCAGATATATACGGAAACATATCTAAAATATATTTTTTCTTTTTGGGCTTCCCTGCCTGCCGGCCAGGCAGGTCCGGGGTTTTATATAACCCGTCCTTCTCCCAGGCCTTCTGCCACTTCTTTTCTATTTTTTGGTGGTCGTAAAGTTCCATGTTTATGCTTTTATCCAGCACCACTTTTGTGGAATTATCTGTATAGTATAAATTTAATTATTTCAACAATTATCATTCTTTGTAATTATTAGCTATTTTAAAAGTGGCACTGGATTAATCTTAAACAATTTACAAGCATTTTGAAAAGTTTGCTCGCCTGCCTCTTCTAGGCTTACTTTTTTAATCTCCGCGATTTTTTTGGCCACATATTGCACAAAGCTTGGTTCATTTCGTTTCCCGCGATATGGTGGCGGGGTTAGGTAAGGCGCGTCAGTTTCAATCAGCAATCGATCCAAAGGCGTATTATTAGCAACTTCGGCAAGCTTACCTGTTTTGTCAAAGGTCAAGATGCCATTCAACGCCACATAGAAACCAAAGTCCAAAAATTTCTTTGCGGTATCCCAAGTATCAGTAAACGAATGAATAATCCCTCGGCCATCGGCGTAATTTGCCCGCAATATTTCCAGGACATCCTCATAAGCATCCCGACAGTGAACAATCAGGGCCAGATCGTGCTTTTTTGCAAAATCGATTTGCTTAATAAATTCTGTCTTCTGTTTACTGATTGTTGTTTGCTGATCTTCTTTTGGCAATCGAAAGTAATCCAACCCGCACTCGCCCACTGCCACAACTTTATCCGTAATCATACTATGATACAAGATAGTATCGAAGTATTCGGCTCTAGTTTGAAAATGACTTTCTTCCTCATCCACCATTTGCTGCCAAGTGTGGATCGGGTGCAGACCAATCGCGGCATAAACTCCTTGAGCATATTTTGAAGCCAAATCAACCGCGGCTTTCGAGGTGTCGATTTGGGTACCAACATTCACCATCCAAGTTTTCGCATCTAGGGCGCGCTGGATAGTTTCCTCGCGGTCATCTTTGAATGCCGCAAAGTTAACATGAGTATGAGTGTCGAAGTACATAAGGGACTCCATTCCCGCATCGAGCTCTAGACGAGTGAGCGGAAATCTTAATTAAGCTTTATATAGATCCCCGATTACTTAGCTAATTCTTTGCCTCGGGGATGGTCTTTTGGGTATCTATTCGATCATATTTTTAAAAACAGTGGTTTCGCTTTCTTAATGTCACCACCTTCTAAGGTCGACCGAATTTTATTGGCAGTTTCCGGCATGACTGGCGAAAGTTTAAGCGCAATATCCAACAGCAAGGCGGCTAAATTAAGCAGCAATTCTTTTACTTTACCCGGATCAGTTTTATAAAGTTCCCAAGGCTTCGCTTTATCAATCAACTGATTCGCCCACGCCACCTCTTCCCAAATTTTGACCAGACCGTGGGCAAAATCAAGATTATATAAAGCTTCGCTTGCTTCGGAAAGATCTTTGGGGGATTTGTAAAAATTATCGATTTGTCCGTCTAAATATTTTTCAATCATGTTGGTGGTGCGAGAAAAAAGATTACCCAAACCATTGGCTAAATCACCGTTGAATCGCACTTTCAATTTATCCTCCGAAACATCCCCGTCTTGGCCAAACGGTACTTCGCGCAGCAAGAAATAGCGAACCGCATCAGCTCCATATCCAGCGACCCAGTCATTAGGATCAATCACATTGCCTAAAGACTTGCTCATTTTCTCCCCAGCCACCGTAAAAAACCCATGAGCAAAAACTTTTTTCGGAATTTTTTCACCGATCGCTGTCAAAAGCGCCGGCCAAATGACACAATGAAACTTGATGATGTCTTTCCCCATCAATTGCACATCAGCCGGCCAAAATTTCTTAAAATTTTCATCATCCTGGCCATATCCGATGGCTGAGCAGTAGTTAAACAAAGCTTCCACCCAAACGTAAACAGTTTGATTTTTATCCCAGGGCAGCGGGATTCCCCATTTTACGTTCGGCCGAGAGATCGCAATATCTTCCAATCCTTGTTTGATGAAAGATAGGACTTCGTTTTTTCTTGCTTCTGGCTGAATATCGAAATCTCGATTGGTAATTTGCTCTTGCAAAAAACTTTGATATTCAGAAAGTTTAAAAAACCAGTTTTGTTCTTTCAAAAGTTGCGGCTTGGTTTTATGATCCGGACAAACTCCGTTGACTAATTCAGATTCTTTGATGAAAGCTTCATGGCCGACGCAATATAAGCCTTGATATTCGCCTTCATAAATTTTCCCCGAATCCTTCAGTTGATTTAAAAACTTTTCGACGGCGGATATATGCTCCTGGTCGGTCGTTCGAATAAACTTATCTGGCGCAATGCCAAGCTGATCCCAGGCCAAGGAAAATTTCGCCGAAATTTCATCGACAAACTCCTGGGGTTTCTTTCCCGCGGTTTCTGCGGCGGCGGCAATCTTCGCGCCGTGTTCGTCTGTGCCGGTTAAGAAAAAAACTTCTTCTCCCAGTTGCCGGTGGAGTCTGGCCAAAACATCGGCTGCGATAGTAGTATAAGCAGTGCCAATGTGAGGCTTGTCATTCACATAATATATCGGGGTCGTGATATAGAATTTTTTTTGATCTTTAGTCATAAATTGATAACAAAAATGGCCTTCTCGGCCAATGTATTATAGCATAAATTGCTAAATTTTGGCCTAGCCTTCTTCACTGGCTTCGCGTCCTTCTATCACATCAGAGATAAAAACCGAGAACGCACTCATAACCGGCACTGCCAATAATATCCCGATAATCCCACCCAAAGTAGCGCCGGTCAAAATACCTAAGATGACCATGACGGGATTTAATCCCACGCTTCTGCTCATAACAATCGGGACTATGACGTTGCTTTCCAACTGTTGGGTCACTACCCATAAAATTATCACGGCGACGGCCAGTGTTGGGCTTTGTAAAAAAGCAAAAAAGGTCGCAATCGCTCCTGAAACAAATGGTCCGATATATGGCACGATTTCCAAAAGCCCGGCCAACAAAGCTAAGACTAAGGCGTATTTGACATTCAGGGCGGTCAGGCCGATAAATACCAAACCAAAAATCACCGCGGATAAAATTACCTGACCCAAAACCCAGGCCCCCATTTTTTTCTGAATTTTATTGACTAAAATCGTAATATAAGCTTGGTGCTTAAAAGGGGTCAAGTATTTGATAAAATTTTTCATGCCGTTCTCTTCCACTGTCAGATAAAAAGAAATAACCAAGATGGTAATAAACGAGACAATACCAGAAGCCACTCCTTTCGTGGTTTGAAATACTGTATTGCTAAAACTGCTGGCGAATTCTTTTATTTTATTCTCAATCGTGACTCCAAAATCAGAATGGCTCAAGGTCTCCCTAAATCCCCCAATCTTGGAAACAAAGGTCTGATAAACGTCAGCGCTTTTGATTTCATTAAACTGTTGAGTAATTGCCGGGACCAACAGGAATCCGACCAGAACAAATAATCCTAAAACCACAACATAAACAAACAGCACACTTAATGCTCGCGGTATCCGACGTTTATATAAAGCATCGGCTAAAGGGTCCATGGCTGAGGCGATTATGACTGATCCTAATAAAATCAAAAGGACATCACGCGCTTCCCATAAAAACCACAAGAGCAATCCAATCAGCACGACCTTCAGAATCGTGACGGTGGAAATATTAATTGTTTGGGGCGGATTAGCCATATTTTTAAGTATACCTTAAGGCTTGCAGAGTGGCAATGTTTTTTTGATCATCCTTGGGGTTGTCCTTTGGTGTTTCCAAAATCCAATCCAGTTGGCTTAAAATTTTATTCGAAGCTAATGCCGCAAATCCACCTATTCCAATCTTTCCTTTTCCGATGTGCTCATGGCGGTCTAGGTGTTTGCCTAAATCACCTTTCGAATCATTAACATGAACTAACTTCAATTTTTCCAAACCGATAGTTTTATCAAAGTCTTTTAGGGTTTTTTCAACGCTTCCTTTGTTCCGCAGATCATAACCAGAAGCAAAAGCGTGACAGGTGTCGAAACACACCCCTAAATCAAGCTTTTTTAGTTTTTTATCAAAAATTATCTTAGCGATTTCTGAGAAAGTATCGCCGATAATCCGGCCGGCGCCGGCTGACATTTCAAGCAGCAACTGGGTTTTGCCTCGATAACCATCCAAAACTTTGATTAATGCGTCTACTACCCGTTTGAAGCCCTGGGCATCGGATAGTTCGCCAAAACTACCCAGGTGGGTCATCACCGCAGAACAACCAAGCAAATTCCCTCGTTCCAATTCCTGCCGCAATACCGAGATCGACCCATAATAGATATTATTTTTAATCGAGGCCAAATTGATAAAATATGGAGTATGAATATAAAAAGTACTGAGTTTGTGCCGATTCATTTCGGCTTTAAATCTCGCGGCTACCTGGGAAGTAATCGGCTTCACCGGGCCGCCGTGGGGGCTCCGAGAAAATATCTGGAAAACCTCAGCGCCAACTGCCGCGGCATTGCCGGGTGAGTGCCAAATATTTCCCGCAATTGAAACGTGGGTGCCAATACGCATGTGATTTCGTCATCGCGAGGAGCGTAGCGACGTGGCGATCTCTTCGTAGAGATTGCTTCGCCCGCCCGATCCGACGATCAGTCGGGCGGGTCCTCCCGCCGAGGCGGGACTCCTCGCAAAGACAAGTTAATTTATAGTTTCATCTTCTTTTCAAACACCATTTTGTCAGCAAACGGACCGATGACCGAAACCACTAAATTTCTGGGATCAAAAAGTTTGGTGGCCAACTGTTGAACCTCTTGACTGGTCACCTTCTCCAATTTCGCAAACGCCTCCTTCGGGCTTTCAATTTTTTTCATAAACGCGGTTTGGGTCAAATACCAATCCAGTGTGCCGTGCGGATCCTCCATGGCCAGGACGATTTTACCCTTGATGTATTCTTTGGCTTTATTTAATTCTTTCGGGGTAATTTTATCTGAAACCATCTTTTTTAATTCCGCCAAAATTACTTCCAAGGCTTGGGGGGCTGACGAAACCTTCAAGCCGGCCCGGACATAAAAATTTCCAGTGTCCCGATAATTATTCACAGAAGAGCCGACATAATAGGCCAATCCTCGCCGTTCGCGGATTTGGATAAACAACCGGGAACTCATACCGCCGCCCAAGACAGTGGAGAGTACTTGTAATCCTGGATTTTGCCGATGATTATAATCAAATGCTTTAAACCCAAGCATCAGGTGCGCCTGTTCACTGGGTTTATTCTGCACCGAAACTTGAGGTGAGGTTTGTCCCTGGTTTACCGGAACAAATTTTTGAATAGTTTTCCCACTCACTCGACCCCACGATTGCTCGATTAATTTTTCAAACTCTTTCTCGTCAAATTTTCCCGCGACGGCTACGATTGTATTGCTGGGTTGATACCATTTTTTCCGATAATCGATGATGTCCGTCCGTTTGATGGATCGAATGACCTCGGCGCTTCCCGCAATGTCTTTGCCCAGTGGAGTATTGGGCCACATGGTTTCTTCGAACAAGGATTCAATATGGATCTGGGGATTGTCTTTGTACATATTGATCTCTTCGATAATGACACCTTTTTCCCGTTCAATTTCTTTTTCGTCAAACAGCGGGTTTTGCACCAAATCAGTCAAAACCTCGGTAATCAGCGGCAGGTGTTCCGCAGCGGCGCGGATAAAATACTGTGTATGTTCTTTGCCAGTATTGGCGTTAAATTCCCCGCCGATGGAATCGACGATTTCTGAAAGTTTTTTGGCGGTCGGAAATTTTTTCGTGCCTTTGAAATGCAAATGTTCCAAAAAATGCGAAATGCCATTGATCCGCGCTTCCTCGTAACGGCTCCCAGCTTTGACAAACACGGACATAGTAATCGACAGCGCAGTTGGAATCGGCACCGTCAATAAAGTTAAACCGTTTTTGAAGATTTTTTTATGATACATAGAAATACCTCTGTTATTCCGGACCTGATCCGGAATCCAGTCAACTGGATCCTGAATCGAGTTCAGGATGACGTAGATTACGAACTCATTTTTTCCCCAAAATAATTAACCAAATCTGCAATCTTTACCCGATCTTGTTTCATAGTATCTCGATCGCGAATCGTGACTGATTGATCACTGGCCGTCTCAAAATCAACCGTGACGCAGAAAGGCGTGCCGATCTCGTCTTGCCTGCGGTATCGCTTGCCGATGGAGGCTGTCTCATCGTATTGGCACATCCAGTGCTGCTGAAGTGTTTTTAAAATATCCTGCGCTGGTGCGATTAATTGCTCTTTTCGAGACAATGGCAACACGGCAATTTTTATCGGTGCCAATTCTTTGGACAAACGCAGGGTAACTTCGGTTTCGTGGACGGCATCGTCTTTCCCGGATCTGGCTTCCGACTCAGTGTATGCGTCGATCAAAACGGCAAGCATAATCCGATCTAAGCCAAAGGTTGGTTCTACGACGAAAGGTATAAATTCCTCTCCAGATGCATCGTCCTTATACTTTAGGTTCGCGCCTGATAATTCGATATGATTTTTCAAATCATAATCGGTCCGATTGGCCAGTCCCGCCATTTCATCCCAACCAAACGGAAATTTATAATAAGTATCAACGGTCCGTTTAGAATAATGCGCCAGTTCGTCTTTGGGCAATTCCACGGTTTTGATGTTCTCTTTCTTCAAACCCAAGGCGGCAAAAAACTCTTGTTGAAATTTCAACCACTCTTTAAAAACCCTATCGTCATCTCCAGGTTTGACGAAATACTCCAATTCCGCGATGGTAAATTCTTTCATTCGGAAGATGGAGTTCCCAGTCGTAATTTCATTGCGAAATGACCGACCAATCTGGGCGATACCAAAAGGCAGTTTTCGACGCGCTGACTCTTGCACTAATTTGAAATCAATAAACATGGTCTGGGCGGTTTCACCTCTTAAATAAACCGTGGACTTATTATCTTCGGTGGTGCCGATAAAGGTTTTGAAAAGCAAGTTAAAATTTTTAGGATCGGTCCATTCGACCTGCCTGCCGGCAGGCAGGCTGTTTTTACCTTTATGGGTTTCTTCGTGCGCGTGAATTTCATCCGGCTTGTCAGCCCGCAATCGAATATGACAAATTTTACATTCAACCAGTGGGTCAGAAAAATTGCTAATATGGCCGGAAGCCTCCCAAACTTTTGGGTTCATGATGATAGGGCCTCGGACACCGACCATATCTGATCTTTCCTGAACGATTTTTTTCCACCAAAGGTTACTGATATTTCGAAACAGCTCAACCCCGAGCGGCCCGTAATCATAACTATTCGCCAACCCGCCGTAAATTTCGCTCCCTGGAAAAATAAAACCCCGCCTTTTTGCAAGCGAGATAATTTTATCCATTAGATCTATTTTTTCTTTCATGAGCATGTGGTAGCACTGGTTGCTTAGGATTAGCCCTAAACTGGATGCGCTACCCCTTTCGTATCTGCATTATAGCACTAGTTGATATTTTTTAGAAAATTCCTGAAATTTGCCGGTTTCAATACTGTCCCGAATTCGTTGCGTTAAATTTAAATAAAATTTTAGGTTATGCATGGTCGCCAGACGAATACCTAAGGGTTCTTCTGACATAAACAAATGCCGGATGTAAGATTTGGTATAGTTCTGACAACCGTAGCAGTCACAGGTGTTGTCGATCGGTTCAAAATCTTCTTTATATTTTTCCGCGGTAATGTTCAAAGTATAATAGCCCTCTCCGTCTTGGGGCTTTAAATTCACAAAAAATTTCCCATGCCGGCCTTCGCGGGTAGGAATCACGCAATCAAAACTATCGCAACCCAAGCTCACCGCCTTAACGATTTGTTCAGGCAGGCCTACTCCTAACAAATGCTTGGGCTTGTCTTCTTCCAAATGTGGGTTAGAAAATTTTACCGCCTGATACATTAATTCTTCTGATTCGCCGCCATTGGCCACGCCGCCGATACAATATCCCAAAAAACCAATTTCCTTAATGGCTTCGGCTGATTGGTGGCGCAGGTCCCTAAACACCCCGCCCTGGACAATCCCCCAAAGTTGCTGATTTGGATTAATGGAATTGGCGATCAGCTTTTCGTGCATGAGACGCGCTCGTTTGGCCCAAGCGCGCGTGCGTAAAACCATGATAGCTACGGATTTTTTATCAGCTTCGGCTTCTCCAAATTCGTCCAAGACTAAAGCAATATCCGAGCCCAAATTAAGTTGGATCTGCACTGAAAGCTCGGGGGTCAAAAAATGGGTGTTGCCGTCAATCTCTGACATAAAACTGACTCCCTGATCAGAGACTTTCGTGAGTTTGGCCAAAGAAAAAGCTTGAAAGCCGCCAGAGTCGGTAAAAATTCCGCCTTTCCAATTCATAAACTTATGAAGCCCGCCGGCTTTCGCGATCAGCGCGTCCCCCGGCCGCTGCCAAAGATGATAGGTGTTGGCCAAAATCATCTCCGCGCCCCAAAATCTCAATTCTTCAGCTGCGATGGATTTGATTGCGCCTTTCGTGCCGATCGGCAAAAACACAGGGGTATGCACATTGCCATGGGCGGTTTGCAAAACCCCAATCCGGGCTTTCGTCTTTTGGTCTTTTTTCGTAATCGTAAACATGTCAACAGTCTAGCATAAAAAGACGGCTCAACCGAGCCGTCTTTTTAATAAACTTACTTACTTAGCTTCATCCCCCAATAAGCCAGGTAGCCGCCTAAGATGACGGGCAGCCAGCTGATCCAGGTCGAAACAGTGACCGAACCTACGGTTACTCCCCAACCATTCAGCACCCGCAGCAGATGCACCAAAGCGATGATCAGGAAAAAAGTCCCGGTAATCGCAAAATATGTTTTGTGTTGCATATTTGGTTAATTAATCGCTGCCTATATTATATACCAAAAAACAGTTTAACAGTGAAAAAAAGTTAAGTAATGGTGAGGTCTTTGCAACCGTTGCCGCCTCAATTTCTTTTTTTATTCAAAATCCACGAAATGACCAAGGCGGTGGCTGCCGCGGTGGACGTGGTTGTGTCCCAGTGGAACCCACTGCCACCAAACCATTGCTCAAACAGCCAGGCGACCACGACGTTTGCACCAAACGCCACCAAGAACACAAAAATAAACATTTTCCAATAATTTTTCATATTATTTATTTTATTTCTTCCAATCCTTAATGACGACCCCGCCCCGAACTTTCTTCACGATCAATTTTTGCTTTTCCCGCCAGCCGAGTTTTTTCAAAATTTCCACTGGCAAGGTAATCGCCAGGGACTTGTTCCCCAGTTTAGTTAATTTGCGGATATTTCTTTCACTCTGTTTACGGACTCCCATCAAATATGTAATTAATTACGTAATTGAAAAGCACCTTTATTCTGCCACTTTCCGCCCATAAAATCAAACAAAAAACCGACTCCAAGCGAGGTTTGAGATCGGATATGTCGGCGCGGTTGCGGACACTTCAAAAGTCTGGTAAAATAGCTCCAACAGAAAGCAGTCTCTGCTATCTGCGCGTCTCTAGAAATCGTCAAAAACTCATGGAGGAAGCGATGCAAGCCCTGTCCACGACGCAGCACACCCCATCGTCGCCGATGGCGTCCGAGGCCGTGATCCCGGCCGTCCGCGGCGAGTTCTACAGCTACCGCGCTCTGTTTTCGTATGATCGTCCGCTCGGCTATCTCATGAAGTGCAAGGCGAACAAGGACCGGACGCTGGCCTTCGGCGAAGATAACCCCAAAGGCATCGACCTGGTGTTCGTGTTCGACAACGGCGTTTCCGTCTGCTCGCCCAATTCGGCACCTGCCGTCCGCCTGCTGGAAGACCTCGTCGACCCGAAAGTACTGAACCAGACCCGGATCGCGGTCGCCGGCATCACCGTCGATGAGTTCAACCAGCTGCGCGAGCGCAAGAACGGTTCGGCTCTTGCCGAGGTCTGCCGTACGGCCGTTGCGCGCAACGATTCGATCGTGACATTGATGTCCGGGACAATCGTCGCCGTGACCACAGAGTCGGGTAAGTTCGGTCTGCTCCTCGTCAAGGAGCTCACACCGTCGACGGTCCGAGTCGACGCCTGCCACATCTTGCTGTAAGACAGGAACCGCCGCCTCGCAATGCCCTGCGCCAAACCATCTTAGGTTAGGCACAGGGCTTCTTTTTTTATACTATAAGTTGATTTTTTGATCGTCTTTTGCGCTCAGCAAAGCGGACTTCGTGTTCATCCATGCCAAAGTGATGCGCGATCTCGTGCCAAACCGTGTCTTTCACCATTTGTTTGATCGCTTCAGGATCTTGCGCGATCCGCAAGATCGGCCCGCGAAAAATCGTGATCTTGTCCGGCAGAACCGCAGTGTAATTGGCGCCCCGGCGATTTTGGGGCACGCCCTCATATAATCCAAGAAGGGTTGAGTTGTGTTGGAGTTTAAACTTCGCAAGTTGGATCGTCGTTGGCTCTTGGTCAATCGTAACCGCGACATTATCGAGCAAATCCAAAAACTTTTTTGGGATTGCTTCAATCCCCGCATTCACTAATTCTTCAAATTGTTCGCGATCAAATTCATCCATAAAACTATTCGCCTATTCGCGCGAATTAGACCCTTGTTCGCTATATCTCAACGAGACTTCAGCCGGAGATAATCCATCTAATGCCTTGTGCGGAAAATAATTCCAAGCATCGGTCGTTAGTTCTAATATATTCTCAAGCTCGCCAGCGTCTCCTCCGCGGTCAAACATTGCTACGATTTGCATTAAATCATCCTGATCTTTCTCATCATAAATGACTTGTTTGATATCATCGAGTTCGAAATCACTTTCAGTTCTATAAATCAATTCCAAAAGTTCCTGTTCTATTTCGAATTTTCTTTGATCTATTTCTTCCCTGGTTTGTTTGATTGGTATGAACATATTTTAACACTCCACACCACGTCTGGGGCATTGAAAATCCTCAATTCGCCTATTCGCGCGAATTAGACCATGGTAATTATTTGGGTAGCTAGTTTTGGCCGATCGTCAGACAAACGATAATACATTTGCAAACTTCGCTGGTCTTTTTCCAAGATATCAACGGCCAGTAAAATTATCAAATGTTTGGATGTGGCTCGGAAGGAAAGCCGGATTGCCTCGGCAATTTCCCCGACTGAAGCTTCGCGTCGGTCGCGAAGATATCTGACAATTGCCAGTCGCCTTCGGTTAGCCAAAGCCTTAAGTATTCTTTCTGTGTTTTTCATAATGGCATTATACTACTGTTCGCTTATTCGCGCGAATTAGACTTTGAATCGTTGAGAGATAAATTGTTTATCTGGTCTTTTAGATCTTTGGCTTTTTTCATGGCTGATAGCAATTCCTGTTCATCGACTTCTTCCGGTCTGACCGCGTAAGCCTTCTGCAGATTCTCCATCATCCGATCCGTCACTAATTTTAACCTGGCGGCCATGACTACCGGGGTCAGTTTCTCTTTTTTCGCAATAGTAAACCCTACTTGCGCCTGACAATAAAAACAAACGGGTTTTTGGAATTCGGTGACGGCAAAATCCTGCCCACAACTGGAGCAGTCATAAGTAATCATAAATTGAGGTTTCCCGCGCATAAGTGTAATTATTTAAACAGCTATAATCTTAAATAATTATTCCAATAATCATAAAGTTCTTTGGTCGCAAACAAATCCCCAGCGTTATATTTAGCAATTTCAACAAATTTTTTCTCCTTAAATAACCGACCTATATCATCTCCTGAAATTCCTTCCGACTTAGGGCTCTTAATTCCAAAGGCTCTAGAGTATAAATGCAGACTGCCTTTTCTGCGAACTGCGCCATAAAAAGATAGTTGATCCTGTAGATCAATGTGCTGGCATTTTTTCTGTTGATAAAGATAACGGCCTTCCATGAGATCCTTGGTTGGTTTAATTTTGTGTATAGCCGAACGAATCGCTAGAAATGGAGCGTCAAATCCGCGACCATTGAAGCTGATAAACTCGTCATATTTAGTCGCGCCCTTCCAAAAATTCTCTAACATTTTTTTTTCAGTCATTTGCTTATACTTGATTCCATTTTCTTCAAACTCGGCGATATCGTCTCCTGGTGCTTGAAAATATACAGCTCCTTGATTTTTATCTGGGTCTAAAACTCCGATCACAACGATTTCGCCGGTTAGTGGTGAAAAACCCAACCCATTTTTAAGGTCTTCAAGCGCAACTTGATACTCTTCCTCCGATTCCGATTCTTTTTTAATCCAACGCGTCAAAACAGCTTGAGTAGTCTCATCAAGCTCATCAAAATCCTCACCAACAGTTTCGATATCAAAAATTATCTTAGGCATGAACTAAATACCTAACCCCTGCTGACTTTTGTTTCCAATTTTAACTTTTTTTGCTTCTTTGAAATACGGCTCCGACCAAGCAGGCAAGGCTGGTTTTTTGCCTGCGATTAATTCCTGAACTGAAATAATTTGAATTTTCGGATATTCGACTTTTGTAAAACTAGGAGTAAAGGTTCCTGCCTCAACAGCTTCTTGAATCATTGGACGAGTTGATGGTTCCAGAGTAACCAATAATCCCCCATCAGCTTTTTCGCGTTCTATATCTCCTTTCAGTGTAGCAATATCATTTCTATGAACCATGCCACCCTTGACCTGTACTAATACTCTGCCATAAATTTGCTCTCCACTTTTGATGTCTTTAATAAAATTAATTACTCCATCTATCCCCTTATCTGCTCCTCTCATATTCTCTTTGGTTTTACTCTGCCCTGGTACAGCGCTGACCAAATCTAGAGCCCAATATTCAAATTCAAAGGGATCTTTTTCAAACAAAGCCTTAGCACCTGACACATCTTTAGGGCGACCATCTACAATAATTGGTAAGGACTTACCTTCAAATTGACCGGCTAAACGATGTCTAATTAAGTTTATGGCCAGCATAGTAATATCGATTCCAACCCACTGGCGATTCAATCTTTCCGCTACAGAAACTGTAGTACCGCACCCACAAAACGGATCCAAAACTAAATCACCTTCGTTGCTGCTGACTTCTATAATTCTTTCCAACAATTGTTCTGGTTTCTGAGTAGGATATCCCAGTCTCTCTTTAGCGTTACCTGCAATTGCCGGTATATACCAATAATCAGGTATAGGTGTGCCCACCGAAGTTTCTTCTTGGTCTCTAGACAACCTCTTGCCATCAATAATAGTCGCTAGCTGTTTTCTGCCTTTGTGAATCTTAAGAGTAATGTCAGCCAGAGGTTGAAATATCGTATTAAAAGTATACTTACTTTTCTCATCTTTAACATAAAAAAGAATAATATCATGCATGGTTTGAAAAAACTTCGATTTTGATGGCCATCTCCGATATGTCCAAACTATCTCATTTCTAAAGTTCTGTTTTCCAAAGATTGCATCCATGACTAGCTTCAAATAATGACTAGCCGTTGGATCACAGTGCAGATAAATCGAGCCTGTTGATTTAAGTACCCGACGCAATTCGATCAAACGTACAGTCATCATGGTCAGATACGCCAGCATATCGTTATGGCCAACAAGTTTTTCCAAAGCCAGCATGAGATTGCTGATTTGTTCATTAATTTTGGTTGGTGATTTCCGAACGCCTACTAACTCTTCAAAAATGGCCTGTGACTCATGCGTCCAATGCCAGCTGTCTTCAAATGCCTGGACTTGAGCCGGGCTGTCTTGTAGTCCTTCTTTAAACAAGACATTATAATTGCGGTTCGAATTAAACGGCGGATCCAAATAGATCAAATCAAAGGATTCATCAGGAATTTTATCCCGAAGAATCTCCAAATTATCTCCAAAGAATAGCGTTCGATTTTTTAGATTAGTCATATTCGTATTATCCCACTTACCACTCCAAAAATCAACATTAAAATCGCCTTTCCGCCTGCGCTATATCCCTGCCTGCCGGCAGGTTCGGCGGACAAGTCGGCGATTCCAAGAAACTACTTATAAACCCCTTGCCTGTGACCAATATCCAACACGATAATTAACAAAATATTTTTGTGTATTTCGTAAATGATTCGATACGGCCAAACATTGATGGAATATTGATCCTTATATTTGCCAAATAGCCTTTTACCTAAAAATGGATCATTCTGTAAGGCAACTAAGGTCACTTTAATTTTGTCCTGAAAATTTTTAGGGATTTTAGCAAGATGCTTTTTTGCTGTTGGTGTTAGTCTGACCGTGTAGGACATATCCATCCTTGGCTAATAATTCTTCTAAAGTAATATATTTTTTATAGGCACCACTTTTAATATCCTTATCGACTTTGGCAATGGCTTTGTCTAAGTTAGGAAAAATTCTAAGAACTTCGATAGTTTCTTCCAGACTTTCGAAATCTTCAGCTGACATAAGTACGACTTTGGGCTTGCCTTTATCAGTAAAGGTGTACCGGACCCCGGGTCGCTGTACATCATCTGCAATATCGAAAATTCTCTTGCGGGCCTCAGAAATAGATAAAGTAGTTTTTGTATTCATAAACCTCTCTTTCTATGTACATAATAGTGTACATTCAAAATCTTGTCAACTCAACTCTTTACCCACTGCCTCACTGATGTGGCTAAAGCCGTCTTGTTGCAATAATTTTACTAATCCTTGATTGATCCGCTTAACTGTCAGGGGTCCGCCAAAAATTAGACCTGTGATGATCTGCACCAGATTCGCGCCGGCTTTGATCTTCTCATAGGCCTGCTGGGCATTGAAAATGCCACCCAAACCGATAATCACATATTTGCCAGGAGCCCGACGATACATGTGGCGAATCAAATTCGTGGATTGCTCGCGGACGGGTTGGCCGGAAATCCCGCCTTGCGGGAGCATGTCCGATCGCTCTTTCGCTGATTTCAAATTTAGAGTTTCCCGGCGTTTTGACAGATTCCCCACGACGAAGCCGTCGACAAATGAATATTTTTCCACCACGGCTAAAATCTGATCCACCTCGTGTGTGGTCAAATGGTTCGAAATTTTCAAAAACATCGGGCCTACTTTCGGCTCCTTACTTAAAGCAGCCAAAAGTTGATCAAGTTTCAACGGATCTTGAAACGTGCAGCCGTCCTGAGTGTTCGGGCAAGAAATATTTAGTGTTGTGTAAGCAAAATACTGGCCCAGCAATCGATAGGTGGCAATATAATCTTCGATAGATTTCTCCCCCATGATATCCGCTCGGTTGGTTTTCGCGATATTTATCCCGGTTGGGATGGTAAATTTTAACCTGGGCAACTTTTTTAAAATCGCTTCTGCGCCGATATTTTTCAGCCCATAATAGACAATTAAAGATTTGTCCGCGGGCAATCGAAGCAGTCGGCGGCCAGAGTTTCCTTCATACGGAAAACGCGTCACCGCCCCCACCTCCATAAACCCAAACCCGACAGCTGACATAATGTTGGTTAGGTTCACATCTTTATCAAACCCGGCGGCCAGGCCCACTGGATTCGCAAAATCGATCCCCGCCACTTGGGTCCGCAGAGACGGATGAGTAAAGCCGCAAATCCAGGATACCAACCCGCGTGTCAATGAATAGGCGCCTAACATATGGCCGACCGATACAAAAAAATCATGCACCCGCTCCGGGTTTAAACGAAATAATATGGGTTTTAGGATTCGTTCATACATACAACTTGATTATGCTCCCCTGAAGAGCAAAAATCAAAAAACCCTGCCCCTCTACCCTCTTAATGTCTGTTTCGAAATCCGCCACCGCCACGGTGGTTATTATCGTCATAATGGCGAGGCGTGCGCGGTCGTTCATCCACTGATCCGCCTTCGGGGCGGGGCAATAAAATTTTATGCGAAAGATTAATCCGGCCCATCTGGTCAATCTCCACAACTTTCACATCCAACTCATCGCCAACCGAGACCACGTCTTCGACCCGTCCGACTCTGCTCCAAGACAACTCCGATATGTGACAGAGTCCGTCGTGACCAGGGGTTAGCTCGACAAATGCGCCGAAATCCATAATCCGGTTAACTTTTCCTTTGAAGACCTCCCCTACTTTTATCTCTCGGGTTAAGTTGTGAATCCAGTCCAGGGCTTTTTTCGAAGCTGCTGCGTCGTTGGATGTGACCATAACCAGTCCTGAGTCTTCAATGTCAATTTTGACCCCGGTTTCGGCAATAATTTTATTAATCACTTTCCCGCCGGAGCCGATGACATCCCGAATTTTTTCCGGATTGATCATAAGGGTGGTGATGCGAGGCGCCAACGGGGACATTTCCTCACGCGGGGACGCGATCGTTGCTTTCATCACGGATAAAATATGCAAACGCCCGTCTTTCGCCTGTTTTAGGGCCTGGTCGACAATCTCCACGGTCAAGCCGCGGGTTTTGATATCCATCTGCAGTGCCGTAATCCCGGTTGTGGAACCGGTCACTTTAAAATCCATATCGCCATTCGCATCTTCGATCCCGGCAATATCAGTTAAAACTTTAAATTTCCCAGAGGCTTTATCCAAAACCAATCCCATGGCCACGCCGCCGATCATTTCGGTAATGGGAACTCCGGCATCCATCAAGGCCAGAGTGGAACCGCAGGTTGAAGCCATGCTGGTCGAACCGTTGGATCCTAACACTTCTGAAACCAATCTTAGTGTATATGGGAATTTTTCTTTATCCGGCAAAACCACTTCTACTGCGCGTTCGGCTAAGGCCCCATGACCGACTTCCCGCCGGCCGGGACCGCGCATCGGGGCGACTTCGCCCACGGAATAGCCGGGGAAATTATAGTGGTGAATATATCGCTTGGTTGTGCCTTCGACATCAAAATCTTCCATCCCATCCAAAATCTGCGCATCGCCTGAAGAGCCCAGTGTCACCGTGGTCAGTACTTGGGTTTCGCCGCGATTAAACAGAGCGGAACCGTGGGTGCGGGGCAGAATCCCCACCTGGCAAGAAACCAGCCGGGTGGCATTGAGGGCGCGTAAATCGACGCGACGTTCTTGTTCCAAAATATTTTTTCGAATCAATTTCTTGGTCAATTTTTCGATTGACAATCCAATATGCAATGGCAGATTCAACTCTTCATTATCCTTGAACATCTCCACAATATGAAGAGTGATTTCTTCTTTCACCAAATCATATTGTTGTTCGCGTTGTTCTTTGGGAAACGAACCAAACAAAGCGGCTTCCAGTTTTTCTGAAGCGAATTTTTCCACTTCAGTTATAATTTTTTCATCCGCTAAAATTCGAATAACTTCCGTTTTTTTCTGGCCAACCTGTTCAACTAAATTATTTTGGAGTTTTATCAATTCGGCCAAAAAGGCTTGAGCGAATCTGATCGCTGTGACCATATCTTCTTCGGTAATCTGCTTGGCGCCGGCTTCGACCATAAAAATATGCTCACCGTTGCCGGAAACCACCAAATCCAAATCACCGGTTTTTCTCTGTTCGTAAGTTGGATTCAGCACCAACTGACCATCCACTCGCCCAACTCTGACGCCGGCGATTGGTCCCTCAAACGGGATATTGGAAAGACCAAGCGCGGCAGAAACGGCATTGATGGCCAAAACATCCGGATCGTTTTGTTCATCTACTGACAGGATCGTGGCGACCACCTGGACGTCGTTACGCATGCCCTCCAAAAAAAGTGGTCGAATAGATCGGTCGATCAGGCGCCCTGAAAGCACGGCCTCGTCAGTCGCCCTGCCTTCGCGTTTGATAAATCTCGAACCTTTAATTTTGCCAGCGGCATAAAGCCGTTCCTCATAATCCACAAGCAGCGGAAAATAATCCATCCCCTCGCGCCTGGTTTTACTCATCACCGCGGTGGCCAAAACCACCGTGTCTCCTAATTTTGCCAAGACCGAACCGTTGGCTTGCAAAGCTAAAGCGCCGGTTTCAAGAGAAAATTTCTTACCGGCTAAATCTGCATCTATTCTACCTGTTTTCATTGTTAAACCTTTTTTTTCCGCAATTGTGCTTTGTAGCACAGAAGTTGTATCAGTGCATTTGTCATTCCGGGCCCGACCCGGAATCTAGATCCTGAAACCCGCCCGCTTCGACAGCGAAGCGTGTCGGGCAGGTAAATTCAGGATGACGAACGAACTCATATAGCCTCTTTGCTTGTAGGCACTTAAGCGGAATTAATTATTAATTTTGCGGGGGCTGTTTCCTGATCGTTAACTCGATCTGATTTCCAGCCTTGTCCGTACCTTTATAAACGGCGAAGACTTCACCTGTCAATGGTCCACCTTCAGCTGCTGGCGTTCTGCCACCACCAGATACGTAATCATATCCTAAAACTTGCATGGCCTGAGCGACCCGTGCTTCATTCTCGACGATTTCTGCTGGATCTGTAAAATCTCTGGTTTCTGGTGATGACATATTATTTTAACTTGAGTTTATCGGTCAGCTTCTCCCATCGCTTTTCATCTTCCGCTTTCAGATAGCGGAGGAGGCGGCGGCGGTTGCCCACCATTTTTAGAAGTCCGCGGCGGGAGTGGTTGTCTTTCTTGTGCTCATTTAAATGTTCTGAAACTTTCTCAATTTCCCGAGTTAATATCGCCACCTGCACTTCCGGGCTGCCAGTGTCGTCTTTGTGCACCTGAAACTTTTTAATCAATTGTTGCTTTTCCTTGGGGGTTAACATAGTAGTTATCCTTAAGTCACGAATTGGTCAGGAAATAACCAATCGTCGAAGTTAATTTATAACATTGGCATTTTAGCACCTTTTTGCCCTTTTGCCAAGCGCGAATTTTTGATATAATTATTGTGCGACATAAAATTATGACGGAGACCAAAACTAAACTCCAAAAATACTACATCCAATTCCTCGAATACCTGGAAATCGAGCGGAACCGCTCGAGAATGACTTTGCGCAATTATGACCATTACCTTCGCCGGTTTGTGGAATTTTGTGAAAAACACGGGGTGGATGATCCGAAAGATGTGGATCTGGAACTTGTGCGGGGTTATCGCCTCTTTTTAAATCGTCTGGAAGAAAAAGGTAAGGCTTTGAAAGTAATCACCCAAAACTATCATCTGATCGCCTTACGCAGTTTTCTAAAATATTTAGCCAGACGAGACGTCAAATCATTGGCCGCGGAAAAAATCGAGCTGCCGAAAACCCCGACTCGGCAAGTGGAGTTTTTGTCAGCCGAAGATGTATCGCGGCTTGTGGAAGCAACAAAATCCGAAGTGTCAAAAATCATACAATTGCGCGACCGCGCCATTTTCGAAACTTTGTTCTCTACCGGACTCCGCATTTCAGAACTAACCAGTCTCAAACAAGACAAAATCAACCTCAAACGAGGTGAATTTACCGTGCGTGGCAAAGGCGACAAGCTCCGCCTCGTATTCCTCTCCCCCCTAGCAATTAATGCGCTCAAACTATATCTGGACGAACGGGAAGACAACTCCAAGGCTTTATTTATTCGGCATCGAGTTTCAGATTCCGTCGAAAAACAAATCGAATCACAAAGTGAAGAGGTCAGTGGCCTGACTGCCCGTTCGATGCAGCGCATCATCAAAAAATATGCCAAGGTCGCTGGGATTGTAAAAAAAATTACCCCTCATACCCTACGCCATTCATTCGCGACTGATCTTCTCGCCAACGGCGCGGATATCCGCGCGGTGCAGGAAATGCTCGGCCATGCCTCCATCTCGACCACCCAAATCTACACTCACTTAACTAACAAACGTCTCCGCGACATCCATACGGCCTTTCACAACAAAGCCAAAAAGTAGTATAATCATAGATACGAAAATGAAGGGGGACTTGCCAATGCCAAAAGAGACTTTCTTGGAAATCGTGTCGCGACCGTTTATGGCCTTCTACGCCCTGATCTTGATTGGGTTCCTCATGATCACCGCTCCCGTCAACAAGGAATCCCTCATGACACCTTGGGAGCGAGCTAGTTTCGCGCTGATCCTTTGGGGCATCCCGATCGCACCAGCCTTCGTGTTCCGACCGATGGCGGGACTTGCAGCGCTCGTCCTCGAAGTCGCGGTGCTCAACGCCATCACTTGGTGGTCATTGAAGTACCGTCTCCGTTTCGGTTAAGACAGATTCTGTAATCTGTCTTCTTTTTTTCGCCTAAATAATTTAACTTATTGCGCGATAATTTTTATCTTATAATCTTTCGCCACACCCGAGGCTGGCCAGTAGGGAGTAAATTCGAACGACTGATTGACGGTAAAGGCAATGGTTTTCGATCCCCCTGCTTGAATCGTGCCGGTGTTAGCAACTAAGCTTCGAAATTCTAACCCGCCGTAATATACATTTTGACTGCTTACATTAAAAGTTAAATTCACTATCGTACCAATAGGAACTGTGATCTGGGAGGGATTAGCCGAAGAATCATCAGCCGTAATACTAAAAGATTGTACGGTTGGAGTGGGCGTTGGCGAAGGCGCTGGCGAAGGCGCTTGGGCTTGGGTGGCGGAATTAAATTTAAAAGTCGAAAGCACTTTGACGTAATCCGTCTCGGTTTGAAATTCTCCATTGTCTGAATTATCAAACCCTTTCGAATAACCATCCACAAAAATATCATAATCTGTGCCTCTAATCAGGGCGTAGCGAGCGGCTCCCCCTTCGCCAATACAAGACACTGACAAAACATTGGAATTAGCACTGCCCATCTGATCAATTGCACAAAAAACCGCCGGTTCGCCAGGAGATGGTGTGACGGGGTGCTGAGCCAGATTATAATACTCATTAAAATAAGCAGTCGCTTCGGTGCGCAAACTTCCGGTTAGGGTAATTAAAACCAGCGGCCCGACATCGTAACCTCGCACGGGAGCATCATAGGTTCCTAAAACCGAATTGCCTGAAATCGAACCGACCTTCAAATTCGGCGGGTATTGAACCTGATAATTATATTTAGTGTTGGCGTAAGTCTTCCACCCGGCAATTTCGACCGAGCCTGCGGGAGGCGTTAATTCTTGGTTGTTGGTCGGTTCCTGCGGAGTTTGCGAGGTTTCCTGATTCGCGGGATTGGGGGCAGGTTCTGATTTGGTTCTTTGTCGAACTACCAAAAACCCGATCGCCAAAAAAACCACGGCAGCGGAAATCATAATAATCAAAGCGGTTGACCCTTTTTGGTTGCTCATGTCGTCATTGTATCCCGGTAGTAACACTTCGATCGTCCCGCTTTAAGCGGGACGTAAATAATTTAGTTAATATATTATACTCAAGACTTATTAATGAGACAAATTTATAGATTACTCCTAGGTCTAAAATCACCGAGATAATCATTATCCAAGGCCAATATTTTATTATTAATTCATCCATACCATTTACTATAACAAAAAATAGGCAGGAAGCCTATTTTTTAATCGTATTAAACAAGGTCACAAACAACCAAACCGCAATAAGAGCAATCACGTTCCAGATTACCAAACCGGAAAGAAATGTGCCAAATGTTAAAATGTTTCGGCCCATATCAATCCCCATGTGCAAACCATAACGCATAAATCCCGGACGGATTCCAGGCATCGATGCCACGCCAAAAAAACAGATCACGTAAACAATACTAATCCAAGCAGCGCTAACTTTTAACAAATGTTTTGAATTGATCATATTTTTATAAAATAATTAATCTTTCGACCTTTAATACCAAGCTTTGTACCAAGTTCTCATCTGTTCGATTTCGGCATTTTGAGCAGTGATGATATCATCAGATATTTTTTTCATTTCCTCCCTTTGCGTCGTTTGCCACAACATCTGCGCCATCATCACGGCCATTTGATGGTGCGGGATCATAGCTTCGATGAATTTTTTATCAAACGGCTTGGCATTTTCCAAATCTTCTAAATCAGAAAGATCACCCATCAGGCCCATGTTAAGTCCATGCTCCATGTTATGGGCCATCGCTTGTGGAATAAATAACCCGCCAATCCCAAACCAATCCCTTCGCCACTGCCTCATCTGTTCAATTTCGGCATTTTGAGCCGTAATGATATCAGCTGCTAAATCTTTAATTTCTTGGTGTTCTGCTTTTTGCTTGGCTAACTCGGCCATAGTAATCGCATCTTCATGATGCGGAATCATTTGATCGATAAAATGCTCATCCATATTATTTCCCATATTCATCATGCCATTGTCGTTTCTATTAAGCGCATCGGGGAAAAAGATTGTGGCGATTAATAGACCTATGATCAATCCTCCAATCCCATATAAAATTTTTGAATTATTCATACGATTGTTCCTGATTAATTATTGTTTTGCTAGCAACATTGTTTAAAACGATCATCTTTCGCCTCCCTTTTGTTGACTTTCAATCGGCTCATAAACCAAGTTAATACGACTGAAACTAAGGCCAATGTTACAGCCTTGGTTAAATCTTTCTGCATCAGAAAATATATAGCTGGGGCGTTGAGTAAGACCATGATTAATTTCCAATGCCAGGAAAATTTGTGGCCGTATTTTTCGATGATGGCTCCCAAACTGACGGAAATCAAGATTGTTAGAAACAAAGTGTTAACTGGTTGGGACAAATAATATAACACCAACACAGCGACCCAGGTAATCACGGTGGCGGAACAAACCGGACAGAGAACATTTTTTATCCACTGGTTTATTACCCACAAAACTAGAGTCAAAACAACGATGCTGAGTAAAATGTAAAACATAAATTTATAGATTGAGTATAATAAATGCCAAAGCAATCATCAATAGTCCGCCCCCTATTTTCAGCAATTTACTATTGGATCTTTGGAAAATCTTAATTTTTTCAACCATGGTTTGGTTACTCGCCAGAAACATAATGGCCAGCAACGGAAGAATAAATATGAGATTATAAAGCAACAAGTATCCGACTCCTTGCCAATAGGTTTTCGTGTCATGCAAAAGCCCGATTACAATCAGGTAAGGGCCACCCGTGCAGGGAAACTCACAAGCGCCAACTAAAGCCCCTAACAAAAACATTCCTGGGATACTGACTGTTTTGAGCAATTCGTTCATTTTGGCATGGGCGCTGGCAGGAATGCGAAAATGCAACGGAAAATTCGGAAACCAAACTTCCAATACGTTGATTGCGCCAAACAAAATTAATAATCCGGCCGCGAGCTTGGACATAAAATGCGGCACATTGAAAATATGCAATGCTTGCAAAATTCCCAGTCCAATCAATAAATAGACCACGAATATCCCAAAAATATAACTTAAGCCCATGCTGAAAATTCTTCGGTGACTCTGGCCCAAGCTAAAAAGAAAAATTAAACTCACCAATAAAACAGAAAAAGCGCAAGGATTGATGCTATCAACCAACGCTGCAACGCCCACCAAGGGCAGTAAAAACTTACCCTGGTTGCTAATCTGCCAGACCCATGTCGCGCTGCCGGGAATATTTTTCAAAGCAAGAGCCAAACCAAAAATCAAAACAACCAGGAAACTTAGGATAATTAACCGGCGAAAATTAGGGGGTAACATTGGCTTTGACGTTAAATTCTACCAGCTTGCGGTGCTCATTTCCTTCCAAAGTTACCACTCGCTCAATCGGCCCAACTCCGGAAGGACCGTGGGCATTCGGATCAAAAATCACCACGACCTCAATTTCTTCATTGGGGTCGATTGAGCGATCAAGCCCTGAATTGACGCCATGTCCTTGCATACCGAACGGTCCAAATTCCTCACCCCGGCTAATGATCTTCGCTTCAGTGCACATACAGGAAGTATAAACCATATCAATGTTTAACCGATCTCTATTTTCATTTCTTACTTTAAAAACCTGGCTAACCTTGCCGTCCTTCATGGAAATTGTGCCAAAATCATAAGCTGCCGGCTCTCCTTTTAGTTGCCAATTTTCGGCAACTGCCGCTGGCGGCTCGCTATTATCAGGTTGCGCGTACCACAGCGCGAAACCGATACCCACAACCAAAACGCCAACTGTGATGATACTTTTGCCAAATTTATTCATAAACTCATGATATACCCCCTGGGGGTATTTGTCAACCCCTTATATCAATATCGATCAATGGCAAAAGCATCAATGTTGTATTACGGGGTCAATATTCTAGAATACACAATCCGGCGCTCCGGAAAACCAAGCTTGACTCCCGCCTGGGGAGCGGAATTTACAACTGGTTCCCCCATCATTAGCAAACGGCACAAATAGCCCAAATTCCCTACCGTCTTGTTTCCAAACATACATATAATTATCAGGAAAATTTTTAGGATCTTGAGGCATACTGGACAAAAAAGCCGGAACCAGGAAACTAGCCAGATGGTTTATATCAGTTTCATTATTGGGGTTGCCAACCGTGCCGTCGTGCGGGTAATTTTGGTTTTCCAAAAAATATAATTCTAGCGCTTTTTGGACCTCGCTGATGTCTTGTTTCCGTCTCGCTTCACGGGCTTTGATTCGAGCGTTGTTAACCAACACCAAAAGCGACGTGGACAACAGACCAATAATCGCAATCACCACCAACAGTTCGATCAAGGTAAACCCAGCACCACTTTTCTTAAGAAAAGCTGGTGCTTGGGTGAATCCGCGATTGTCATGGATTTTAACGTTCATGTTTATTGCGAATCAACACATAGGCGATGATGACTATGAATACCCAGACCCAAGCATAATTTAAATATGAACCAAAGGCGCTGTCCAACAAGGCATTGCTGCCATAAACCGCGGCTAGCGCAAACGGCGTTTCTGCCAAAATCGATATGATTAAATATTTACCAAAATCATATCGAATCAAACCAAAAATATAACCAGTTTCCGAAGGCGTGGCCAAGCGAAAAAGAAATAAAAACCAAAAATTCAAATAATTCTCGATTTTATCGATCCAAAGATTAACTTTTTTCTCCCCCAGAATTTTTTTTATTAAAGTATAGCCGTAATAATGACCTATCACGTAGGCCATGCTGTTGCCAAACAACCAGCCGGTAATTAAAAACAACAAGGTCAAAAACGGCCCCCAAATCACAATCGCCGGGGGAACTAAAGGGATGCTGCTAAATGGCCCAAGTAGAATCGAGAGGCTTGCGAAAAAAATAAACAATTGGGCGGAAAGGATCGGGTTTTCATCAGCAAATTCGGAGAGCGAAATAATAAAACCCTCCAGTCTGTCCTGTAAAAAAATCGACAGGCCAAACAGAACGATTCCTAACAACAACAGCAATAGTATGTAAGTTCGCTGGTTCATTTTTTCAAAGTCGGCAGTAATTGTGCCGGGACAATCCTGACCGCCACTTTCGTTTCGTTGTTAATCGAAGCTTTGATCAAACGATACAGCCCTTTAATAATCACTAACCGCCCGTTGTGATCTACCACATCTACGGGATGGATGGATTCTGACTGCATGGTTTTATAATATTCCACTTGGTGTTCGCCGGGATGATCCATCAAATCCCTGGGCTTCAAATTGTATGGCCCATTTTCGGAAAGTAGAGGCAGGTCAAAGTGCCAAATTAAATCTCCGATCTTAACCCAGGTAATCGGCAGGTCGAGAGCGGAGATTTTTTCTAAATCCCAATTTTGCTCAAATCCCAAATCAGAAAGCTCGCTTGGAATTTGTATTTTCATAAATTACAAAGAGTGCCAATAAAAAAATCCGACAACAATAACCGTTCCTAAAATTACGCTCATGATTAGACGATTGACCCCTTTGGTTAATTGGGAGATATTCGCTGATTGACGGGTCATATAGTAAAAGGCCAGCACGACGAGAAAAACAATCACCGCAGCCCAACTTTTGGTTACCCAATGGTGACCAGTTAACGCCTTGAGGAAATTTTTAAGGCCCGGTGCCAGTTCCGCCCAAATGGTAATAATAACAGTAAACCAAATACTACATTCGGCGGCGAAAACTGAAGCTATGCTTAGTCGAAGTTTGTTCATAAATTTAGGCCCAACGCGCCGCTGCTGAAATCACAAATCCCATCAGGCCGATCAGCAAAGCAAGCAAGGCGGTTATCGCGGTTAATTTTTTTACAGCTCTTTTTAATCCTGCATCATTAAATTCCTGACCCGTTAGCATGGTTAGCAACAAAATCGTCACGCTCAAAGGAAGTATAAACAAGAAGATATGCTCTTTGGACTCCATGACAACCTGATGCGCCCAAGGAGCGACGCTCCCTAGAATAACTGGTTTGACGATACTGCCATAAAATTTCACGTAATAGTATCCGCCAATCAACCAGCTGAACGCAAAACTAATAACCGCCCCCCAAGCCACCCACCTCATGCGCCTCTGGTTTTTGGCATTCGCCACTAACTCCCCGAGTAACCACAACAAAAAATCTATCCCAAGAATGGCAAAGCCCAAATGAAGCCCCACTAAAACCGGCTTATTTTGCAAGATAAAATCAAGCATAATCTTAACGCTTTTGTTTCTAAAAAACCTTTTAAATCATCACAATAATTATACCACAGCATTGACAATTTCCTCAAATCAGAGTATAATTATATATGTATCTGACACAGCAGGTATTTTACAGTTTCCGCACCCTGTGCGGATTTTTAATTTTCAGCTACGCTGAAAATTACTCCGATCCGCAAAGCGGCGTCGGAGTAAGTCCAATTACTGCCCTCGTAGCTCAATGGACAGAGCCGTGGACTTGCTGGTAAAGTTTTTTGCCACCCCTTATGCCCCTATAGTTCAATGGATAGAACTGTGGACTTCTAAGCCACTAATGGGGGTTCGATTCCCTCTGGGGGCACCAGCGGTGGCAAAAAACTAAATTGGTGGGTTCTCCGCCAACCATATCTAATTCAATTGAGGCGGATCCGCCTTCGGCGGAGATTCTTACCGAGGGCACCAAATAATTAATCAAAATTTATGAACAATCTCATCAAAAATAGTTTTCTGAATGCGTTGGGCACTGCAATTTATATAGTGTTGGTTGTATTGCTGGTAAATAACCTTGAACGCTTTCTGCCAAAGGAAGATAATCTCCTTATGCCGATATCAGCTCTGATGTTGTTTGTTCTTTCAGCGACAGTTACTGGAGGTTTGGTTCTAGGTAAACCTGTAATGATGTATCTGAATGGAGAAAGGCCGGAGGCGGTAAGAATGCTTATTTATACCCTTGGCTGGCTGGCGTTGTTTACTGTTATCGCATTTACAATCAGCGCGACGGTTTAAAATTTAATATTATGGTGGGTGTAGCTCATTTGGTAGAGCGTCGCTCTGTGGCAGCGAAGGCAGCGGGATCGTAGCCCGTCACCCACCCCAAGAATATAAAGATGAAACTCGCCGAAGAGGCGAGTTTTTGTTATGCTTAGATTATGGAAAAAAGACGTAACTCAATCTTAATTCCGTATTATTTTAGAGATGGTAATCTTCATGTGTTTTTGCAGAGAAGAAGCCATGAGGCTCCTCGGAATCCAAATATTCTTGGCGGATTTGGCGGTGGTCTAGAGGGTGACGAAAATAACGAAAAAACATTATTAAGAGAACTTAGGGAAGAGTTAGAATATACTCCTAAAAAATATTCCTTGCTGGGTGTATTTGAGACCGATCATTCCATATCAAATTACTATATTGAAAAAGTTAGCGAGGATTTTGAAAATAATATTAAAATCCACGAAGGCACAGGTGGTGAATGGCATAGAGCTCAAGACGTTATTGAGCGAGATGATATTAGTCCCAACACGAGGAGGGTGATAACCACAATGATTTTAGACACTAACGGTAAGGTTAAATAAAATAATTTCAGTTCTAACCTCCCCGACTTCGCTAAAGCTTCATCGGGCAGGCTCCATTACCCGTCTCGACTCGACACAGTCGAGCGTCGGAGGTATGATATACGCATGCCCATTAAAATAATTGAACAATCAATTTCGCTCGCCGAGCTTCAAGATCTCGCCAAGGAAAGTTTCGGCGATATGGTCAAAGTCGTGATTGATTTGGAGAAAAAGATCATGGCTATGGACGCCGAACTCCATGCCGATGAAGAAGCCTTGCTTTTAGATAAGGGCTCAAAACAAGAAAACCTTTGGGGGTTTAATATCTATGTGAACGAGCCGAGGGAATCATGGTTGGAATTTAACTCCATGGTCAATATCCGCCCGAGCCAGAATAATCCATCCCGAAATATTCAAAGTCAGGAGATCAAAGATAAAATAACCCTGATTGTTAATCAAAAAGTAAAATAATATGCAACACGCCCATTTAGCTGCTGGACGATGGTTTACCATGTCACTAGCCGAACAACTTGGTAACGTCGGCAGTGAATATAGCCGGGCTGTCAGCAATCACAATCAAAACGAAACCAGATTTAACGCGGCCCGCGAGAGATTTTTAGAACTGCTTGACTTAACTATAGCTGATCCTCGCTGGAACGTTTATCGCAAGCGTGAATTGCTTCGTCTGCGGGAAATCAGTTGTCAGGATTTTCCTCCTGATTTACAAACATACTTTGATAAATTCGCCTCATTGGCTCGGACAAAAAGATAAAAACCCCAGTAAATAGAAATTTTTACATTGACCCTCATTTAGTATCAGTTGCCATGGCTTAATTGTGGAAGCTTTGCATGATATTTTGCGTGATACTTGCGTGATTCCTAAATAAGACTTACTACGTTGATCACGCGACCCCAAAATCGCTATATCTATATTCCTGAAAAGAGAGTATACTATGTATCTAACAAGTTAAATTTATGAATGCAAACAATAAGGAAAAAGTGTTCGAGAAGCTGCGAAGTTATCATCTGGAACAATTTCCAGATAAGATTCAAGGTGAGAATCTAAATAACTTTCGAATAGCGCTGGGAACTCTGGAAGATAACATCATCACCATGATACTAAGTCTGATTGACGGTAGAACAAAATTTACTGACTTCACTCCAGAGCTAAATTCTTTTCAAGAAAAGTTTACCCGCACTACTACTGGCGATAGCCACGATGATGCGATAAAAAATCTTTTTATATCTAAAATCAATCAGTTGTCTGATATATTAGCTACGACCAAAAAATTCAACTTCACACTTAAACCCGTGCGGGCCATCAAGGTGACAGCAGTGAAATCTTAAGTTTTTTGCTAGTCGTGTAGTTATAGCTGCAATTGTAGTACTAGCGTCCTTCCTGAAGAATCGCCCAATCCAACTTCGCCAAGGCTAAAGCGGACAAGGAGGCGGTTTTTTGTCGAAAAGACTCCCTGCCGGCAGGCAGGCGACCTCGACACAGTCGAGCGTCGGAGGTATGCTTGTGGCATGGATAACGCACTATACGAACAATGGAAGAAGGATGAGGAAGCGCCATTTCAAGGCTGGGATTTTTCTTATCTTAAAGGAAGAGTACTTGAAGAGACCCCGCCATGGAGCTACGAGAAAACTGCTCTGGCATTGTTAAGAAAGTCTAATTCAGTATTGGATATGGCAACCGGAGGAGGAGAAAAATTTTCAACCTTTGCTCCTTTTCCGAAAGATACTGCAGCTATCGAGGGATATCCTCCGAATGTGGAAATTGCTAAAAAGAAACTGGAGCCGTTAGGTGTGAAGGTTTTTGAAGCAAGCGAGACAAAAGTTTTGCCGTTTCCGGATAACAAATTTGATTTAGTTCTCAACCGCCACGGTGGTTTTAACATTAAAGAGCTTTATAGAATTCTAAAACCGGAAGGACAGTTTTTTACTCAACAAGTCGGCGGAGATAATCTGGCGGGATTGCAGGAGTTTTTCAACCAAACCCCTAAATGGCCTGATTTAATCTTAGGATTAGTTAAGCCAAAATTTGAAGAACAAGGTTTTACCATCAAAGAATCTCAAGAGTGGAAAGGAAAAGTGACTTTTAAAGACGCGGGAGCAATTGTATATTTCTTAAAAGCAGTTCCTTGGATAGTGGATAATTTCGGCGTTGACAGCCACTTAAAATATCTAAATAAGCTCCAGGCAAGATTGGAAAAGGAAGGGAAACTAGAATTTATTTATTCCCGATATGTAATTTGGGCTATTAAAAGAATGCCAGCTTAATTGTCAATGCCTTGAATTTTTGGGGGGCTTGACTTTGAAGCATTTAAACGCATACTGAATTTGTAAAATTAATCTAAAAGTTTATGATACAAAAAACGATCAAGCAGCTGTTTGATTTCACCAATCAGATCGTGATCGTAACCGGCTCCCGCCATCCGGGAATTGGGTATGGTATCGTGCTTCGGTTTTTGACGGCGGGGTGCTGCTCAAATAAATCGGGATGAAAAACGGTATATATGATTGTATCGTTGGTAACCTCAGGTAGACCAAGGCAAAACCGATGACAATTATTTGCCCTTGACAGGATCTTATTATCTGCTATAATCGTTGAGTATTCTTTAAAAACAACAAAATCGTTGATCCTAGGAATAGTAATCCCGCTAAAGAGCGGGACGAATGGACCTAGGGTAGATGCTTAGGGCTTTTTTGTCCCAAGCCGGCTTCCTCCGTAATCATAGGATAACTGATGTCTTATTGAGTCAGTGAAGTGTCCGCCATAGCTTTAGCGAAGGCGGAAACAAAGGGTGGTACCACGGGGTAAAGTCTCCTCGTCCTTTTGCATAAATCTTTGGATTTGTGCGCAGGGACGAGGAGTTTTTGTTAACTCCGACAAATTTACAGGGGGAAAAATGGGTTCCAAACTGATTTTGGTGGTTTGTAACGGCAACGTTCATAGGTCTGTTGTCGCTCAACTATGCATCACTCGAGAGTTGCAGAGGCGATCAATCGATGGAATCGCTTGCGTATCTCGCGGGCTACAAGGTACTGCTGGAACCGCGCTTCCGCAAGGAAGAAATTTACGGGACTATCCGCGAGAATGGTCGTTGACCAAACCGGTTCTGGATCGGCTGGGTATAGAGATCCCAGTCACGCAACAAAGTATGCCAGTGGATCGCGCGGTCGTTGAACAGGCAAGAGTAATATTTGCGATGGATTCAGGAGTCTTACTCCAACGCAGCAATAGCCTGGTCAACCAATTCTCGGATCAACGCCACAAGATGCGCTTGCTAGGTGAATTGACACGCCGGCATCAAGACATCCCTGACTGCTTCGGGTCAGATAGCGCTGATCTTCACGAAGTAGTCAACCATTCGATCCATCGCATTATTGAGAAAGGGTTTGATGAGTTGCTGCACTGGGTCTCTTGCGACACTAAGCAGGAATCGTCGCTAGATCTTGTGCACTTCTATCGGGATTGGCCATGAATTTCGTTTTTAGGAGGCGATTGTGAAAACAACACAGCTACGGCAAGAGATCGATCGGATGAGGGAGGCGGTAACCTTGAAGTTACAAAGCTACTCTCCGCCGCCGGGTCCATCTACTATCGAACGGGTACTACAGATCTTCAAGAAGCATTCGCGGAGCGAGATCCGCGGGGAAGAACAAGACAAGGTTCGTGCAGCGATCGCTTTTGCGGTCAACGCTAGTCTACCTGTGAATGTCTCATTTCTCTGGGGTTTGGGCGGTAATGCCAATTCCAAGTGGAAGTTTCTTCAACCCCACTTGAATCTGCCACGACTGGGTGACTTCTGGGCTTTCGTCTGGCTCGACATGCTGGATCGGAAAATCAAGACTGTTTATCCGGCCGGTTGCCGATTCGCTATCGTGGACGAAACACCCATGCTCAAACTGATCCCTCGTTGTAACGAGATTCAGATTGCAGAGCGCCGACAAGCCCTGATGCCGATTAGGGAACTACTGCCGCAAATCGAGCTGTACGATCTGCCAGATTTTCCTGGTTTGTCGTCTGATCTTCCTCTCGCAGAAGCTCATCCGGGAGAAATTCTGGCCATCCTACTTTCTCGACCTGACTTGGAACTGGCGATCGGCTGCGATAAGACCGAAGCCCTTTATCAAGACTTGTATCGGACTCGAGACAAGGATTGGGCCAGGATTCGGTCGGCGGTACCAGATGGTTTGTGGCAAGAAGCCGTAGCCGTCCGTGCCGAAACCAGTCGCATCAACCAGCTGCGAAAAGAAACCAACTGGATCGGACAAAAGCTATTTGGCGGGGCACCTTACATCGATGGTGCATTGACTGAAAAGGGCCGCTGGTGTCCGAGAATCTGGCCGGAGACTTCGACCTCACCGCAACACGGCGGCACGACTCTGAAAGTCGGGGAAGGAACTTTTTCGGTAGGCGTCGAGCTCGAGAGTCGTTTGACCAAGACTCATGTTCCGGTTTATCTGGATCCTTCGGAATTCGGATCCACCTACCGGTACGAACCATTCGTGTTTTATTGGGAATCAGGAGGTGCAGTCTAGCGCTTCACCTCCTTCTTTTTTAAACTAATATTATGAAATCGAATCAATACGTTTATCCTAGTTTGGGTTTTAAGAATTTAAGCCACAGTAAGGACAAGTATACAATTGTCGGGGAGACAATTGCTGATTTTGCATACTTTAAAAATTTGTTGGAAAAAATACCGAAGTTAAAGGTAAATATTAAAGGCAGTAATATAGCAGCACAGGTATTTTCAATATTTTTATCTAACCAAATCATTTTTGGTCCAAAAAAATTTATATCCGAGGATCGTGTCGAATTCCTTAAACAAATCCGGCAGTTTACTGACCGAAATAAGGCATTACAATTTTCATTTTTAGGATTTCCTTTTAAAATCCCAATGCCTCTGAAAACCAAGCGAACCTTACCAGATATGGGTGAAGTTTTAGCGCTACATCGTTTGTTTTTGATTACTCAACTAATCGCAAAAATTTATAAACCCGGCGGAGTAATAAATATTTTTACAGAAGGGGCTTTTGCAGATTTTGCAAACATTTCCGAGACAGAAGCACGGGCTTACGATAAACAGCTACAAATATTAATTTACAAGTTCGGATACAATAAGACTTTAAAGATCATTCCGCTGGCTAGGATGAAAAAAACAGCCAATTTTAAAAGCGTCTTTAGTCAAATATATCAAGAGAATTTGTTGAAATTTAAACGACACGAAAAAGGCATCATGCGAGCATACCAGGAAGCGGGCCAGCCGATCGAAAAAATTGTAAATACCAGAATGTATGACACTGAAACTTTAAAAGATGTATTTAACCCGAAGTTTAAAGGGGCAACTAGTCAGGTGACGAAAATTCGAAATGATATTCAAAAGAGAGGTCAGGCAGCATTTATCAAATACCTGTCTTTTATTCAAACTAAAAATAAAATTAATTTTGTTGAGAAAACCATTGGTCCGAATTTGCCTCTTTCTGTTTCTCCGAAGCGAGGTCGGTTAGGAATATTTCCGATTGATAAGAAAATTGAAATTTTAGCATTCCATGGCGTGCCACTGCATTACGCTCGCCGGAATGAATTTGACATTCAATACTTAGTTGATTTACAAGCTATGCCTGTTAAAGTCAGGTTGTTATATCTTAAAGGTGATCCAGAAAGGAGTCCATTTTGTTATGAAATAATTTAGAAAATAAGTGTTACATAGAGGGGTAGTTTAATCGCAAAACACGGGGTGTCCAAACCTACGTATGGAGGTGCAAATCCTTCTCCCTCCGCCACTTCAGGCGTATGAGCAATTCATACGCCTTTTTCTTTTTTTCCCCAGAAGGTGTACACTGATATGAAACTTTCAAGGAGGAAGTGGTGTCAGATCTTTGGGTTTTCGATAACGACGGAACGCTCTATAATGATGGAGCAGCTTACCAGCAATTCGTTAGTCTGTTGCTCGCATATATACCGACTTTGGAAGAGATCGATAGAGCGACTAGAGAGGAATTGAACAGTGTTCTAAAGCTCAAGGTCGGGATTACCGCGCGACTTTTTGCCCTGCATCAAGCGCATGGTCTCGATTTTGACAAAACGGTTGCCGCAACGTTTCTGAAGATCGATTTGGACGAGTGCGGGATCTCTCGTCCAGATACGGAACGATATCGAGTGTTGCTGTCGATCGTGGCCGAGAAGGTTGTGTTTACGAACAACGCCTCCGCACACGCCTTACGCGTGCTGCGTTATGTCGGGCTTGCTGATTTTTTTACCAATATCATCGGCGTGCAAGAGACCGGCGGACTATCCAAGCCAAACCCAGCGGCGTTTCAGTTTGTCCAGGAGATGTTTCCCGTGCGTAACCGGATCTTCTTCTGTGATGACAAACGGGAATTTTTGGATGCGGCAATCCCATTCGGCTGGCGCACGATCTGGTACCAGCCGGGATTTGAGGGCGATCCGGCGAGTGTGCCACATCGAATCATTCGGTCGTTTTCAGAACTCATAGACATCGCGGGTAATTCATAACTACCCGCTTTTTTATTGCCCTTTCGGGCTTTTTATGTAAATATTAAGAGCAAGGAGGAAGCCGTGATTACTCACGAGTTTTTTGAGGGAAACGCTTTGTCAGAGGTCGAGCAGATAAGGTTAGTGTCCAGGGTGTCAAAACTTTATCGGCTGCATAATCCAGATGCGACCGAAACAGATATGCGACACCGTTTATTTGGCAATCGGCCGAGCTTTGTTGACCTTTTACTTGACGGCAACGTAGCCGTCGCTTTTGCGGTTTGCACGATCAAGACATTTTCCACTGGCGAAACCTGCTTGTGGCGGAACGGCATCGTCGTCGCACCAGCGTATCGGGAACTTGGACTCTATCGAACATTGGTGGAGTTGGCTCTAAGGAAGCACCGAACCGAGTGGTCTGCCACTAAAACTCAAAATCCCCGGGTCTATCTGACCTGGCTTAAGCTTTTTGGGGAAAGACTTCTTCCGTATCCCGGAAAGGATCCAGCGGCACCTGCTCAGAGGGTCGCCAGTGAATTGTCGGGAGATCATGGTAACCCGGTTGATCCGCTAACGTTCGTAATCAAGAACGAATACAGCATAGATCGGTCAGGGACAGGGTATTTCAACTGTCACACTCCCTGGGTTGCGGATTTTTTCACTTCCCGCCTCGGGCCGTTCGACGCTTTTCTTTTACTGGCGCACAGATAACTGTAGTATTCGGACAGACGAATACTTCATCCGTGTGCCTTTTTCTTTTGCAAAAGAAAAAGCGCGGTGACTGTAGTAAGTCAACGCGCTGTGAAAAGTGGCACCCGCGGAGGGAATCGAACCCCCGTCATCGGTTTTGGAGACCGAGGCACGGCCATTATACCACGCGGGTGCAGGAGAAACCTCCTTGAAATTATTTCGTTTTCTCAGCAAGCTCGCAGAGGAATTGGTCGATTTTCTCGACCGTATCATGCGGCATGATGAGAAACCGATAGACAACTGAGCCCTTCATCTTACCCCGCAGAACCGGCCGCGTCAAGTCCTTGGGGAAGTGCTTGATTCTGACCACGCAGTAGCGTTCCCACAGGGGTTTTCTAGACCGGTCCTTGCTCTCCATCGCCCGGCGAAGGCTGGGAGGCAGTCTAACGGTGAGGATATCCATTTGGGTCGGGTAGAAGCGAATCCGGCCATGAGTTGCTTCCAGGTTGATTAGACCTAGCCGCAACCATTCGGTCAGATTTAGGCATTTTTGGATTCGTTTTCTAAACCCTTCACGCCCTTGCTTCATCATCACGCTCCAGCACGCCACAGCGGAAGTCCCACTCCGCGATCCGGGCACGGTTTTGTCTTTATGCCCGAACAGGTAAGGGGCATCAGTGATGGTATGTTGAAGCAATCCCTTCCGGCACAGAAACACTCCAGCCGGATACGGAACGCTGCCCATTTTGTGCATATCCACCGAGATGGACATGACGGATCGGTTCTGAAACCCAAATTTCACTTCCGGCAGAACAAACGGCGCCACGAGTCCGCCGAACGCCCCGTCGACGTGAACATAAAACCCCAGGCCCGATCGGCCTTTCGGGTTCAGCTTCGTCTTCAGATTGTCGAGTAGACCGTCGATCTGCTCGACCGCATCGATGCTGCCAACATTGATCGTGCCAACCGTCAGTACAATCAGGAACCTACGGTAGCCAACGGCGTAAAGCTGAAGAATCGCCTGATTCAAAATCTGGGCGTCCAACTGGCCTTGCGCATTCGTCGGCAGGAGTTTCAGGATGTTCCGATCAGCCGGTTTTTTGATCAATCCAGCTTCCTGCTTCAAGAATCGGTTGAATTGTTTCTCAGCCGAGTAATGAGTTAGGAATGAGGTCATAAAAGCGATGCCCCGCCCTCCAGGTGCTTTGGGTCGCACGTGTTCCAACAGCCAATTGCGGCCCAACCAGGTGCCGTGGTCATTACCTTCATTGCCGCCGTTGCAGAGGTAACCGTCAACTTCTGTTTCAGGTTTGGCAGACCCCAGCAGGTTCGCCAGCCTCAAAACGAAATCCTTTTCTAGAGCCTGGGTGCCTTCAAACCCCATCTCTGTTCTTTCCCCGGTCGTGTAGATTCCAATTCCATTGGGCTGCAACGGAATCATCGCTCGGGTCGCTGCTACGGCTTCGGGAAGCGGGGTTGTCCCAGGAAAACCCAACACCGGATCTGTCCGGTAGTCGATGTTTTTCCGCTTGGCGTCATTCCAAGCCTGGCGGATTTCTGCCATAGGAACACCCCGCTTCGGCCATGCCCAGTTAGTCTTCGTTTTCATGGGCCACCTGACTCTAGCTAAAACCTGGTTGCTGGCCGCATTCGGGGCATCTGGCCCCATCCGCGGTCGGACTGCCGAACTTGGTTCGGCAGTCCAGGCAGGAGTATTCGTCTCGACCGATCAGAATGACCGGCCGGGCTTGCGTTTTGCCGCAACTGGGGCAAGGAATTGGGCCATCCTTCGGGATGTTGCCGAAAATCATGCCGCAGTTTGGGCAGAGGACGTTGATCGATTCGATCGTTGGGATATACGTCATGATCCCCATCTCCGGATTCCCATGCGCTCGCGCACATGTTCGATGGTTTCATTGAACAACACTTCGGCCTGCCGTTTGCCCTCGACCAGAACATCTCGGATGACGTCTGGTTTTTGGGCTAATTGCATCCTTCGTTCGCGGAATTCGGCCAGCATGTGGTTGATGTTGTCGGCAAGGACACGCTTGCAGTCCATGCAGCCAATTCCCGCCGACATGCACCCTTCCCTGCTCCACGCCAGCTGTTCCGGCGTACTCACATATTGGTGGAGGGCGAAGATGCAACAGTGATCCGGGTTACCGGGGTCTGTCCGGTGGACTCGTTGCGGATCCGTCGGCGCGACTCGAATTTTGTCCCAGGTTTGCTCCGGCGTGTCGCCCAAGTTGATGGTGTTGCCGTCGCTTTTGCCCATCTTGGCAAACCCACCGCGCTCATCCATCGGCGACAAGCCGGGAACCAGAACCATGTCTGGCAATACGCCTGGAACTGGGAAGTAGTGGCCGTAGAGGTTGTTGAACCTCCGCGCCAACGATTGCGTCAGTTCAATGTGGGGCTTTTGGTCTGATCCGACAGGCACGAGATCAGCCCGGGGACCAAGAATGTCGGCGGCCATGAGGACCGGATAGTTGAAAAGTCCAGCATTGATGTCTTCCGGATGCTTTTCTCTTTTGTCCTTGTAGGTCGGCAGACCTTCCAGGTGGGTGACTGGTGTCAGGCACGAAAGGAGCCAGGCCAGCTCGGTGACCTGCGGCACGTCCGACTGGACGTAGATCGCCGAGTGTGAAAGATCCACGCCGGCGGCCAGATAATCCAGCACCATGTTCGGCAGATGCTTTTTGATCTGTTCCGCTTCTTTGAGCGTGGTGAGAGTGTGGAAGTCCGCGACGAAGAACAGACAACGATATCGCGGATCTTGCGACATGCGAGCGAACCTCGCAATCGCGCCGATGTAGTTGCCGAGGTGCGACGTTCCTGTGGCGCGGATTCCGGACAGGACGGTCTTCATCTGGGTCATGTCAAACTACTCCTTGGTTTGAGTTTTGCTGTTTCCGATGATCCTCCGCAGGGTTGTCAATCTGCAGAAAACTGTCATTACCAGAGGACGAGTATTACTCTTCAGAGTAAGCAAATCAAAGCATTAAGTCAAGGGCTTGGAGATCAGCAGGAGCACTCATGATCTTAACAAATAAACCGCCTTCTGGGCGATTTTTTTCGGTTACAGATTGGAACAAAAGGTGTATAATTAAATTGTTATGAAATCTGACGAAACCCAAACCAAAACAGACCTGGGAGCGATTAAACAATACGTCCGCGCGGCGAATTATTTGACCGTAGCGCAAATCTATTTGCGCAGTAATTTTTTACTCAAACAAGCGCTAAATTTCGACGATATCAAGTTGCGACTGCTTGGGCACTGGGGTACTTGTCCGGGAATAAATTTTGTTTACGCTCATTTAAATTACCTAATAATTAAACACCGGCAAGAAATTTTATTCGTGCTCGGCCCTGGCCATGGTTTTCCCGGTTTGCAATCGAACTTATTTTTAGAAGGAACTTTGGCCAAGTATTATCCGGACGCTCAAATAACCGAAGCCGGTATTGGCTACATCGTCAAAAATTTCAGTTGGCCTTACGGATTTCCAAGTCACAGCAGCCCGGGTACGCCGGGCGTAATTTTGGAAGGCGGCGAATTGGGATATTCCCTCGCCACGTCTTATGGGGCGGCCTTGGATAACCCGGATTTGATAGTGGCCTGCTTAATCGGCGATGGTGAGGCGGAAACTGGCCCCACGGCCACTGCCTGGCATTTGAATAAATTTTTGGACCCAATCGGCTCTGGCGCCGTCCTGCCGATTTTACATTTAAACGGTTACAAAATCTCTGGCCCAACCATATACGGCCGTATGAGCAATGAAGAATTAACTGCGCTGTTCACAGGCTTTGGCTACCAGCCTTATATCGTGGAAGGAGAAGATGATCAAATTTATAATTCAATGTTAACGACTCTGGAAAACTGCTATCAGAAAATTAAATCGATTCAATCGGCGGTTCGAGCAGGAGGCAGTTTGCCCGTCAAATTCCCGATGATTATTCTAAGGACACTTAAAGGCTGGACCGGCATTCAGGAATTGAAGGGACAAAAGATTGAAGGAAATTTTCTGGCCCATCAAGTTGTTGCCCAGGCGGCTAAAACCGATCCGGTGGAACTCAAAGCTTTGGAGCAATGGCTCCGTTCTTATAAATTTGAGGAGCTATTCGATCCGCGCTTGGGATTTAACGAACAAATTCAGACTATTATCCCACCGGAAGAACTGCGCATGGGCAACAACAAACATGCTTTTGGCGGAGAGGCGGTCTTTCAGTCATTAAATTTACCAAAGGTTGAAGAATTTGCTGAAGCAGTACAGTACCCTGGTGTAATTGGTTCGAGCAGTATGCGGCGAACCGGAGCTTATCTGGAAAAAATTTTTCGACTTAACGATAAAACAAACAATTTTAGATTTTTTTCGCCGGATGAAACTTATTCCAACAAATTAGACCAAATTTTTGCCGCAACCAAACGCGTGTTTACCTGGCCACTGAAACCTTGGGATAAAGATTTGGCGCATTCGGGTCGTGTGATCGAAATGCTTTCCGAACATAGCTTACAAGGACTAATGCAAGGCTACGTGCTGACTGGGCGACACGCGGTTTTTGCCTCCTACGAAGCATTTGTTCAAATTATTGCCAGCATGGCTGACCAATATACCAAATTTTTGGGAGTGGCAGAAACGGTCCCCTGGCGCGGTTTATTTCCTTCGATCAACTATATCCTCACTTCCTCGGGCTGGCGCCAAGAACACAATGGATTTTCGCACCAAAATCCTGGATTTATCGACGACATGCTGCAAAAACCGGGATGTTTTATCAATATTTATTTTCCACCGGACGGCAATACGACGCTGGTCGTATTGGAACAGTGCTTAAATTCCACTCGGTCCTTAAACGTGATTGTGGCGGGCAAAACTTTGGAGCCGCGTTGGCTGACGGTGGATCAAGCCCGGCAAGAACTCAAACGCGGGTTGATGATTTGGGAATTTGCGTCTGATGACCAGCCGGATGTGGTGGTTTCCGCTGTTGGCGATTATCTAACCAAAGAAGCGCTGGCGGCAATCACCATCGTCAAGCAAGAAACCCCGCAAGTTAAAATTCGTTTTATCAACGTGTTGGCTCTGTCCGCGCTTGGATTGGGCGATATGAGTTGCCGCGTGCCGTTCCATGACTTTGAGGACTTTTTTACGCACGATAAACCAGTTATTTTTAATTTTCATGGTTATCCGCAAACGCTCAAACAAATTTTGTTTGATTATGGCAACAACAAAAACCGATTTAGCGTTCATGGCTACATCGAACATGGCTCCACAACCACACCATTCGACATGCACGTGCGTAACCAAACCAGCCGTTACCATTTGGCGATTGAGATATTCGAAAAGATGGGAGTAAACGGCGTCCTGAAACCAGCAGAGGCCAAGCAAATGCAGGATAAGTATCGGAAAAAATTAACTGGGCACTCCGCCTATATTTTGGAGTATGGCGTAGACCCGCCAGAAATCGAAAATTGGACATGGCAAAAAAATATTTAATTATCAATTCCGGCAGTGCCTCTGGCAAATATTCGTTATACGCAAACGAGAAAGAATTAGCCTACGCACACTATGAAGCGGGAGAGCAATTTGTTGCCCAGATCCGATTAGGAAATCAGGTTGAAAATTTAACGATCTCCAAGGCGGAGTTCGACGCTCTACTTCAGCATTTTCTGAACAAGGTGCTGGCGGCCAACCTGCTCCGAACGATTGAGGAAATCGCCGCGGTCGGTATTCGCGTGGTTTGTCCGGGAATTTTTTTCCAACGTGATCGCCTGATTGACCATGATTTTATAGAGCATTTGAATACGCTTGCTAAAAATGATCCCATTCACAGCCAAGGACTGATTTTATCAATTGAAAACATAAAAAAAATACTGCCAGCCGCCCAACTAACGGGTGTCTCGGACAGTTATTTCCACGCCAAGTTGCCAAAAACAGCTAAATATTATGGTTTACCCAAATCCGACTCCGATGCTTTGGAAATTTTTCGCTTTGGCTACCATGGTTTGTCTTTGGAATCAGTAACGGAAAAATTACCCCGACTGCTTGGCCAAATGCCGGAAAAAACAATTATCTGCCATTTGGGTAGCGGTGCTAGCATCACTGCTCTCAAAAATGGCAAAAGTCTGGACACTTCCATGGGATTTTCGCCTTTGGAAGGATTATTGATGAGCTCGCGAGTGGGAGATATCGACGCCGGCGCGATTATTTATTTAGGCAGACAAAAAGGCCTTGACTGGGAAAAACTGGAGCGCTATCTGTATCAACAATCTGGTTTGCTGGGTTTATCTGACCACAGCTCTGATTTGCGCGTGTTGTTGGGATCCGAAAAATCCAACGATCAGCTCGCGGTGGAAGCGTTCGTTTACCGAATCGTCAAATATATTGGAGCTTATACCGCAGTTTTGGGAGGGTTAGATTGTTTGGTTTTTACCGGGACAATTGGAGAACGCTCCTCTATCATCAGAGCCAGGGTTTGCGACAAGTTAAAATTTTTGGGAATAGCTTTGGATCAAGCAAAAAACGAAGCAGCACTAGCACAAGATCAATCACTCGAGAGTGGTTCATCGCCAGTAAAAATAGCGGTGATTGCAGTGGATGAAAATGCTATAATATTCCGGCATTTACGCGCTTAAAATATTGTGCTATACTTAGGGTGTATTTATTTTTTGAGAAATCGTCGAGCTTAAATATTATAATTACAAATACCTAAAATCATTAAATAACCAAGTCTATGAATGGTGTAATCAAGAAGAAAACCGACAAAGGTTTTGGATTTATTACCGTGGAAGGTCAAGAAAAAGATTTATTTTTCCACAGCAATTCGCTGGTTGATGTGACATTTGACGAACTCAAAGAGGGCGATCAAGTCACCTTTGATATCGCGGAGTCCCAAAAAGGACCAAACGCGATCAATGTCAAGCGCGCGTAATATCTCTCGCAAAGAAAACCGCCGTTTTATAAAACGGCGGTTTTCTGTTATGATACTTAAGGTAAAATTATTTTTTCCAAGCAATCCATGAATCCTTCCAATGTTTCCTTAGGCACATTCAACAACTTAGGTATCGCGCCAAAGTTGCTTGAAATTTTAGATCGTCAAAAATTTATCCATCCTACCCCCATCCAACAGCAATCCATTCCGATTGCGATTGAGGGCAAGGATTTGATCGGCATCGCCCAAACCGGGACTGGTAAAACTTTGGCGTTTGGAATTCCCATGCTGCAAAGAATAGCCAAAAGTAGCGGACAAATCAAAGGATTGGTCATTCTTCCTACGCGAGAACTGGCGGTGCAGGTTGATGAGACCCTAAAAAAAATCGGCTCATCCGTTGGGTTAAAAACTGCCATCCTAATTGGGGGAGAATCGATAAATCGGCAAATCAAATCACTGCGGCAGAATCCCCACATTATCATTGCCACGCCTGGCCGGATGATTGATCATTTGGAAAACACCAAATTAAATTTAAGCCGAGTCGGCATTTTGGTTTTGGACGAAGCTGACCGCATGCTGGATATGGGATTTGCGCCGCAGATTAAAAAAATCTTAGACAGAGTGCCGACAAAACGGCAAACCTTGTTGTTTTCCGCAACCATGCCGAACGAAATTGTCAAAATCGCCCATTCCTATATGTCACTGCCGCTGCGGGTAGAAGTTGCGCCATCAGGAACAGCTGTCAGTACGGTAACCCAAGAGGTCGTATTTGTTGATCGAGGAGAAAAATTATCACAATTGCGTTCGGTGCTTTCTGAATACAAAGGCAGCGTTTTGGTTTTTACCAGAACCAAATACGGCGCGCAAAAACTCGCCAGGTCAGTCCGGGACATGGGCCACTCTGCCACTGAAATTCATTCAAACCGCTCTCTCAATCAAAGATTGCACGCGCTAGAAGGATTTAAGGTCGGAAAATATCGCGTACTAGTTGCCACTGATATTGCCGCCCGAGGCATTGATGTTTCCGGAATTGAAGTGGTGGTCAACTACGATTTGCCGGCCATGGCAGAAGATTATGTTCATCGTATCGGCCGAACCGCCAGAGCGGGCAGATCAGGGCACGCGATTTCCTTCGCCACCCCTGACCAGAGAGGAGAAGTTCGAAGTATCGAACGATTAATCAGACAAACCTTAAGAACTTCTGCGACCCCATCAGCTAGTAATGTCCGAGAAGTATCCCCACCAAACCGACGGCACGAGCGCCCCAGAAACAAGCGGAGATTCTCAGATGGACAGGGCTATTTCATGAAAAGACGTTAATTTGCTAAACTGTAAAGACCAAATATGACCACTGAATTCCTCGCTATTTTAAGCGTTATCATTGTCAGCCTAATTTCCCTAATTGGTTTGTTCGCTATTTCACTAAACTCCCGCTTGGGCAAAACGTTCTTGAATTTTCTGGTTAGCTTCGCGGCCGGTGCCCTATTAGGCGACGTCTTTATTCATTTGCTTCCCCAGTTAGCCGAAAACAACAACTTCAACCTAAACATCTCTTTAATTATTTTGGCCTCGGTCGTCGGGTTTTTCGTTACCGAAAAATTCATCCATTGGCATCACCACCATAACGAAAGTGAAGAAAATAAGATGACTTATCACCCGGTGGCGATTTTAAATTTAATTGGCGACGGCCTGCATAATTTAATTGATGGATTAATTATTGGTGGGGCTTACTTAATTGATTTGCGGGTTGGACTGGCCACCACGGTGGCAGTCATCCTTCATGAGATCCCGCAAGAAATTGGCGACTTCGGCGTCTTAATCTATGCCGGTTTTAGCAGGAAGAAAGCTTTATTTTTCAATTTTCTCTCAGCTCTAATGGCGTTGGTGGGAGTTTTTGTCGCCTTAAGTATTGGCCGGATTGAGAATTTTACTCCTATCTTGGTCGCCATTGGTACTGGGTCGTTTCTTTATATCGCCGTTGCGGATCTGATCCCCGAAATCCATAAATCAAAAGAGAAAGCATTGTCTCAGTTCCTAATCATGCTGTTGGGAATTGCGATCATGTTTGCTCTTTTGTGGTTAGAGTAACATGTAAACCACAACTCTAGGGAGGAACTGCAATGAAGCGCGCGTTGCGTATTGTCATGATCAAACCGTCGCCGTACGACCTTGACGGGTTCGTACAACGCTACAAGGTGGGATTTATGCCCAATACCACGCGGCTGCATCTGCGTGGTTTGACTCCATCTTACGTAAACGGTGTGCCGATCAATGTCGAAACGTTCGACGAATACGTCCACACTGACACCAACTACCAATCAAGGCTTAAGCCTGAGGCTGGTGAGCATCTGTTGTTTGCGGCGGTGGGAACACAAACCCAACAGATCCACCGGGCAGCAGATTTGGCCGCGATCGCGGTCCGAAACGGTGGCATGGCCATCATCGGTGGCCCCCACTCCATGACCTGCGACACGTCCATGTTGCAGGGCAGGGGCGTGAGTTTCAGCCAGGCCGAAGCAGAGGTCATTTGGCCACAGATTCTCTTCGATGCTACCAACGGCATGCTCGCCCCGGTATATGGGGCTGAAAGCCGATGGGCGGAATCACTAAACCCGCCGATCCAGGAACCTCTCACTGCTGAAGAACAAAAACGGTATATGGGCGCCATGCAAGGGGTCACACCCGCGCGCGGCTGCCCGAAAACCTGCAACTTCTGCTCAGTGAAGGAAATCTTTGGCCGGCTGGAACGATCGCAACCGATTTCGGTCACGGTTCAGACTCTTCTTGCGGCGCAAACCGCGGGCGTGAAACTCGTTATGTTCACGTGCGACAACTTCAACAAGTACGGTGAGCGCAAAGAGTTGCTTGAAGCCATGATCGCGGCCGGGGTGACGATCCCTTTCATGGTCCAATGCGATATGGACCTAGTGGACCAACCCAAGCTGATCGAGCTACTAGGTTTGGCTGGCTGCTACGAGGTGTTCCTCGGAGCAGAATCATTCGACCGCAAGGTCCTGCAGAAACGGCGCAAGGGGCATAACAATCCCAAGCGTTACACGGAACTTGTGGAGCTGCTCCGGGCATCGGGCATTACGGCGCACTTCTCCAACATCGTCGGGTTTGAGGAGGACACGGTGGAGAGCATCAAGGATGGCGTGGAACAGCTCAAAGGGGTTGGCCCGCTAACCGCGTCGTTTTGGATCCTGACCCACATCCCGGGCACGGATCGTTACGCTGAGGTGTTGTCCGCTGGCAACGTCATCACGGAAACGAACCTTGACCGGTTCAACGGCACGAGACCGACCTGGCGGCACGAGCAACTCACGGACCAGCAGCAGCTGGAGATGTTCCAGTATTGCTACCGGGAATTTTACTCCAAACCCCAAGTCTGGGCCACTCTCGGAAAGCTGGTGCCCTCCGGCCGGCATTACGACAGACAACGGAGCATGGCTATCAGTAACGCCAGATTTTCTCTGACAACGGTCGCTCGAGGCGAACATCCGATGTCGGGTGGAATCAACCGCGTAAAACTAGACCATGTCTCCGAATACCTCCCGCTACGTCGAGAGTTTTACGGCTTTGAGCACTTCCCGCTGCCGCAAAACCTCAGACTTTCAGCCAAGGACACGCAACTCAACGAATTGGCTGACGACAAATCGTGGAAGATGGCAAGCGGCTTCTGAAACAATCCCAGCTCTAGAGCTTTCTCTAGAGCTTCTTTTTTTCTCGTAACATCTAATTTTGCTAATCATCCAGAAAAAACCAGGCGAGCCGGCCGCAAAGGAGGCTTAATTAGTAAAAAGCAATAAATCCGGCACCAGTTTGGACAAAATTTAAAACTGGTGCTGGATAAACATATCTAAAAGCAACCGAGGGTTTGCGTCTGTGCTTTTTATTTTCTGATCAACCACCAGAAGTTGCCCCAAGAGCTTGATCAGACTTGCTTTCGAAAAGTTCTTGCTATGTTTGGTTAAAATAAATACCCGACCGCTGCTCCAGCCTAATTTTTCTGCAATTTGAGCATTGGTCAACTGTTTGGCTTGCAATAAATTAATGAGCAGCAAACTCCGAAACTGTTCTGCCAAAAGCCCGGTGATTTTAATAAAAGCTGATTTTTCATCACCGGTGGCTGTTTCTAAATAATTTTCCAGGGATTGAAAAGCCGCCTCTTGGTTGTGCAAGGCTAGATTATCACTGAGATTAAACACTGAATCGGGCAGCTTGGGTTTGACCAAACTTTTGACTAAATCAGGACTAATCGGATCAGTGGTGGATGAGGCTAGTTTGGATAATTCCGAATATACTTGCCATAAATTATAGGCTTCTTTACGATCCACTACTTTCCCGCCAAATTTTTTTTCTTCAAACAAATCCCGGCCGAGGTATTGGGCCAAAAGGTCGACGGCCTCGTCAGTAATCCGGACGTCCAGGGTCTGGCTGGTGGCTTTAATCCAAGTATTTAAAGCTTGCCCATGCGGCAAGTTAAATTCTGTAACATTGACTAAGCTTACAAATTGCTTAAAAAATTTTACTCTGCCGTCCATCTTGGATGTTTGCCAAAAAACTATAAAAAAATCCTTCGGCGTGATTTGTGGCAATTTTAAAAGAAATTCCGCCAATTTTTCTTGCCTGCCCGCAACGCTCTCGCTTGCGAGGCGGGCGGGTTCCGTTTTTTTAGGCAACCCGTCACGAACGATCAAAAGTTTTTTGGCCGAAAATAAGGATGGCGCAAGTTCTGCTGTTAGTTTTGAAATCAGATCAAGCTCTGAAAATTCAGCCGCGTCAAAAAAAACCACTGCTTGTGGCGAGTATTTTTTGGCGAACTCGGCCTTCCAAAGCTCAATTTTCCGTTTGAGCGAAAAATCGTCTTCTCCGAAGAATAGGTAAATATTCTTTACGTTAACCATAGACGGTAAAATTTCTAATTATTCTAATTTCTAATTGACCTAAATAATTACTAAACTCTAAATAACAAACTATTTAAGCTTATTATTAATTGCATTGAAAATAAGATTTAGCTCTTTCGCCTCGTTCCATAGTTTCAATGCCACTTCTTTTTTTTCTGGGACTGCCACCCAGATCATTCGCAAAAAATGTTTGCATTCTCTTGATTCTTTTTTGCAGATTCCTATTTTATGTTTGAAATCTAGTTTACTCTCAGCATCATCGGCCTCGCAATAATTTGCTCCTACGGCAGTTCCACATTTAATTAATTGATTTATCAATGGCCTTGTAATATCAGTTCTCGGTAACTCATTGCAAAATTTTATCACCTCTTCACCAAATTTTGCAGTTCTTTCTTCTAGATCATAACGTTTGTTTGGAGTTTGATCATTGTTCATTATTTAGAAATTAGGTCAATTAGACTAATTAGATCAATTTTTAAAACAGCTTCGCTTGATTATCCCTCTTTTTCTTCTCGATTTTCTGACTGATAATTTTGTTAATGTCAGATTGGCGAATTTTCCACTGCGCCCCGATTTTAAAAGCCGGCAGTTTCCCACTTTTGCACCACCGCCAAATCGTTTGGTTAGAAACCCCAAAGAATTTGGCCAATGCCGGAACATTTAAGATCTTATCATCGCTGGTCTTCATGCCCTTAGCTTACCACTCCGCGACATTGATTTCAACTAGCAAAAATGTTATGATTTTTGGGCTAAACGAGCACCCATAGCTCAATTGGATACCCGCCCGACTCGCCCGACGAGACTCCGTAGCTCATTTGGATAGAGCGCCTGGCTTCGAACCAGGAGGTAGTAGGTTCAAATCCTACCGGGGTCACCAACTTAAAATTTAGCGAGTCAGGCGGGCGGGGAGCGTGTGGCTTCGGACCACAAGGTTCCAGGTTCAACTCCTGGTGGGTGCACCAGAAAATTAAATCTATGATCATCGATACAATTATTGATACAATTTTAGGCTTCCTAGGCTTTTCAATATCGGAAGCGGTTGTTGATACAATGAAGGCCAAGAAGAGAAAATTATGGCGAAGCATTATCGGCTTTATCCTGACACTAATTATTCTCATTGTGGTTGCAGGAGTCCTTATGTATCTCTTCCTCTTTTTGAGTCTGTGGTTAAAAAGTAGATGAGCAGGCTCTTTCAAAAAAAGACCGAAGATTTTATATGTGAAAATTGCGGCCACCAAGTATTGGGTAGTGGCTATACCAACCATTGTCCCAAATGTTTATATAGCAAGCATGTCGACGTTAACCCCGGCGACCGGACGGAAATCTGCCAAGGACTCATGGAACCTGTTGGGGTCGAACAAAACCACGGTGAATATCTAATCATCCATAAATGCCTGAAATGTCACAAGGTTCGAAAAAATAAGGCCATATTAGAAGATAATTTTAAACTAATTCTAGAACTTTCCCAACAGCCCTAAAATGGGCTGTTTTCTTAAATCGCATAAACTGTTATAATCGGGGTATCAATCAGGAGGGCTTATGACTCGCGAAGATGCGCTCCGTCTGACCCCGGGCACTGAAATCCTGATTTCTGGCATCCAGACAGGAAACGTCACAACAGTCGAACGCTTCGAGCAACCACGCCGCGCCAGATTCTGGATTGTTGACGACGATGGCATCGGTGCCTCGATCGTAGATACCGATGAGATCATAGTCAATGTGCCGTTCAAACTGGCAGAGCTTCCGTTTGCTCGTTCGATTGCGCCAAGCATGAGCATTTTGGACCGAGTCGATCTGTTCATGCGCTCAAGACGCTGAGCAACGAGGCAAGACCCAAATTTGTCCGATTGGGTCTTCTTTTTATCCAGCACCACTTTTGTCTGGAAATAATATTTAATTTTTAGATTAATCTATAGAGTGGTTTAATGACTAGTATTTATTTTGTCGTCAAAAGTGGTGCTGGATATATCCCTTGAGTATTTCCCAAAAAAGAGTAAAATGACTAAGCTTTCAGAATTACAATTCAAAATGCAGGATAAGAACAATCTATCGCATTTTGAATTGAGAGGAGCAATATGTCGACCGTAGCATATTTCGCGGAGCGAAATTGCGAAGTGTCGACCGATTGCGACGAGGAGTGGTAGCTCAACTGGTAGAGCAGTTGCCTCTTAAGCAATTGGTTCTGGGTTCGAGTCCCAGCCACTCCACCAAAGAACTATATTATAAAAATCCGCCAAGATGGCGGACTTTTTTATTCCTTAAATGCGCCCTTACTCCAAACCCATCTCTCCAACCCCATGACCTTACCCGCACCCAAAGCACCCAAAGCTAACAACACAACTGCATAAATAATGTGCTCATCAATAATGTATGAGTGTTCGTTTGGATACGGAAAGTCTAGAACCGGGAAATAATATAGCAACATTAAAAAAGCTCCTAAAATCGCACTCCATCTAACCCCAATACCTAAGATCAAAGAAACCCCAAGCAAAGTCAGTCCCCACTCGTTCACAAAGTTCGTAACTGGCAAAATCGAAGGTTGGGCGAACCAAGCGAACAACCCCGGAAAACTCTTGGCATGGGTAAGATACCCGGCCGCTGACCAGTTAGGATCCAAAATCTTGGTAATTCCAGCATAAAACATCATCCATCCAGTGGTTAATCTTAAGACAAACACTGACCATTTATAATAATTGGTCATTTTTTTCTCCTTTCCCCGCCTTGGGCGGTAATTTTAATATTATGGAACTAATTAATAATAAAGTAGTCACTGTTGCCGAGGTTACACAATAAAAACAAAGGGCGTGAATAACAAACAGTTGTAGATACACAAAATATAACGAGAATAGGAAGGCGACGGCGAATAACAATTGCAACCAACTAAGCACTTTCCGAAACCCTTCCATCAGATAAATAAGCAATAAGACCAACGCGAATAGATAATAACCGCTCCCGATTAGAGAAACCGGAACAAAGCCAATCGTGGCATATTTACTGGTAGTAACACTATCACAATCAGTACTGATATAACAGACTAAATTAGAACCAGTATAATGAACCGCGGTCAGGTAAGTGGCATCTAAAAATCCTATAAATGCCAAAACCAAACTTAAAACAATCAACACCTTTTTCTTACTTGACTGCATTTTTTACCAAATCATAGAATTGCTGGTAGGTGGAAGGATTGCCGATTTTTTGACCATTCAAATAGAAACTTGGCGTGCCAGTTAACGAAACTTGGTCCCCGCTTGTTTTATCATTGTTAATTTTGGAAGCAAGACTAGCTGAATACAGATCAGATTCAAAGGCAGGAAGATTAAGTCCGAGTTGCCCCGCATATTCCACAAACTTTGGAATGGGAGTGCTCATTCCCGACCAGGTCGGTTGATCGTCAAATATCAACTTGGCCATTGCCCAAAATTTCCCCTGGACCCCGCCGGCTTCCGAAGCTTGCGCCGCTGGGATAGCATTTTTGTGCTGGGAAAGCGGATAGTGCCGGTAGACGATAACCAAATCGGTGGGAAAATCCTGATGCAATTTTTCGACTTGGGCGGAATATGCCCGACAAGCCGGACACTGAAAATCGCTATATTCGATCAAGACAATTTTCGCGTCACGATTGCCCAATACGTGATCAGTGTCATTAATTTGATCCAGTGTTGGGGACGGACCGCCGGCAGTAGGACTTTTTTGCGCCAACTTAACCACGCCAAAACCTGCGAGCGCGACAACGATTAAAACCGCAGTAATCGTTGCGATAAGTTTAATTTTTTTTTGAACCTGCTGTTCTTTAGTAAGATACTCCTGGGTCATAAATTATTGAAACGGGTTAGGATCAACCAGCCCCCAAGGTTTGGGCACGAAGCTCTTTAATTGATCCAAAAGTTGCAAGGTTTGGTTGTAATCAGAAAGATCTACTCTGACCACGTTGCCGGCCGGGACCATATCTGGCTCCGTGCCTAAGATCTTATAAACTTTACTATAAAGCAGCTGCGCTTCCAACAAAATAATAATAATAAAAATCAGCGCCAGAAGACGTTCGGCATAAATGGATTTGATTTTTAAACTTTTGAATTTAAACTGCTTCATCCCGTTTAGAAATTTTGATTAGTTAATTATGCGATTTAATTAGATTATTCCCGTTAAATATTATTTCACTGACAGGATGCTCATGAGTATTTCTAACGGGATTCATAATATCTTTATTGTCCTGATTCCATAAAAAATACTCCGTTAATGCTGCCAAAAACCTTACCGGTGCGAATAACTCTGCCGCCTTCGGCCGGGATGGTCTCGGACGATAGATCAATCCTCGAAACTTCAGTAAAATGGGGTAAGTGCTCCAGATAAGAGAGAACATTTAACAATCCCACAAAATCATTAGTAACATTAAGGGTATAAGGAATTTCAGTAATACCTACGCGGTTTGGAATAACCGCGGCCTCTTTCGCAAATCCAGGTTCATTCTGATCGTAAATTTGGAGAGTATGTTGACTGTTAGTCAGACTAATTGCCGCTTCCACATCCTTGACTGCTTCCACCAATTGTTCGCGCTTAGCGATTGCCTGATCGATATCGCTTTTCCGTTCCGCTTTCGATAAATCAGACTGAGCGGTCTTAAATGCAAGAATTTGCTGATCTAAAGTCAATACTTCGGTTTTCTGGGCCCTGACTTCATCATGCAGGTTGCTTAAACTATCAAGGATTGGTTGAATACCAAAAAACACTAGTAACAAACTTACTACCATTCCACAAACTAGAATAATAATGTTTTGCGTCAAAGCTCTCATCGGGTAGTGAAAATTTGATTAATGATTAACAATCGAGGGTCTATTAACATATGTTTGCTTATTATTATAAATTAAGTTATTTGCGCTAGTTTTTTATCCCGCCGCAGGCGAGATATCAAATTTCTACTACCCGACTCATTTAAGTGGTTGTTTAAGATTCTCAATGCTGGCGAAAAAGGTGAAAGTAAAACTGCCATTGGTCGCGCGTTCAAGGTTAGAAAGTGGAAAGTTAATATCTTTAAAATATAAAGAAGTTTGAAGGTCTGCCCAAAATTTTAAGGCGCTGTCTCGATTAGCTGCCACTCCTTGCACTTCAATCTTGCCGGTTGGCCGATCAACAAAGATAAAATCCAGTTGGATATCAGAAGCAAACAACCGGGCCAATTCAGCTAATGCAGTTGACCAATAAACATGATTTTTTTGCAAATTATTAATTCCTGCAATCTTTCGGTTTAGACCTTCAACCTGTTGTTTTAATAACTCGTTGTCTGAAGATTTTAAAATTTCTCTTTTATTGGCAACTTCATTCGCAGTGGCCGTTAGGCTGCTGTTTAGATAGAAACGGGCGGCCAAGACCAGGATTAAACAAATAGTCAAACTGATGATGGTCCAAATCCAAAATGACAACTGGGAATGGGCAAAAAACTGCAGTTTAGTTTCTTTTTGTTCGTTTTTAGGAAGAAGGTTGATTACTTTCATCCCGTTAGAAATTTTGATTAGTTAATTATGCGATTTAATTATATTATTCCCGTTGAATATTATTTTCCCTGACAAGATGCTTATGAGTATTTCTAACGGGATTCATAATAAATTAAAGACGATAACGCGGGTGGTAATCAATATCGCGCAAAGCCAGACCAATCACCGTCGTGTATCCTAAAACCTCGTCTTTTTTTATTTGAACGGCTTTGGGGTGATTATAGCCATTCACTTTGGCCCACGGATCACCCAAAATTACTCGGATGTTGGATTTGGTCGAACCCAAATTAATTCTGGTTGAAACATAATCGGCCACCCCCAACAACTGGGCGGTCCCGCCACAAAGAATGATATCGCCGATGGTTCTTTTGTCGATATCGTGATTTTCAAAAAATTTAATCACGTTTTTTATTTCATCAATAATACTATCCAAAATGGGCAAAATCGCATCTCGCACGCTCCCTTGCTTAGATTCAGAAGTTAAACCCATCGCCCGTTTAACGTTCTCAGCATCTGGCTTGTTGATTCCTAAATTCCTGGCAATGCTTTCCGTAAAGGCGTTACCGGCAATCGGCACAGATGAAGTATACTCAATTCCCCCTTTATCAACGATGATAAAACTGGTCTGCTGGGTGGCTAAATCCACAATCAGAAGGGTTTTTTTCATATCCTCAGATCCAATCAACGCTCTGGCAGTGGCCTGTGATTCCAATTCCATGGCCAGGGGCGTTAATTTAGCTAGTTCTAAAGTCTGGATTAATGCGTCAATATATTCTTTGGGGGCAGCGGTAACCAAAATTTCCATTTTCTCTTCGGTTTGTTTTAAAATATGCCAGTCCAAATAAACCTGATCAATGGGGATGGGAATATCCTGTTCCAACTCATAAGGAATGGCAGTCTCAATTTCGTCTTCCGGCATCTTTGGCAAGGTTACCACCCGGACAAATGATTTAGCTTCCGGCACAGAACAGACTACGAAACGAGTATTAACTTTACCGGCCTTATCAATCGCCCGCCTAATGTACTCAGCCAGCCGCTCCTCGCTAATAATCATATGATTGTTAATCACCTTATCTGACAATGGTACGTTAGCAAAAGCACTCGGCACTAACTTGTCACCGATCTTGGAAATCTCCATAACTTTAATCGCCGTATCAGAAATATCTAAGCCGAATACTTTGATTTTTTTGTTTCCAAATATTGACATTATTTACCTTCATTATAACACATCTCAACAATTTATACATTTGCCCGGATAACTAGGGGGGCTGGCAACATGTGAACGACATGATCCTGACAAACAATAATACAACGCGCTATTAATGTTAAAATTCTGCGCCCAGCTGGCTTTCGGAAAATTACAAGCGCTTAAAGGACCGCCGATTGGACAGAAACGAAGACTGATCTGATAAATTTTTTTGCCGGGCTGATCAGGATCATCCCAATTATCCCAATCATAAACACTTCCTGGCCACGGACCATCGGGCCAATTTCCCGCGGGCAAATAAACTTCCAAGCCGGGCGGTAGCCCGCGATTCGCGTCAGATGGATAATCACCGTATTCTTGCAAATAGATCCACAACGCCTTCGCGATCTCGGTGGTTTCCCACGATGCGCGGGAATAATAAGTGTTCTCTCGAGAATTTTTTACGTTTAAAAATACGATGGTAGCCAAGACCCCGATGATCGCCAGCGTGATCAGTAGTTCAATTAAGGTAAATCCCGCACCACTTTTATCAGATTTATCTAATCCGATTCTTTTTTTTAATTCTCGCATAATAGACAGTTTATTTTAAAATTCTCTTGGGGATTCGACATAAACCTGAAAAGTGGTGCAGGATAAATCCCATTTTTACGGCAAGTTTAGTCATATTTTAAGTTATTGTAATAATTGCCATGTGCCGTCTAAGACCTCCCAGCCGCCGCTCGGGCCGGAGGAAAAATTCGCGTCTGCTAATCCGGATTCGTAAGTGACGGTTGCGGAGTTGCTGATTTTGAGTTTCTCTGCCGTAATTTCCTTCATCGCGGCGCTGTTAGCTATTTCTATCATCCCCTCCCCGGCGTATAAAATAGCGTGTAAAATTGGCGTGCCCGGGTTATTGTCCTGTTTGATTGCGGTGGATCCTACTCCTTCCCTTTGGGAAAGCATGAGGATATAACTCCCGGTAGTTCCAGAACCCAATACCTGGGCAGAGTTGGAAATTTCAATATAACCGGCTGATGAATCTTCATTTATCCCGGCAACCACCGCTCCGCTTTGGGAGCCGAAACCAGAGGATAATCTTAGAATAGCGCTATTGCTCAGACGAACCTCGCCCGTGACCCATAACGTCCCGGTTACAACCAATTCGGCTGTGTTGCTCAATATTAGATCCCCATTGATTTTTTTCGGTCCTAAGTTTCTTGTCCCGCTGCTGAAAATCTGATTCCCGACAGCCCCGCCGGCGGCCGCTTCGTTTTCCCAAGTCGCAATCTGCGCCTCGGAAATCGGCAATGGCAGAACCGAGGCCTGCGGGTAAGGGTTCGGGTTAGGCGTAGTGGTCGCCCCGCCGACGGAACAGGAGCTCCTGGTGTCATATATGGCAGTCCCCCCGATGGTGCAACTGGAAATGCTGTCAGCCACCACGTTGCCGGTCACGGTGGAACTCTGCAATGCGGAAACAGTCGCGTTGCCGGTAATATTAGAGCTCCCTCGGATAGTGCGCGCCTGGGCATTGTTGTCCACATCCATCCCGTCAATCCGGCTGGTTCCGGCTGCAATCGCCGTCCCTTGGATGCGAGCGGAATTAGTCCCCACTATATTGCTGTTTGAGTAAACATTTCCGATAATCTTGGCGCTATTGCTCATCTCCAAGCCGCCATTGCCCACCTGCACGCCGTAATTAAATCCGATGGTCGTTATCCCTATGGTGGCTTGTACCTGCACCGAGCGCCTGGCTTGCGGATTCAAGGCGTTTGGAACATATACATCAGCCCGGATCAATTTGCTGCTTCCGGAAAGACTGGAGATAGTCACATTATAAACCCCGCCGGCATAGGATATTCCAATTTCCCCGTCGTATCCCGGTTGGTTGTTTAATTTCCAAACTGCCGTTTCGATCGCTGCTTCGGCGATGTTTAGCCCCATCACTTGGCCAACCGCCTGCCGCTGAGCGCGGACTTGCAGCATGATATAGCCGACCAAAGAAGAAATGGCGACCATGGCAATCAACGCAAAAATAACGACGGTAATAATCATTTGGCCCGCCTGCAACGCCCTGCGCCCGCCTGCCTCGCTTTGCGAAGCATGTCGGGCAGGTGCAGTGGCGGGCAGGCCTTGTTCAGAATTTAAAATTCGAAATTTGTTATTTGGAATTTTCATTAGTTGTTCCTTAATTTTGATTTGGACGAAAGAGTGATTGACTTGTTGGGCACGCCTGGATAAGCCTCCTGCGTCGTGATATTAGTGGTTACATACTTCACTAGATTAGGGTTGGCGTTGTCATAAGTAAACACCAGACCGTTAACACGGGAGGCAACTCTTTTCGTCGTACTCACTCTGCTGCTGGCATCATCCGGCATGATTATCCGATCAAGATTCGATCCGCTTAAACTATACACCACGTAATCGTAGGTGGCGGGGATAATCTGACTGGAAGCGTTAATGGAAGGAATTTGCAAAATCAGGGTCTGCGCCCCAAGCGTGTAACCGCCTTGGGAAGAAACAAGCACATCGGTCATTCGAACAAAAGCGTCAATATCGTCCAGGGCCATGCGCGCGTCATTGGTAACCCCCAATTCCATCATTTGAGTATGATAAATTTTGTCCTGACCAAAGAACAAACTGGCGACCACCAATGAAAGCGAACCTACCAAAAACACCACAATAATCATTTCAATCAGGGTAAACCCGAAATTTTGACTTTTGATTTTTGAATTTTGAATTTTCATTAAGGGTTTATCCCTCCGCTGCCAGCCAGGGTTTTGACCAGCACTTGTTTCGCTATTGCGCCCTCGTTCCAAGTCACGGTAACTGTAATTTCCTTAAGTCCCGAAAATTCAGAATAGTCCACAACCGTAAAACTCCCGGAGCCGGCCGGAATTTGAGAAAGCAAAGAGTCGCTGATCGTGCCGGAAGGCGGAAGCGAAACGAAAGCCACGCCGCGCAATTCTTCGATTTTTTTGTTGGCCACATGATAAGCGACATTCTGATAGCGGAGCTTTTTCGTCAGCGTGGTAGTATTTAAGGCAACCGCATATAAGGCAAACAAAGCCACCAGCACCCCCATACTAACAACAACCTCCACCAGGCTCAAGCCTTTTTGTTCGCGTAACAATTTTTTGCCCTTTTTCATAAATTATCCAATATTTTGGGTTAAATTATAGATCGGAGAGATTAGGGCAATCGCCAAAAATCCGACCACCGCGCCGATAACCATCATAATGACCGGCTCCAGAATAGACGAGAGATTTTTCATGGTTTGGTCAACTTCCGCTTCATAAAAATTCGCCACTTCGGTCAACACCGCGTCAGTCGTGCCTGATTCCTCGCCCACCTCCATCATTTGAATTACCAAATTCGAAAATAATCTTGGTTGTCGCACAAACGCCGCGGTTAGGGGCGATCCCATTTTTACCTTATTCGAGGCTTCGGCGATAGTTTTTTGATAATAAACATTGGCGACCACGTGGGAGGAAACTTCCAGCGCTTCCACGATCGGCATGCCGCTTTTGATTAGAGAAGCAAGCACTCGAGTAAATCGCGCTAAATTGACCTTGATCACGATATTTTTTAAAACCGGCAGATAAAAAACGACTTTGTGTAGAACTTTTTTTCCAGCTTCAGTCGTTCGCCAATAAACGAACATCGCCAGCAGTAAAATTATTAATAGCAAAACAATCACTCCATAATGTGCGAACAAATCCACCACCCCGATGACAATCCGAGTCATGAGCGGCAATTTCGCGTTCAAATCTTTGAAGGTTTCGGTCAGTTTGGGTAAAACAAAAGTAAACATCAAAAATCCAACAATGCCCAACGCGACCAAAACAATAATCGGATAAGTCATGGCGCCGCGGGCCTTCGACACTAAATCGTAATCCCGCTGCATCTGATCAGCAAGATAAGTTAGGTTCTGGTCGAGTGTGCCTGACATTTCTCCGACCCGAACCATGCTGATGAAAATCGGGGAAAAAATATGCGGGTATTTGGCCAAAGAATCAGCCAAGGCCGTGCCGCCCTCAACCGTCCGAGCAATGTCAGAAACCACCTTGGCAAACTTCGGATTTGGCGTTTGGACGGATAAAATTTTCAGACTACGGGCCAATGGTAAGCCGGCCTTGGTCATTACCCCCAAATTTTTAATAAAAGTGATTTTATCCAACAGCCTGACCCGGCGGAAATATTCCGTCAAAACCTTCAGATCAAAGCTTTTCGTGATTGGCTTAATCGAGGTTGGAATCAAGCCTTGGGCGCGCAATATTTCTACCACTGCCCGTTCATTGATTGCAGACATGACATCTTTTTGAACTGCCCCGGCTTGGTTTCTGGCGATGTAATTATACTCAGGCATATAAATAAATCAGAAGTTAAAAGTCAAAAGTTAAAATTAAAAACTTTTTATTTTTAAATTGCAATTTTGATTTTTGCATTTTGCCTTTTGAATTTTTATTGGTCCTTACTTACTCTCACCACCTCTTCAATCGTGGTTTTACCTTGAATGCATTTGATAAATCCATCCTGCCACATCATAATCATACCTTCTTCAATCGCCTTGTCCTGAATCTGACTGGTCGGCGCCCGTTTCATGATCAAATCCTGAATGGACAAACTGACTTCCAGCACTTCAAATATGCCTTTCCGTCCGCGATAGCCGGAATGGCCGCATTTATCACACCCGGCGCCGCGATAAAAAGTCAGCTCCGTCAAACTTTTAGTCTTGGGGGGGATAAATTTCTCCCGTTTCATGACCTCCAGCAAATGATCGATGTTATATTCTTTTTTTAAATCAGACTCATATTCGGGTTCGATTTTGATTTCTTCGCGGCAATCCTGACAGACTTGACGGGTCAAACGCTGACCGACGACGGCATTGACCGTTGAAGCAATCAAATAAGGCTCCACTCCGATATCTAAAAGCCTGGGAAGCGCCCCGGCGGAATTATTCGTGTGCAAGGTGGAAAGCACCACGTGGCCGGTCAGTCCTGCGTGCACCGCTTCTTCGGCGGTTTCAGAATCCCGAATTTCTCCGATCATGATGATGTTGGGATCCTGACGAAGGAGGGAGCGCAAACCCATGGCAAAAGTTAAACCGATTTTAGGATTGACCTGCATTTGGTTGATCCCTTCGATCCGATACTCGATCGGGTCTTCGATCGTCGAAATATTCACGGCCTTGGTGTTGAGCATGGAAAGAATCGTATAAAGCGTGGTTGATTTGCCGCTGCCGGTGGGACCGGTGACCAAAAGCGCGCCGTGCGGTTTTTTGACATTACGAACAATCACTTCGTAGTTTCGATGGATGAACCCCAGTTCTTCCAATGTTAACGCTTTCGTTGATTCATCCAGCAGACGCATGACGACTTTCTCCCCGTCAAATACCGGGATGACGGACACGCGGAAAGAAATATTATACTCGTCTTTCTGAACCTTGAACCGCCCATCTTGCGGCAAACGGTGCTCATCGATTCTAAGATTGCTGATGACTTTAATTCTGGCAATCAAAGCCGGTTGAATCACTTTCGGCAGAGTCATAACATCATGCAATACGCCATCAATCCGGTAACGAACCATGACTTCTTTTTCTTGCGGTTCGATGTGAATATCCGACGCTTTTTCGAAAATCGCGTACTCCAAAAGCGTGTCCACCACGCGCACTACCGGGATTTCCTCGGCCATTTCCTTCAATTTCTCGGTCACCGAAGCGGAATCCGTCAGTTCGCCCTTTTCTTGTTTGGAAACAATTTTGGCAAATTCGGCTTCCAAGCTGGTGTGATATTGTTTCAGCCCATGCTCCAACGAACTGCGACTGACCAAAAAAGGGATTACTTGCAAGTCAGTTTTTTTCTTAATCGCGTCCCGGGTTTCCAAATCGTTCGGGTCTGTCATCCCCAGATTCAACTTGTCTTTTTCTTTGCCAAACGCGATCACTTCGTGCCGCCTGGCGATTGGTTCTGGAACCAACAATAAAACTTCTTTGGGAATCTGGCCCATCTTTTTCAAATCAACATATTCCACGTCAAAAAAAGCTGAAGCAATCTGGGTTAATTTTTCTTCATCAATAATTTTCTTATCAATGAGTAAATCCTCGACCGCTTCCCGTTTCTTTTTGGCCTCGTCTAAAAACCCGGTCCAACTGGCGGCGGTGACAATTTTTTTGCCAATCAAAGCTTTTTTCAATTGTTCGGGATCGAAAGCCATATTATATTAAATCTCAATTATCAAAATCCAATATTCAAACAAATTATAAATATCAAACCTCAATTTTTAGAATTGCGAATAATGGCCGCAAGAATTAGATTTAATTCTTGGCCTTCTTGTAACAATTTTTCAATTATCGGCTTATCTGTAGGAAACATATACAGTATTAACTTTAGCCAATACCTAGTTTCTCTGGCTTCTTTTTTGGCGATAGCAATTTTGTTTATAAAATCTTTCTTCGAGTTCGCTTCGTTAGCTTCACATACATTTGCGCCAATACTCGTTGCGGATCTGATTAACTGGCTAATCATCGGGGTACTTATTGGGTCTCTATTTAATTTTCTTAAGAAATCGATAATGTCTTGACTAAATTTAAGGCATCAATCTTCGAGATCAAATTTTTTATTTGACTTTTGATCATTTTTCAATTGAACTTTGTTTGAATTTTGAACATTGATCATTGGTATTTATTTCAAATGACTAAAAACTTGCATTTATTATAGCAAAAACTGGCCAATTCGTCAAAAATTAAAACGCCTCGCTACATTGGAGGCGTTTTAATATTAATTTTTGTTTTATGGAAGCTTATTGAACAGTGCCGCCTGATGCGTAGGCGCTTAAGCTGACATTGATGGCGTTCGAAGTTTTATATCCGCGGGTAGTTAAGTCAGAGGCAGAAGAGAACATCATTTTTTTGCCATCAGAAATGATGTAATATACTCCGCCATCTAAGACCAATGTACCATCGCGGAATTTCACCAAAGCGCCTTCAGCCAAAGCTTTATCAGCCGCGTTTGCGGTGACTACTTTGGATAGATTAAATCCGTAAGTGTTGAATACTGCCATGGATTCAAATCCTTGGCGAGTATTGCCGCGAACCCACCAAACCGTCTGACCATCCAAAACTAATGCGCCGTCTGGGTGAGCCAGTGCGGCATCACCAATCGGATCCCCGCTTGGATAATCTGAAAGGTTGATTTTTGGCAAGTTAGCAAAGTTATAACCTAACGCTGTAAATACGGATGCGGAAACAAATCCGCGTTTGGTTGCTCCTGTGCCAACCATATAGACTGTCCGGTTATCAGCAAGATCCAAGACCAGAGTTCCTTCCAAGGCTTTTTGGACGAAAGTTGATTGCGGCAAGGCCATGTCTTGCGCATTAGCCGCTACGGCTTGGCCAAAACTGTAACCATGAGAGAGATATTCAGCCGCATCTCGGAATCCGTATCGGGTCCCATCTTTGATCAGATAAACTGTTCCATTATCTATAATCAAAGTTCCATTGGGATGTCCTGAGCTGGCCGTGGGAGGCAAAACTGGTGGTGTGGGTGGTGGTGGCGTTCCTCCGCCTCCACCGCCGCCTCCGCCGCCGCCACTGCCACTAGAACAAGCGCTAGAACCAGGAGTGATCGTAATAACCTCAGCACCGCCAGCAGGAGCGGCAATAACCACGGTTTGGGCATTCACACCATTACAAGTCGCAGTTGTAACACTGTCAACAGATTCTCCAGTAGTGGCCAAACTCCTGTTGGATGAGATCACGGTAAAGGTGTCGCTAAGAGGAACAGTCACGACAACTGTAGTTGCGTTGACCACCAGGGTCGTGGCCGAAGAGCCGTTTTGGATGACAAAGTTGATCGTGCCATCAGTGAATGTGATGGGCTGGTCAGCAGTCCATTCCAGAGCAGCGCCAAATGCAGTCCCTGCGAAGGCTAAGCTCATGCCTAATCCCAACACTGTAGACAGTGCAATCAGCTTCGCCCTAAGTGTATTTTTCATAGGCATAATAGTTAATTATTTACCCCGTTAGAGGTCCGTTAGAGAGATTACCTCTAACGGGGTTAAGGATTAGTTAAGCTTAGGCAGGATCGTTACAGGTAAGCGAAACGGCCGCCGCTCCGTTGCTTGAGCCAATATACCACTGAACACCGTCGGAACGAATTTCAACAAAGTCACCCAAATCTTCCACACCATCTTCGAATGTGATATTGTCTTCGTCGTCGCAATCAACAACCGCGCCTTCAACAATCAGACTGCCTTCAATGGCACCTTCCTCCGCGGCGGTGATAACTGCATCCGTACCGAATGCAACAGACACCACAAACCTATAGTTAACACCATTAGCTGTAGTTACATCCGGAAGGGTGTAGGCAGCGCCAGTAGTTGAAATGTAGAATGTTTTACCAGATTCGTTAATACCTAATGCTTGAACGCCTGTTATCGTCTCGGTTTCTTCAAACAGACGAATACCGGCTGTTGCGTTACCAAGCAAGAGTATTGATCCTGCGGCGCCAGTTAGAGTGAAGTCATCTCCTGTGGTCAGGATAAGATCTCCATCGGTACCTGTAACTGCGATCGTTAAGTCTTCCGCATCAGCGTTAGCCGCAACTGAAATGTTGGAAGCAGCTGTTGCCCCCGTAACATCAACGGAAAGGAAGGTCACAGCATCAAGAGTGGCGCCTAACGTCGCATCTAAGTCTAATCCGCCGCCAGTGGCAACCAGGTTGATGCCATCAGCAGTCGCCAAGTTGGATGTCAGGGTTATTCCGCCAGCACTGGAGGTTAAAGCAATAGCACCAACAGCAGTACCCAGAGTGTTGGTGACAACGATGGTTTCGGAAGTGCCACCATTGGAGGTAAGGGTAATAGCGAGTGCCGCGTCTTCAGTTGCATCGATATTCACTGAACCGCCTGTGTTAGTGATGGAGATGTCTTCACCAGCCTCACCAGTGGTTGAGATGTCGATGTCAGCATTAGATGTGATGTCTATACCACCAGCCGCAGTTGAAGCACTCAAAACGATTGCGTTGGCCGCGGCTTCGGTGGCAGTAATATTTACTGAACCACCAGTATTAATTACATCGATGTCTTCGGCGGTTGCGCCAGAAGCCAAGATGTCAATTCCACCAAGAGTTGATTCAATCACGATTGAATCAACGGCAGATTCCGTGGCGTTAAGTATGATCGAACCACCAGTGTTTGTTAGGCTGATGTCCTCACCAGCAGCGCCAGTTGTGGTTATGTCAACATCAGCATTAGATGTGATGTCAATACCACCGGCAGCAGTTGAAGCGCTCAAAACAATAGCATCGGCAGCGGCTTCGGTGGCTGTAATATTTACTGAACCACCAGTATTAGTAACATCAATGTCTTGGGCTGCCGCGCCAGTTGCGGCAATGTCTATGCCGCCGGCTGAAGCTGTGATTTGCAGAGCGTCAGCTTCGGTTCCGGATGATGCAAGGATTAAGCTGGAGTCAGTAGCGCCAGTAACTGAAACTGTGAAGTCTTCCGCATCCGAGCCTGACGTTAGGGTTAATAACGTATCATCAACCGCCGTCAGAGTGAATGCGCCGTCGCTAGTCTGAGTAAGAGCGCCGAAAGTCAGCGCCGCCAAGGCCGAAGTCGCCACCAACGCGAACGCAAACACCAAAACAGAAACCATCAAAATTTTCTGTTGTTGGGTTCTTAAAAAAGAAACTAATTTTGTCATATTTTTTAGTTTAGTTAATTGTTTATTTACTTATGTAGCTTGTTTTTAGGTATCTCCCTAAATCGACCTTAAAAAAATTAGGGATTATTTATTTTATTAACATGCCAAAACAATGGCATGGTTAATTGCCAAAATTAAATGAGCTTGGGGTATCTCACGTTTTTGTCTTGTTTTCATCCGTAATAATTATCCACAATCCACAAATATCCTAACATAAAAGGTAAAAAGAGTCAAAACATGTGAATATTTTTGAAAACATAGAACTAGGAACTCAGCCGTTCAATTTCTCCTTCATAAAGATCCTTATTTTCCGGGTAGCTTTCCGCGGCTTTTTGCCATTGTTGAATAGCTCCGGCTTTATCCCCAATTGTTTCTAAATACCTGGCGTAATCCGTATAAATATCCGTTTTTTCTCTGACTGCTCCTTCGGCTTGACCGTATAACTCTCGGATTTCCGACTCTGGCCGATCAAATTTCTCAATTTCCAAAAGAATATATTTCTTCCAGGCATCCGGGTTATTGGCATTCAGCCGCAGTGATTCCCGGATACTGCTTTCGGCGCTCTTAAAATCCTCCATCTCAAAATATACTAGATGCAAATGGATATAAATATTAAAATTTTCCGGGTTTACATCTGCCGCTTGCAAAAAAACATCGCGGGCAAAAGCCAACTTGCCCAGTCCAGAAAGCTGAACTGCTTTGTAAATCAAAGCATCGGATTTGGCCTGATTGTCTTGTGCTTCGGCGATAAATTTTTTGGCTTCAATGAGTCTGTCCTCATAAATTTTTCGGTCTTCATCACTAAGCTTACGGTCCACTTCCTCAATAAAATTTGCTTCTTGTTTCTGGTTTTGCCAAGTCAAATAGCCCACTATTGCCCCGACTAAAATTAGACAAATTATTATCCCGAATATAAGCTGTTTGTTCATAGAATCTCCTTTGTCATTCCGGACGATCCGGAATCTTTTGCCTGTAAATTTTAGCAAAAAAACCAAAGCCTTTCAAACATTAAGCAGCAGCTATTCCCCCCTGGAATAGGAGGGGCTTGAGAATTAGGCTAAGCGGGGTGGTAGAGACAAGACCCTATCATCTACCCCTCTTAATCTCCCCTATTCTAGGGGAGAAACCCTAGCGCTTTAGTTTAGGTTGCAGTTATTCCCCTCCTAGAATAGGAGGGGAACTTGAGAATAAGGTCAAGCGGGGTGGTAGAGACTCAAGGGAGATGCTTTGAAATTTTATCAATCACACCATCTATGCTCTCTGAAATCTCTGTATTAGTAAATCGAATAACTGTAATATTTTGAGAAGATAAAAATTTCTGCCGGTTTTTGTCATAAACTTTCGCCCTATCATCAATAAAATGAGAATCACCATCCAATTCTATAGCCAATCTTAGCTTAGGACAGAAAAAGTCGAGTATATATTTCCCAACGCTGTATTGCCTCCGGAACTTATAATCCTTAAGATTCTTGCCTTTCAAATAATACCAGAGTACTTGCTCGGATTGTGGCATATTATTACGAAAGCTCTTGCGCCTAAGCTTCAATCGTTGACTGTTATATAAATATGGCATGTATCTCTACCCCTCTTAATCTCCCCTATTCTAGGGGAGAAATCCTAGCGCTTTAGTTTGGGTTGCAGTTCTTCCCCTCCTAGAATAGGAGGGGAACTTAAGGGTCAGGCAAGGCGGGGTGGTAGAACTACTCTACCCCTCCTAACCTCCAGCCCCCGGTGGCCGGTGAGGGAGGGGATTTCTGTTCCAGGGGAGGAACAACCGCAGGATAACGCTTCCCTAAATTATACCAAACCAAAACCCCTCCACTGGCTGTGGAGGGGTTAGGTTTACCCGGTAGTTCCCGCCCGAGGCGGGATACTACTAGGACAATTATTCTCGTCTTTCGACTTTGCTCAAGACGACCTCGAGCATAGCCGAGACGGTCGTAATTGCCTGTCCCGTAGTGAAACGAAGTTTCTACTACTGGGACGAACTTACAACATTAGGTTGGAGGTAGCAAAGTCCATGTGGCAGTTGGCAAGAACTTCAACAGATTGTCGTTTGTCCAATCTGCTGTGCCAGTGTCATGGCTTGACGCAGACCTATCACTCCAGAGGAACGCCGTATCATTGACTGTAGTATCGTTCTCACGAGTATCCGCAATGTCATTTGCAGCGTGAGCCAGATAGGTCTCGATACTTGCAGAGACGAAGTCTCCGGTGCCGATAGTTCCACCGACTGTTGCGCGAATCTCGTAAGTCTTAGAGCTACTTATAGCTTCTTCGACGTTGTCGTCAATAGTGACGCCAACTAGAATCAGCAATTCGCAAGTCTCATCCTCGGTATCGCAAGTAGTAGCAGTTCCGCTATTATCGGCATTTTGGATTGTTTCAGCGGCTGTAACTTGATTGTTAGCGCCGCCTGTGACATCCCAAATGCTGAACGCAGATAAAGCTGGGCCTGTAGCACCTGACATGGTAATCTCTACCATTGCCTGCTTCCAAGCAATAGTTCCTGTGCCATTGGTGTTCACAGTAAACTTAGCAATCACCCTGGTTCCTGCGGCCAAGAGTGTATCAGCCAAGCTCACGTAAGTAATGGTTGGAATTGCCTTGTAAACATACATGACATTGCCTGCGGGATCGGCTGAAGCTTCGGTGACCGCAGCTGACGTGCCTTGTGAATTTCTGCGAGTGGCAGAAGTCAAGGTAGTCAAAAGCGATGAAGCAGAAGTTCCCCCGCCTACTCCAACACTTGCCATGGTAAGTTCAACTGTCAACACGGCATTGCTGTTGGCAGCAACAGGGACTGACACATTGTTGAAGGTTGTGGTAGCGGCTGCGGGTTTGCTAGCAACTACCGTAGAACCATTCTTAAGAGTAACGGTACTCACAGCTGAAACATTAGCAATTGTGAAGATAATATCTGTGACAGTAAAACTGTCATAGAGTGATTCAAACTTCCAAGCGCCGGTGACTTTTGTGCCGGAATCATCAACCAAAATAGATGCTGGGGCTGACGCGTCTAGAGAGACTGTCAGAGTGCCATCTTCGATGGTGATGGTTTGTCCGGTAGCGCCGTTGTCAGTAGCAACGGTATCAGAGTCAACGTCCGCATAGACAGTAGTGCCGGATCCTGCGGTAATACCGGTGACACGCATGTAAGTAATCATGGTGTCATCGCTGCCGGCGGCAGCAATGCTTGAGCCGAGGGTGGCCCAAACTTCAACCGTTAAGCTTCCATCTATCGGAAGCGTTTCGCTGATTGACCAAGAATTGGCCAACGAGGTGATTGAACCGTCAGCAACCGTTCCTTTGATGGAAGTGGTCTTGCTGCCGTATTTGACAAATACGTTGCTAAGATCGCTTGAAGGATCAAACGTACCGTTACCGGCAAAGCCGATGGCGATAGTGTTGAGGTTCACAGCTTCGGTGGCATTGCCAGTTAAGTCAAACGAGGCCAGCTTGTAAGAGCTCTGAGGAGCAACTGTGCTCTGGGCAGGATAGCTTGGAGTTGAAGCCAAGGCGATCGAACCGGAAGCAATAGTTAAGCTGTTGGCATCGACTTCCGCCGAAGGAACAGCCAGGGTGCCCAAAGACACTTGTGGCACGGCATTGCCTGAACCTGCAACCAAAGTAGCCTGAACGGTTGTCGTGGTTAAGAGCGCGACTTGGTTGGTGTCTTCATTGTCAAAGATGTCGGAGCGGAATTCCACGGTGGCCGGGCTTCCTGGGTTAACCATGAAGTTAACCGTGAAGCTCTGTCCGGTAGCAGCGGAGTCAACAGCAGCCACATGGGTGGTTGACCCATATTGCGCGCCATTAATCATCACGCGGCCGTTGCGGAAGGTATTGTCGGCATCAGTGCCGTTGACATCAATACCAACAGTCAGGGTTTCGATCTTCACTGCTTCACCGTAGACCGTGACGGTCCAGGTGCCCAATGAGACATCGGATCCGCCAACTGTTACGTTGTTTGCTTGTGAGGTTGAGGCCTTAACCACAGTCACAGTGCCTGCGTTTACCGTAAAGGCAGCTGGATCGTATGGGAAGGCATCGCCCGTGGCCGTAACCACTGGAGCGGCATTGTATTGGCTGTCGATAACCTTGACGTCATAAGCGCCGCGCAGCGACATCTGGACTGTACGTCCGGATCCGCCAATTACGTCAGCGATAACTTTAAGCACACGGGAACCGGTAGCCAAAGTTTTGCTTAGAACGAAGGTAACGTAACCATTGGCATCCAAGGATACTTGGGAGGCTACTTCCACGCCATCAACAAACAATCGGAAATTCTTAATGTCTACTGATTGTATGGAACCGATTTGGCGCAGGGCCAAACGGGTCAGAACGACATCACGGGTGGTAACAGATATCGTTCCCTGCCAGACATTGATGTCTGTGCCTGGATCTGTATCACCAGAGCCGGTAGGAGCAGTGCTTAAGTCAGCGCCTGCCAAAGTGGCTGTGGCGATCGTGTGATTGTTGCCAGATATTGGCAACCCGCCAACAGAACCGGACGAGAGAGTCACGGCAGTCAGCCTAACACCAATAGTTTCACCGGCAGTAGCGGCCATATCAGCTCGGGCAGAAATAGTCTTGCTGCCGCTTACTGAAAACAAACCGCTTGAATTGCTGAAATTGATCATGCTTCCGGAGGTGACAGAGGCGGCATCAGTGACTCTTACATCGCCATCAAACAGATAAACGTTTGAAAGTGAAGTATCAGCTGAAATGCCGGTTCGCTGCATAGTAACGGCGGTTACAATGCCTGATCCTGTAAACACGAAGTTTGCAAGAACGGCTTGTGACTCGTCGTTGATCAAGGTTGTAGAGGCAGGGCCAGCTAAGGTAACGTTGATGCTACCTGTTGGGGTCGGTGCTTGCGCACAACCCGCGCGGGCAGCTACTACGCCTTCGTTGGCAGCAGCAGTGTCAGCGCTATTTGCTGCGATTACTTTCGCGAAACTCCAACCATAGGAATTAAAGACGGTCATATCAGGCACGCCCATTCTTCCTGTTGCTGTCATCTTCCAGATAGTACCAGAAGCATTGACTAACACTCCGGCGCCATGGCGCTCGGTCGCGTTGTCTAGATTGGCACCTGTCGGCAGATCAGCAAACGTATTGGCAGGAGCAGATTGAATATTGGAGAAGCTAAACCCAAGGCCGGTAAACACCGCGCCTGTGGTAAAGCCTCTTTTTTGTCCACCGGTTACTAAGTAAACGAGTGGATCGGATGGCCCTTTAACTAAGGTGCCATCAGCATAGGTCATAATAGGACCCACTGGCAAAGCCACATCTTCTGCCGACGCGGTAACAACTTGTGAGAAGTTGTAGCCGTGTGACATAAAGACTTCAGCCGAGGTAAAACCTCTTCGAGTGCCGCCGGTTACCAACCAGACAACACCGCCAGAGAGCACTAAACAACCATCAGAATGAACAGCTGCGGCAGCGAATTGCGGAATCATGCCAACCGAGGCCCACAAGATTGTGGAGGCAGCAAGACCGGCAGCAACCGCTTTCCGAGCTTTCGAGGATAATTGCATTGTATTCTCCTGTTTAAAAAATCATCCGTAAGGGGCGGATTAATTATTCATATGAGACAATCAATCCTAATTTACAAACAATTTGATAAACAATTGATTAATTCTTGTCCCATCGAATGACGGGATCTTTTTTGGAATTGCTTAAGCTTATGAGGCCGAAAGCAGCTTAACCATACGTTAATGACAAAGACCGACCACTCCCTCACATTCTTCTACAAGGATTTCTCTATGTAGAATGTGAGGGACAGTGTCTTGGTATGATTAAGAATTCCAACAAATTAGACTGAATCTGCAGGCTTACAGTTACAACAATTGTGTGAATAACTTTTACGATATTAAAGCTGGCAGTCAGACCCGATAAAATTGCCCAACCTTAGCCAAAACTAAGCATTAAAAAACCACCACAACCTTGGTAGATAATGGTAGTCTATCAGCTAATATATTTGGTTAAGCCTAGGTGGAATTTCATCGAGTTTCTATATTATGAATAAAACTTTCATTTTTGTCAAATCTAGAAATTCTGGAGCGGGTAGCGGGAGTCGAACCCGCGCCTTCGCCTTGGAAGGGCGACATAATACCGTTATACGATACCCGCACTATTTACCCAAAAAATATTTCTTAGCGAGGGCATGCGTTTGGAGAAGAATTGTGAGGCCTTTCCAATGGCCGAACACTTAGTCCCGCGTTGAGCGGGACGTCTTCGACAAATGCATGCCCGAGCAATCTTGGTCGGGGTGCTGGGAATTGAACCCAGTCTATCCCGCACCAGTTTATTTTAATTTCTACTACTGGTCGGGGAGCCGGGAATCGGACCCGGTCTATCTGCTCCCAAAGCAGACGTACTACCGGTATACTACTCCCCGGCCAAAAGAAGAAATTAAAACTATATTTAATTATTAAAAACTGGTGCGGGACGTACAACTCTACCGGTATACGACACCCCGCCTTCGCTAAAGCCCCAAGCCCGTAATATAGAACTGCCTAATTATATAAAAAAACCGCCCCGCAGTCGAGGCGATTTTTTTGTCCCGAAAACTATTCAGAGAAAAAATCCCAATCCCAACCGCCATCACGACCGCCATCATCATCCGATGCAGGACCAAGAATCTCTGCTAATTCTTCAAAAGACGGCAAATCGGGTGGGAAAATCAAAACCCTATCTTCAAAATCTTCAGGAAAAGTCTCGCCGGAAACTATCCCCGCCACCAATCCCCCTGACTTAGGTACTACCATCGATACTGCTCCGCTAATGTTACAGTTATTAAGGATCCTTTGCTCCATTTCGTCTGAAGAATCAAATGCAAGAGACCTAAGATAACCGCCGGGCTGACATGGAGTTAAATTCCTGCCAAAGATTTGGTTTTTCACCCATGGTTTTTGTTTCCTGTTTAATTATTTTTTTTATCTGACCGCGTCTTTCAAATTTTTGCCGGCGCGGAATTTCGGCACCTTGGTCGCGGCGATTTGAATTTTTTGAGCTGGGTTTTGGGGATTCACTCCCATGCGCGCTGATCTGGTCATGACGACAAACGAACCAAAGCCGGAGATGTTCACTTCCTGGCCGGCTTTCAGCGATTCAATCACGACATCCACAAACCCGTGTAAAATTTTCTCGGCTTCGCTTTTGCCAACATCTAATTTGGCGGCGAGCGCATCAATTAGTTCATGTTTATGCATGGCTTGGTGATGTCTTAATGATGTAGCGATACCAATCTACGAATGCATACTAATTATACTAATAGTTAAAGCTTTATTTATTAGTATCATTAGTAAATTAGTATATTCGAATCGATACATTCAATATAGCAAAATGGCTAGGCTTTGCCAACCTCAGCTGCTTCGCCGGCTTTCTTCACGTCATCCGGTAACTGCTTGTATAAAGTGCCCAAAACACCATTAATAAACTTACCGCTGCTCTCCCCGCCAAAGGCCTTGCCCAATTCCACTGCTTCGTTAATCGCCACTTTCGGCGGCACCTCGTGGGCAAACATCAGTTCATAAATTCCCAATCGCAGAATGTTGCGGTCAACCACTGTGATTTGATCCAGCGGCCACTCCGGCGCGGTTTTGACGATGATCTGATCTATTTCTGCCATGTGCTGTTCGACCCCTTTGATTAAATCAAAAATAAAGCCGGAATCATCCAGACCCGGCGCAAACTGCTTGACATTATGTTCGACAATTTTTGAAAGCGGTCTGACGCGGTCGTTAAAATCCCACTCATAGAGCGACTGCATTACGATGGTACGGGAGAGATGTCTGTTGGCCATGAATTTCAAATTATTAATTTTGAATTTCGATTCAAATTCGAATATTATAATTTTAAAAATTCATTCGAAATTTTTAATTCAAAATTGGAAATTATTTTTTTGCCTTAACCTTCTGTGTTTTGATTTTCAAAACTTGCCTCCCCTTGTAGTAGCCGCAGTTTTGGCAAACCTCATGCGGCATGGCCGGAAAGCTGCAATTCTGACAAACTGAAAGATGGCTCGCAGTCAGATAATCATGTGATCGGCGTTGGTTGCGCCCAGATCTAGTCTTATGTTTTTTTGGTACAGCCATAAAATTTTCGCAGAAAATTTTACCCCGAGCGAGCGTTAGCGAGCCGAGGGGTTATTCATTAATTTATCTAGTTATCCCGCTTCAAAACTTTATCATAAAAAAATCCCCGAGTCAATCGGGTTTATTCTCATTTTTTTATTTCTTAAGCGAGCGACCCACCCCTCAACTGCCGATGACAGGAGAGATTAGCCTAATTGAGTAAACAATCAGATTAACCTTCATCGGCAGATGAGGAGGCGGGAATGATGTGAGAGCACATCATTCCCGTTTGTGAATACTTGCCACGCCGCGCGCGGCAAGTTCGGCTTCCCGACGCGATGACCATCGCGCCTGGTGATGGGCCACGCTGCGCAGGTAACCGGCGACAATGAGGATTCCCATCGCCGCCAGGAACAGGCCAATGATGATGATTCCGCCGACCGTCATCATGGCACCACCGGATGCGTCGCCAGGTAGACGACCGTGGCGATGAATAAAGCGGCGATCAGTAATTCGATCGCATCGGTTGCCTTCCGCCAGAAGTGGCGGTCGAACGCCCGGCGGTTGCGGGGCGGGAATGAGAGATCAAACCGCTCGGTGAACCGAAGCGGCTGATTATCATTCATCCAGTATACAGGCATGACTCCCTCCTTATGGGAGATAAAAGGGACACCCATTGTCCCACCTCTGAACTCAAGTCACGTATCACGTAACATGTAACACGTATTAAACTTAAATTCAAGAGTGGAACAACTCTATGTCATTGCGAGTGGTCCCGATTTATCGGGACCACGAAGCAATCTCTACGAAGAGATCGCCACGCGACTGTCAAGGTTAGTGCTAAAAATGAAAAACAGTCGCTCGCGATGACAGACTAATATTTTTGAAAAACCTTCCTATCCTCTGCCCCTCACATTCTTCACAATGGACTTCTCCAAGTAGAATGTGAGGGGCAAGGGAAGGGAGAGAAGCAGCAGAACCAGAGGCGGCTCTGAATGCTTCGCTCGTCTTACAAACCTTCCTCCTACTAGCTAGCGAGCCGTTGCGCCGAACGTCAGCAGCGCCTGGATCTGTTGGCCGCTGAGATTTAACTCGACGGTCACCGGGATATCACTGCCCTTGTCCAGAGCGGTGAAAACCATGACCTTCCGATTCGGGCCCCGATCCTCGAAACGCAGCGTGCCATGCGGATCGCCATCGAACCGAAAATCTGCCTTCGCCATCACACACCTCCTGCGCCATTGGCGCTGAAAACGAAACAAAAAACTGTCCACCTGCCCCGATTTTAACATCGGGGTTGCATCCCTTCCGCTATCCTCAACTTATAATACGTTAACGTATTATAAGTTCAGAACACTGGAAGGAGAACTGTTGGCGCAGTTCTGGTGGGTCGCTTATGATAGCGACCCGGCTAGTAAACTTACAACCGCCGCCAAGCGGTTTGGGAACTTCCTCCTACTTCTCCTTCTCGATCACGCCGACCCGGTTGCCGTCAAGGTCGACCAGGAAATCAGCGATCGTCTCGACCGAGTCTTTCGGGTCGACCGCATACGTGCGCCACGGCCCCTCTTTGAGCCAGGCGCAGACCAAACCCTTGGTCTCACCGGCTTGGTTATTGGCGACTTCGTAGCGCTGAAGCCCGGCGCTGTATTGCAACAGTCGGACCTCCACTGCACCGGTAGCACGAAGTTTGACGTCGCCACCAGCGAACGTCCCGTTTACGACGAGCACCAGGACCACTACCGTAATCCCGGCGAACATTCCGGCGAAGAACTTCTCCATCACACACCTACCTCCGCGCTCATGGCGCTAAAACGAACCAATTCCATTATCCTCGGAGTGAGGACGCTGGCAAAATTAGCCTTCGCAGGCCGACGGGCCGAGAACGCAGGTCGCAAATTCAGCAGAATTTGACGACCGATAATTTTGCCAGGGTCCGAGCGTATTGCGTCCACAACTCTGAATACTTGCGTTAGCTTTACGGCAAAATTACATCCGTGCTTGACTCATAAATATTCAGAATAGTGGAAACAAAAAGGAAACGATGGAGGGAGGTGAAGGCTTGGAAGCCTATCACCCCCTCCCTTCGGCCTTAGGCCCCCACGCGCCGGGGCGTGAAGCGGCGGGCGTTCTTCGGCATCAAGTGTCGAAAGAAGCCAGCGACCCGCTCCCGCGCGCTGCGGCGGGAGACCTTGACCGGAACGGTCATCTTCTGCTCCGGCGCCGCGTAGGCTGGCCGGATCGTGCTGCGGAACATGGCGGCCGCCACCTTCCGCCCCTGTTCCCTGCGCTTGGCGCGCTGGGAGGTCGGGATCGCCTCGCCGGTTGCGGCGGGCTTGTTGCGACGGCGGGCGAGGCGCTTCTCGTAGGCGACCTGCGCGCGCTGGCAGGCAATCCGGAAGTTCAACACACGGCGGTGGGGTGCACTCATGGTCTCCTCCTGGAGATAATCGGGAAACTATTTCCCTTCCTCTGCCCCTCACATTCTTCATAATGGATTTCTCCAAGTAGAATGTGTGGGACAAGGGAAGGGCCGGGACAACAAGCGAAGAATCGCTTGCCGTCCCGGGTAAATCACCGCTCGTCGTAGAGCGGGGTCCGGTCGCGACGCTGCCACCAAGCATCGCGGGGGCCGTCGACGTTCGGCATCGGTGTGCCGTGCACCGCGAGCATCTGCTCGCGGAATCGCACCGCCGCCTCGTGATCGCTCTGAACCTCGCCGAGTGGGCGGGGCTTGACCATCCCCATCTTGCGGGCGATGAACAATGCCGCACGTTTGGCACGACGGAAGTTCGGGGCGTCAACCTCCACGAGGGTGACAGGAAGAAGAGGATTCGACGACGAGACGACGGGCAGACGGAACATCATAGAGCCTCCTTCAGGCTTGTGGGTTTTCGGGACTTTTGTTTTCAGAATGCTGGGTACTTAAAGCTTGGTTGCTTTGAGGGCAATTCAATTGATTTCCCTGCGTAACCAATTAAGTGCCCAACATCCTGCTAACAAAAGCGGTAAGTGTTATTCGGCAGCGCTGCGCCAACGATAAACGGATAACGAATTTTCAATGTTCTCTGCTTTGAATCCATCGTTACTTCCACAATTCTGGGTGCAACTGATTGCTTTGAGGGCACATAAAGTGATTTCCCTGCTTAATCAAGTTAGTACCCAGAACCGTGGAAACAAAAAACCTTGCTTTAAGGAAAAATTAGTCCGCAAAGCAAGGCTTATGTTTGGACCAATTCGTTCCTGTTACGAATCGGGTAATTTATGAGTTTTAAATGATCAACCACTAAGTATACTCCCATTTGGCGATTTTGTCAATACTTGTCAATACTGTGGCCCCAATAATGGCTAAGATTGGCCACAAATAGTAATCAGTAAGGAGTAATAAGTAATAAGAAAACCAGGTTTTTAAGCCTGGTTTCGAATTCTAATTACTTTTTACTAATTACTTATTACTGGTCTAGTAGTCCATTCCCATGCCTGGATTCGGCATGCCAGCTGGAGCTTTTGGTTCCGGTTTGTCCACGACCACAGCTTCGGTGGTTAGAAGTTCGCCGGCGATTGAAGCGGCGTTTTGCAGAGCGGTGCGGGTTACCTTTAGAGGATCGATGATCCCTGCAGCAATTAAATCCTTCATTCCTGATTTCCAATTATTTGGATCAAATTGATCAAAATCAAACCCAAAGTTAGCATCAGATTTTTGCACTTCAGACAAAATTGAATTTTCTGAAAGACCAGAGTTTTGTGCCATCTGTTTTAGTGGCACCTCGATTGCCTTGCGAATGATCATCACGCCAGTGCGTTCAGTGGAATGAACCGAATTGGCAAACTCATCCAGCTTCGGCGCAATCTTGGCGAGCGCCGCGCCACCGCCGGCGACGATCCCTTCTTCAACCGCGGCCTTGGTCGCATTGAGCGCGTCTTCAATTTTAAATTTCTTTTCTTTCATTTCCGTTTCAGTCGCGGCACCAACTTTGATCACAGCAACTCCGCCGGCTAACCGAGCCAGGCGTTCTTGCAATTTTTCTTTTTCATAGGTTGAAGTGGTGGTTTTCAATTCGTTCTTAATCTGGACCACGCGGGTTTCGATATTTTTTCTATCCCCCGCCCCATCCACGATGGTGGTATTTTCCTTGGTCGCAATTACTTTCCTGGCCCGCCCCAGTTGTTCCATTTTGGCCGTATCCAGTTTGAATCCCAAATCTTCCGTGATCACTTCACCGGCAGTTAAGACCGCAATGTCCGCCAGCATTTCTTTTCGGCGATCGCCAAAGCCCGGAGCTTTGATGGCCAGGACGTTGAAAGTTCCTCGCAACTTGTTGAGGACGAAAGTTGTCAGTGCTTCCCCTTCGATTTCATCAGCGATAACAACCAGATCCTTTTTCCCGCTCTTGGCAACTTTTTCCAGCAGCGGCAGGATATCTTGGATGGAGGAAATTTTTTTGTCAGTAATTAAAATAAACGGTTCTTCCCAGACTGCCTCCATCCGCTCGGCATTGGTAATCATATAGGGTGAAACATATCCTTTATCAAACCGCATCCCCTTCACGACTTCTTTCTCCAGCCCGATCGTTTGACCTTCCTCTACTGTAATTACTCCGTCTTTGCCCACATCATTCATGCACGCGGCGATCAATTTACCGACCTCTGAATCAAGGGAGGAGATCGTGCCGACTTGGGCGATTTCTTCCGAAGTTTTGACGTCTTTTTTGACTTTCTTAAGTTCCTCAATCACAAAATTGACCGCCTTTTCAATCCCGCGGCGAATGGCCAACACATCGGCCGAATTTCGAAATTCCTTCCAATGCGCCAAAATCGCCTGGGCCAAAACCGTGGCCGTGGTTGTGCCGTCGCCTGCTACATCATTAGTTTTTTCCGCCACTTCTTTGATCAACGACGCGCCGACGTTTTGGAATTTATCTTCCAGTTCGATTTTTTTCGCAATCGTCACGCCGTCGTTGGTAATCGTCGGACTGCCATAGCCTTCGTCGAGCACCACATTGCGGCCTTTCGGCCCCAAAGTAACTTTGACGATGTTGGCCAGTTTATCGACGCCTTCCATAATTTTTTGCCGCGCCTCGTTTGAGCTTAGTATTAACTTTGCCATATTATTCTACAATTCCGAGGACATCCTCGTCCTTTAAAAATTTATAGTCGACTTTGCCTGCTCCGCCATCGACAGAGTTAAATTCCACTTCATCGCCCGCGTATTTGCCAAACAAAACTTTATCGCCGACTTTCAGCTTTAGTTTTTTAATTTTATCTCCTTCGCCGATGGCTATGACTTCGCCTTGCTCTTTCTTTTCTTTCTCGGCGGTGTCTGGCAGGACAATCCCCGACTTTGTCACGTCTTCTTGTCGTAAGGGCTTAACCAAGATCCGATCACCCAATGGTTTGATATTCATAAATATCCTTTCTAAATACCCCTCCTAACCTCCCTTATAAATAGGGGAGGAACAAAACGCTAAGGTTTTCGGTTCCCCTCCTATTTTATAGGAGGGGTTAGGGGTGGTATAAAATTTCTGATTAAAAAATGTCCGCTTGGACATTGACTATGTCTTATTATAAAACTTTCGAGAGGGCTTTGCAAGAGCCTTATGTTGTGGTATTCTAAGCTGTTCCGAAGAAGGAAGGGATGAAACAGCTAAAACCTAGGACTGAAATCGAGCTTCCGCTGGCATTGGGACACGATATACACAATGTTCCCAAACAGTTGCGACAGCTAGCTTCGAAGATCGAACGATTGACTCGACGAGGATTCCGGATCATCGCGATACCCCGCACCGAAGGACAGCACGATTGCTTCAGATTGGTACATTTGGAACGAGAGCAGGCAGAGGTCAGAAAAATAATTCAGAACTCGAAGCCGCGCTAGGCGCTTCTAATTGACTGTCTCGAGGCGGTGCCGCCTGGTGCCGCTTCGATCTTTTTTATAAACTTATTAAAATTTCATTATATCGCTGGGCAATCTCGGCCCGGACATCATAGCCGTGCAGTTTCAGCATCCCGGCATTCGCAATCGTAGACGAAGTGACCGCCCGATTTTCCGCCAATTTAAAGGTATGATTAATATGGATGCGGCGCAGGATCGGCTCCAGGATTAAACCGGGAACCCACAGCAACGTTTCGAGCAAAAATTTTACACTGCTGATAAGAAAATTCGAGCGTCTGTTCGTAGCGTGCCGATTTATCGGCTCAAAATTCGGAAACACTTGCATCAACCATTGATTATGCTGGATAAGACGCCAATAAGCTTGGCCTCCTAGCACTGGCCGCATCGAAGCCTGCCAGAACATAAAGTAAGGATCTGAGGGTTTAAGCATCAGTTGCTCAAATTTCAAATGATTCGTATCCACATAAAAACCAAAGCAGAAACGATCCTTGATTTTTTGGCGCGTTTTATATATTCCCAGTAATCGGAATAGCACAATTATCACAGACCGAACTAAATATAAACGATGGGGTTTCGTAATCACAAAAAAATCAATGTCCGAATCAGAGTCTGCAGTGCCCATGGCCAAACTATTGATGACCGAGATATTACGCACAAAGGGCAGGATGGCCAGCCAGTTAAAGTAGCGGTCGATTCGGGTCCATTTGCGAATCAGCTCTTGTTGGTTGGTGCTGTAGGTGGCCGTGTTCCAAGGTTTGGTGGAATAAAGATTTCCACTGCGTATAATTTTATGGTTCTCGGCGAGAAAATTTAATGTTTGCTCAACCTCGGGAGCAGATGCGCGCACGCCTAACAATAACTCATGGGCGCGGCGAGCCGACAGTGGTAATTCATACAGCGAAAAAAACGCCAACGTCGAAATGATGGCTTCGGTGAGTTTTTCTTGTGTCTTAACTGCCGAAATTTCCAGCATCAATCTCCTTCCATTCGTCGTTATCGTCGCCTGCCCCGACCGAAGCGTCGGGGTCCCATTTATACGCTTTAATTTTATGCGAAAATTCGGTTTCGGAAAATTTGTATTCTGTCCGCGCCGATTTGCCTTGCTGATGAGAATAAAAAACTTTTTTATCTAAAACCACGGGTTTGGATTCGCGCGTAAGTTTAATCTTACCCAGCGGTGTTGGAAAAATTAAAACTTCAACCTTCCCTTGCTTAATGGGCCCATCAGCCGTTTCCACGATCAAATCTTCCAAGTGCGAATCTTCGACTTTGAATTTACGATTCAGTTCTTCTTTTAGCGCTTCCCATTTCTCATCTTGCATCGGATTCTAGGTCCTCTAACCCCATCCCCGCACTTTGCCTTAACCGAGTGAGCGGGGATCTTGCTGAGGGTTCTAATTATTGGTTAATCTCATCATAAAGATCTTTCCATTCTGGATTGGTCTTTTCAATTAATTCGGGGATGGGTTATAGTGCGTCTATTTTTGGCACTGGGGACAGAAACTACCTGTCCGCCCGTTGAATTTGAGACTTTTTATCATACTACCACAAACCTTACATTTCTGCCCTGCCCTCCCATAAACTCTGTGAATTTGCCCGTAAGTCCCCCAATCCCCGTCTGGGCGGATGAAATCGCCGACAGATGAGCCATGATGATCAACAGCATCCTGCAAAATCTTTTTTATGCCCTTAAAGAGTTCCCTCCGCTCTTCTCCCTTCAGACTGCTTACCGTTCTAGTTGGCCGCACTTTGGCGGAAAATAAAATCTCGTCTGAATATATATTACCAATCCCGGCAATGAGACTCTGATCCATTAAAAATTGCTTGATTTTCATATTTGGCCGGCGAGCGAGGATATCCCTAAATTGTGCGATCGCAAATTTTGGGGATATTGGTTCTGGGCCATAGTTTTGTAATTCAGGAACATTCGGCAGTTCTTTGTCCGTCACCAGCTTCAGATAGCCAAACTGGCGAAAGTCGTTGTAAAAAAGTTTCGAGCCATCAGTAAATTCGAAAATCACGTGCGTGGCTTTAGTTGGCAGATGCACAAATGGAGTAGTTTTGATATTCAGAAGCTGCATTGATTTATCCAAATGTTTTTTGTCCAGAAAAATCAACTGCCCAGTCATCTTTAGGTGAACTAATAGCCCATACTTACCTTGCAGGTCAATGATGATCATTTTCGCCCGCCGAGAAACCCCGCTGATTTTTTGCCCGCGCAAAGTTTCAGCAAATTTCGCTGGTGTTGATTCGGAAGTTTTACGCAAATTCGAAAGCGTGCCCGGGCCCAGGGCAACCATTTTACCAAGCAAGACCCGGATAGCTTTTATTTTCTTATTTTTCAGCTTCGGCCGTAGTTCGCGGACCACGGTTTCGACTTCTGGAAGTTCTGGCATTCGTCGCAATCGGTCGAACCTTCGCGATTTTGCTTCGCAAAATGCGCTCCGGTCGACGTATTACTCCTCTCAAAAAAATTGTTCTCGACCCGTCTGACGGGTCTGCGACTCAATTTTTTCGTTAATTAACTATATTATATCAAAAAACAGCCTCACCGGCTGCTGATCCCTATTTATAATCCCAAAACTTGCGCGGTTTGTTTAATTAGCGACACTTCCACGGCGGCGGGTAGCAGACTGTAAGACTCTACCCCTTCGTCATCTTTGATGGTCCAGGGTTTAGTTAGGATTTTGACTTCTCCAGTTTTTTCATCACGCTCATAATAATATTCTGGGGTCAGTTCATAATCATCCACATATTCTAAGGCCTCTTTTACTGGCACACTATTGCGTAAATAAACTTTAGGCACCCCAGTTAATTTCAAAAGTTGGTTAAATACCTGATTGTCTACTTCCAGTCGCTGTTTAATGGGCTCAATCCCTTGGGCGTCGCCTTCTTTGGCTACCATGCGCTCGCCGTGCTCATCGCAAATCAAATAAAATTCCGCGGTTTTTTCATCAAAACCTGCTTTGTGAGTCGCCAAAAGTTTCGTATTGCGAGGCACTTTACAAACCGGACAAATGACGCGATATTTGATCCGCTCATCAATCACGCTGTTGGGCACGTTGATAAACACCATAAAATCCGGATCATCGCGATATCCGATCAATTCTTTCAAAAACAGGGAATAGCTGATCTGATCTATGGCGCGCGGGAAACCATCGATAAAAATTGCTTGCTTGGGGCGTTTGCTAATCTCGTATTCGATGAGCGATAAAATCAATTCTGAAGAAATCAGGGAAGTTTGATTCCTGCCCATGATCAAATCAAGCGTTTCTTCCACTGTATGAAAACCGCGATAATTTTTTTCCAAAAACGCCACCAAATTTTCTTTCGCCGCAGGGGTCGTTTCCAGAGCCTGATGAATATCTCTGACGATGTCGCCAACTGATAAGTGCCCGACTCGCTCCGCGCTGACGGCTTCCATAAACATTTTAGAATAAGTACCTTTGCCTGAATTTTTCTTGCCCAAAAGAAAGGCAAGAAAAGTATTGCCTGCTAAATATGTTTTAAGTTTCTCAATCTCCGCTCCGGCTTTGGCCTGAAAATAATCTTTTCGGCTACCAAGGTCTCCCAGATCGAATTTTTGATCCAAGCCATCAACCTTCGTTTTGAAAATTGGGAACGTCTGATGATGCATTATTTAATCGTAATTTTCTTAATAATCACGGGTTGTAAGGGAGTAGATTGCTCACCACTTAGAGGGTTAACATCTGTGGGGACTTCCCCGATTTTAGTCACCACATCCATACCGGCAGTCACATAGCCAAACACGGTGTAGGCATCATCTAGTTGTGGCAAGGGCTGCAGCGCAATGTAAAATTGGCTGCCGGAAGATGCCCTGGTTGGATTGACCTGATCACCGGTGCGCGCTGTCGCGATGGCACCAAGGGTATGTTTAAGTCCGATTTCCGCCGGAATCGTATAACTAGGGCCACCTGTCCCATCGCCCTTGGGGTCTCCGCCTTGGATGACAAAGTCCCGGACGATGCGGTGGAAAGTTAATCCATTATAAAAGCCTTCGTTACTCAGCTTAATAAAATTCGCCACGGTTTTGGGAGCCGCTTTACCATCTAAAGTTACTTCAAACGAGCCAAGGCTGGTCTCAATCACGGCCACTGCCGTTTCAGGAACGGTTTGATCATTGTTCGACATAGATTCTTGATTAGTTGTTTGATTCGTTTCTGGTGACTTATTGCGATTACTCAAATAAAAAATCCCAACTCCAATAAGAATTAGGACAACCAGACCAATGATAGTTCGGTTAAAATTCATATATTTTTTATATTAATTCCTAACAAGTTTAGCAAAAAATCCATCAAATGTAAACCTGATCGTATGATCCAGGTCGGTCCGCAAAATTTGAGCGTTGGCGGCGGCTAGTTTATCCAAAACCTCTTGGGTGGGGTGGCCGTAGTTATTTTTGCCCACCATAATCACGGCAAACTGTGGGGTGACCTCTTGTAAAAATTCCTCGGAAGTGGAAAACCTAGAACCCTGGTGACCGACTTTCAAAATATCCGCGTCCAGATTATATTTTGGTATTATTTTATTTTCGATATCAGCCCCGGCATCACCGGTAAATAAAATTCTACTTTTCCCAAAACTTAATTTGCCGACAATCGAAGCATCGTTCGGCTCAATTTCTCCTTTTGATTTACTCGGATTATTATCAGCCTTCATCGCTCCTGGCGGCGGATAATAAATGTCCAATACTGTAGCATTATCTAGCCAGATTCTTTCGCCTTCATAAGCATAAATTTTTTCCACCTGCTTTTCGTCGATTAATCTTATGAATTCCAGAAAGGCAGTGGAATTAAAATCAACCTCAGGCAGAAGAATTTTTTTTACTTCAAACCGCTTTAGTATATCAATCAGGCCGATAATATGATCTTCGTGAGGATGACTCATGATCATAAGTTCTATGGTTCGGTCAAAAAACGGCATATCTTTGCCAAGTAGGGACAAAATTTTATCCGAGGGCCCACCATCAAGCACGATTTGATTCCCCTGATAAGTTTGGATAAAAACCGCATCGCCCTGGCCGACATCATAAAAATTAATGTGCAATAAATAATCCGGGTGGATTTGCGCATCCGCCACAAACACAACCACCAGCAACAAGGCCAGCGGGAAAATTAAAAACTTTAAGAAGTTTTTAATTTGAGTATCCATACTTTTTTATAAAATATCCAACTAACCAAGATCAAATAGCACAATACGACCCACCCTAAATTTAAATGCCAGTTGGCCGCGGCAAATGGAATTTTCGCGGCCCATCTGACAATCTCCAAAACATAAGTCAGCGCGCCCCAAGAAAGCCACGCTGTCGGATAAGCCAGGATTGGCCAAATCAAAGCTAGGCTGCCTGTAATAAAACCAAACAGCATCGCCGCTGGAATCATGGGTAGGACCAAAATATTAACCGGGATAGCCACCAAGGATAACCGATCAAAATGGTAAAGCAGAAGCGGCAGGGTAAAAATGTAAGCGGCGATCGTGGGTAAAAAGTATATCCGCAACCATTTGGGGACCCATAAAAATTTCGGTTCCAGGATCAGCACCAAATATACCAAACCCATCAGCGCCAAAAACGACAGTTGGAAACCCGCATCAAAGTATAAAATTTGCGGATTGACCGCCAGCATGACGGCGGCGGTTAAGGCGAGCGCATTGGTGATCGAATTTACCCGGCCAATGTTTAATGCCAACATACCAAGCGCCCCCATGATGCCTGCTCTGACTGCGGAAGCCGAGGCGCCGGCTAAAATTACAAACAATCCTATGGCAATTAGCGCAATAATAAATGATATTTTTCGTTTGAAAAAACGCAGCAGGAGACCGTTAATCGCAGTCGCGATAATCGTAATGTTAAAACCGGAAATCGCGATGACATGAGTTGTGCCCGTGATTGATAGCGCATCGGTTAAATCCTCCGGAATGGTTTTCCGCAACCCGACCAACAATCCGGCCAAAAATGAATTTTGGGGTTCAGGCAAAACTTGCGCTAATTTCAAAACAAATAATTTTTTAAATTTCAATAAATTGTATTTGATCATGTTGCCTTGTTGAGCGGCTAAAACTTCTGATTTTGGATAGTAAACCAGACCGGTTATCCCAAAGCGCGAAAGATAATTCTTGTAAGAAAATTCCCCAGTGCTTTCGGCATCTTGCGGTTCGGATAGTTTACCTTCAAAACTTATTCTTTCGCCGTATTCAAATTCTGGAAAGCGCCTGACGATCAGTAAAATTTTGGAACCATAAATTTTTTCATCGATTATAACCTTTCCTAATGTCAAAAAAATCTTATCTGACCGCTCGTCCGGCTCTTGCATAATTGTTCCCTCTCCTGAAATTTTTTGCCCATACAATCCTGCCAGATCGTTTTGGGAAACATCTGACATCAGCCGCCATGCGCCGACCAGCATCATAATGCCGGCTAATCCGATCACCACCACTGTCCGATTTTTCCAACCTAAGGCAGTTATGATTACAAAAATCATGGCCAGAACAGCCATGATTTCATACGATAGATATTTTCCTAAAAACACCCCTACCACAAAGCCCAAGCAAAGAATCAAAAAAATTTTACTTTTCGACAACATATTTTACCACAACATACTTTTAACTTCCGTGATGAGATCGTCCAAATCCACGGTGATCTGCTGTTTTTCCTTCAAATTTTTCAGATTCACTTTGCGTTTTTTGGCTTCATTTGATCCCATAATCACTGCAACTTGGGTATTTTTTGCTTCGGCGTACTTGAATTGTTTATCCAGTTTCGCCGGCTCATAGTAAAACTCCGCGTCCAACCCAGCGTTGCGCAAATTGGTCAAAATATTCAGATATTCCGGAGTTAAATTTTTATCCAAATTAAACACTATAACTTCTGCCGCGGTTTGAGGAGAAATCACATCCAGTTCTTCGAGGGCCGCCAGCAATCTGTCCAATCCGATCGACCCGCCGACGGCAGGCGTTGCCATGCCGGTTGTTTGCTCTATTAAATTATCGTACCGACCGCCGCCGCCGACGCTGCCAAACTCAGGTTTTTCAAGTAAAACAAATTCAAATACGACTCCGGTATAATAATCTAAACCCCGCATGAGGTATTTATCAAACATCATTTGTTCCACGCCCAATCCCGAAAGTAAATTTTGCATCTCTTCCACATATTTTTTACTTGAATCGTCCATCAGTTTGGAATATTTGGACAAAATATCTTTCTCAAAACCCTGTTGCAATAAAGTCTCTTGAACTTTTCGTTCGCCAATTTTATCCAGCTTGTCGACTGTTCTCATAAAACTAACAATATCTTCTTTGGAAACTTTTAATTTGGTCAAAACTGAATCGACCAATTTTCGGTCATTAAATTTCACCAAAAAAGTCCCGACTTCCAAGGTTTTATAAGCGGCTGCCATGGCTGCAATTACCTCCGCGTCGGCAATAATTGAATCCGTCCCTATGATGTCGACGTCACACTGAATCAATTCGCGGTATCGGCCCTTCTGTGGTTTGTCCGCGCGCCAGACATTTGCGATCTGATATCGTTTGAAGGGTTTAGGTAAGTCAGGATAAGTGGCAAAAACTCGAGCCAACGGCACGGTCAGATCATAGCGCAGAGCAACTTTTCGCCCACCCTGGTCTTCGAACTTATACATGAGCTGCTCGCCCTCTTCTCCGTACTTGCCGCCCAACAATTCATAATACTCAAGTGCCGGCGTGTCCAATGGCGAAAAGCCGAAGCGTTCAAACACTTCGGATATTTTGGTGATGACTTTTTTGCGCGCCAGTTGCTGCTGGGGCAAATAATCGCGAAAGCCTTTCAGTATCTTAGGAATTTCTTTTGCCATAAACTAATCTTATCACAACCTAAGCAAAAACTAAACTAAAGAATTTCGATCAGTTTATGAGTACTTTTGTAGCCTGACAGGATTCGAATATTCGACGGTGAGGTATTGAAATAATCAGCGAGCAATTCAATCACTGCTTCGTTGGCTTTTCCTTGTTCTGGAATAGCTGTTGTCCAAATTTTATATTCTTCTAAACCTACCTCTTCTATACGTTCAAATTTGGCGTGAGTCTGGACTTTTACTTTTATAACCATAATAGTATCTAGCTAATTCATAAACCCCGAATAACACTCCGACGTAAAATAAATCCCCTAAAACTGTGTTTCTAAAAAAGGGTAGGGCGTTGATATAGGATGCGATCACTCCTTGCCAGTTATGCGGATACATCGTTGGTGAATAGAAAAAAGCAAAATTGGTGATCAGATAAAAAATTACTGAACCAATTAAACTTCCCCCCATCACGGTCGCAATGTTTTTGCGACGTTTTACCCAAAGACCGATGAAACCGATCAGCATGAAGCTCCCATAAACCATAAGGCGCGACTGCATCGAATCAAACCCGATGAAAAAATCGGAAATCGCCATGGCCAAAAGCGGCACAATCACCGCCTGTTTTTTATCCAAATACACGCCACCGAACAAGGCGATGGCCGCAATCGGCGCAAAATTCGCCGGATGGGGAATGACCCGCATTACGGCGCCCAAAAGAATAAAAAAATATACTATCATTTATTATTCCTCGATCTCTTCCAATTTCCATTCGATTAAATCAGAACTTTTCGTCACATAAGCGGACGCGCCAACCTGCGATTGGGCGCCATTGATGTAAAAAGACCAAAAATGATCCTCATCTGCGGCAACTCCGTTGATGCTGGTGACAAAATCGCCAAAGTCATAGTGAGTAAATTCCACCTGGTGACTGGCTTTTAAAAGCTCGAACGCATTTTGACCCTCAACTCCTTGGTATGAAACGGAGCTCGCGGAAATTTCTTGTTGTTGCGGTTGGGCTTGCTCTTTAACCTCCCCAAGAGGGGCTGGTTTTTGGGTAAGGGCATAGATAATCCCGATTACCGCAATGATGACCACGATAACAAAAATTTCAAACTTTCTAAATATGTTGTTCATAAAATCTTAATTAATTCGCCTCCTAATATTAGCAAAAACCGGGTTTAAAAATCAATCCCCCTCTGAGCCAGGATTCCCTCGTAGTATGGATGTTTGATCATTTTCATTTCTGTCACCAAATCGGCGGCGGCTATAATTTTTTTAAACCGTTTATGCCCAGTCAGGCAAAGGTGGATTGATTCGGGCTTGGCTTTCATGATTTCTAAAATATCCGCTTCGGTCAGGAGCTTGGATTCGACCGCGGACAAGGCTTCATCGAGCACGACCAGATCGTATTTTTTACTTTTCAAGGCCCGGATGGATTCTTCCATCGCTTGCGTGGCGGCGCGAATGTGTTCTTTCATCGGTTTGCGGTCGCCTAAGATGCCGACAAATCCCCGCCCCATTAATTTCACCTCAACGCCAAGTTTAGCTAAAGATTCGCGCTCGCCCGACGGCCAATCGCCTTTTACAAACTGCAAATACAAAACTTTCAAGCCTGTCCCGGCCGCACGACACGCCAGCCCAGCCGCGGCAGTGGTTTTCCCCTTCCCATCGCCAATATAGACAATTATGAGTCCTTTTTTTGACATTGCTGTTTCCGCCCTTGGTGGAAAAAGCGTCGGGGTTTCCGCCGCCTATTTTTTATTTTTGTCTGATATTTTCTAAGGTTTGTTTGGCCTTGGCTATAAATTCAGCAAGCGCTTTGCGTTCAGCATAGAGTTTAAAATTAGGTTCACTGAATTCTTGTCCAACGTTATTCATAAATTAACATTTACTCCACCCACAATTGTCGCATTTCATACACCCCTCTGCCATCATCAACATGTTCCCGCAGTTTGGACAAGCCGGCGCGTGGCCGTTGTTCGCAACTGAGACTTTCTGCGCCACAAAAGCATTGCCCACTCCTCGTAATTCTTGCGTCACTGCTTCAAAAATCGGTTCGGGGTTTATTTTTGGGACTTCCACGGTTTTGGCAAAATCCAAGGGGAGCTCCACTTGTCCACGTTTCAAATGATTTTCCAAAACGTTGGCAATCGCATCGGGTAGTGATAAAATCCGCTCGCCGTTATGAAACACCGGATCCGGACCCCTGATTCCTTTAAGCTGCTCCACGATATCTGGCAAGCCAATGCCTGATCGCAAGGATAAAGAAATCATGCGACAAATCGCTTCAGTCTGAGCGCCAAAGAATCCGCCAGCTTTCCCGAGCTGAGAAAAGACTTCGAATGGCCCATGCTCATCTTCGTTGATCGTAACATAAAGATTACCGTAAGCAGTGGTAATTTTGTAAGTTGATCCATGCATAACATCCGGTCGTTTGCGCGGAGAAATCCGGATCATTTGCGGTTGGGAAGCGGATTTGGGCGCAGGAACAGGTTCCGGCACTGGTTGCGCTGGTGTTGGTTGTGGCGGAGTACTAAGCACTGTTTCTGCTTTAGCTTTTTGGTTATTGATCTGTTCAGCGACATCTTTACCAAGTTTGTTATGATCTACAGCCAAAATTTGCTCGTCGCGGGAACCATCGCGATAAATAGTTCCTCCCTTGCAGCCTAAGTCATACATTAGTTCATACAATTTTTTGGTTTGCTCAATCGTATAATCTTCCGGGGCATTAACGGTTTTCGAAATTGCTGAATCAGTCCAGCGCTGGACCGCGGCCTGCACCCTCACATGCTCTTCCGGCGCCAAATCCATGGCTGTGACGAAATAATCAGGCAATTCCTGCCCAAGATGGACCGCTAGCCAATCTTTGGCCAGTTTGATATGTTCTTGATGTACTCCTAAACGTGATTTGCGAAAATATGTCCAGGAAAAAAACGGCTCAATACCAGTGGAAGTACCAACCATGGTCCCGATGGTGCCAGTCGGCGCTTGGGTTAGGATCGTAACGTTGCGAATTCCATAGGAACGCACCAGGTGGCGGATATATTCAGGCATCCGGAGCATGTAACCTGACTGTAGAAATTTTTCCGCATCAAATTGTGAAAACGCGCCTTTCTCTCGGGCCAAATCCACAGAGGTTTCATAGGCTGTAATGGCGATAAACTGATAAAGCTTATCTATAAACTCAACTCCGGAGTCGGAACCATAGCGTAATCCTAAATTAATTAACATCTCGGCCAATCCAATCGTACCCATGCCGACTCGTCGCTCACTTATTTGTTGCTTGAAATTTTCATCAAAGAAATACGGAGTAGCATCTATGACATTGTCCTGAAAACGGACGGCATCCTGCACTGTTCGTTTCAATTTATTCCAATCCACGTCGTTTTTAGAAAAATCTACGTGCTTGGCCAAATTAATATGTCCTAAATTACACACCCCCCAAGCGGGCAGGGGTTGTTCACCGCACGGATTCGTACAAGGCAGATCCGCGTAATAATAAGAATTCGAATAATAATTAGCCCGATCAATAAAATACATCCCGGGTTCGGCAGAAGCATGGGCGGATGAAATAATACTTTCCCAAATATCAGAAGCTCGGACAGTTTTGTGTTTGACTACCTTTCCACCCAAACTTTTCCAGCGTCCAAGGTTGCCATCCCAATGATCTTTGTATAAAGGATCAGAGTTGTCTGGAAACACCAGGTCCCACGGCTCATCGTGCTTGACCGCCTCCATAAAATCATCCGTAATCCCGACAGAAATATTGGCATTCGTGATTTTGCCAGCTTCTCGTTTCGAATTAATAAAATCCAACACATCCGGATGCCAAACATTTAAAATCAACATCAAAGCACCCCGACGGCTGCCTCCTTGTTCAATTAAGCCGGTGACAAAACTATAAAGGGAGGCCCAAGACACCGCGCCGGAAGAACGACCGTTAACACCCTTGACGTAAGCGTAACGCGGACGCAGAGTAGAAACATTAATCCCGACTCCGCCGCCTCTCGACATAATTTCCGCCATTTGCCCTAAGGTGTCGAAAATGCCATGTCGCGAATCTTGGGGCGATGGAATCACATAGCAATTGTAATAAGTTAAATTCTGGCCCGTCCCGGCGCCAGTAAAAATTCGCCCTGCCGGTACGTATTTCCAATCATCCATCAATTCGCGGAAACGCCCTTCCCATTCTTGTTTTAATTCCTCAGTTAGTTCGACACTCGCGATGTGACGAGCGATTCGTTCAAACATTTGTTCTGGGACCGTCTCCAGTGGCTTATCAACGTGTTCGATGGCCCGGGTTTCGATGGTGCCATCCCGCAGTTTAACCGCGACCTGGTGATTTTCGCGATCCACCCGCTCCACCGTGCCGATTTCGCGCTGGCCGGTTTTTAAGTTAACGCAAACCACAACCGTATCACCAACCGATAAAGTTTCTTTCTTGGCGTCTTTGATCGCGTAACGATCTAAAAAAATTTTTTCGCCTAGTTCGGCTAGAGCATTGACCTTCCGGGTTTGGAGGTTATCTTTTGGTTGCATGTTTGGTCCTTTGGTTAATTCTTTCGATTATTTATGAATTTCTAATTTTAAATTTCGAATCAATTTCTAAATTTTAATATTCTAATTTCACTCAAAATTCAAAATTCTTAATTCAAAATTATAACTTCTTAGCTTCTTTGACAAACTCTTCGACGTCCGCGAATTGGCGATAAACGGACGCGAAGCGGATATAGGCGACCTGATCTTTACTTTTAATTCTTTTCATCACGATGTTGCCGATCTCCTTGGACGTGATCTGGTTTTTCCCAATCTTTTGGATATCCTGCTCAATGCCGGTGATTAAAGCATGGAAGTCGTCCCGAGAGAGAGGGCGTTTTTCAAACGCCTTGCGAATTCCGGCCTCGATCTTTTCCCGCATGTAAGCTTCCGTCGAACCATCCCGCTTCACCACTGCCAGGTCCAAAATTTCCATTTCCTCGTGGGTGGAAAACCGCGTCCCGCATTTGCTACATTCCCGCCGCCGCCGAATGGCCATCCCGTCAGAAATCGGCCGGGAGTCTAGGACCTTCGTGTCGTCATTTTGACAATTAGGGCACTTCATGGGGAAATTTTTTGAGCGTAAAAAAATAAGAGGAAATTGTTATGAATAAACCTCTCGACTGCTTGTAAAAGATGGGCTATGGCCTTTTTGGTTTAAATTTTTGTCTCGGCTAAGCCTAAAAATTGCCTAAAACACAAGATCTTGTGCTAACCATAGGTAATATATCCCTATATGCAGATACCTGTCAAAACCGCTTTTTTCTTAAGGATTTGAATTGATTCCTAGATCTAGCAAAACTTATCAACAAAAAGCTAAGCTGGGATTGTGCTTTGTCAAATTGAAGGTATAATAAAATATATGTCCAAATGTCTCTACTGTGGCAACAACCCTATTCCCCATCCTATCCATAAATTCTACGAATCGACTGACATTCTGATCCGTCCATTTAGAAACTGGCTATCAGAAGGCTTGCTGGCGCGCATTAGCGATTGGCTCCTGACAGGAGTTGGTTACGGATTATTGAAAATCTCTATTCCTTTGGGATTAGTTCAGATCAATCGTGATATTCATCAGGTCCCTTATCCGCGCGCTCGCGTGCTTTGGGAAGAAGCTATCAGGCGCGGGATTGAAATTTCTGAAATCAAACCATTTGGGCAATCAATTGATCTTTATCGCGCTCGGGTGCGCAATAAAAATCTTTATTTTCTCAACCTCCCCAGGCGGGCAAATGAAAAAACTGAAAAAATTAGCTGGATTGATGATAAATACCTGCTTAAAAAAAAGTTACAAGAACACAATTTGCCCACGCCCCGTGGAGATAGCTTTACAACCCTATCAGCCGCTCTTCAAGCTTTTGATTCCTTAGACAAACCCGTCATCATCAAACCCAGAGCAGGCAGTCGCGGCCGGCACACCACGACGCTTGTGAAAACCTCAGACGATTTTAAACAAGCTTTTAGAATTGCCAAACAACTATGCCATTGGGTGATCGTGGAAGAGCACCTTTTCGGCGACGTGCAACGAGGCACCGTGATCGATGGCAAACTAATCGGCGTTTTAGGCGGTTCACCGCCGCGGATAACTGGGGATGGCAAACACACAATCGAAGAGCTGATTAAAATCAAAGATGCGAACCGCCCCGCCAAAGTCAAAGCAATCCAAGTTAATCCCTTTCTAATCCAGCGGCAAGGGTTGACCATGCAAACAATCTTACCGAAAAATAAAACCGTGGATCTATCGGAAAAAATCGGGGTGAATTATGGCGGCACCAGTTATGACATTACTGACCAAACCCATCCTGACACGAAACAAATGTTTGAGGAAGCGGCGAAAGCGTTGAATATTTCCATTTTAGGCTTTGATTTCATTATTCCTGATATTACTAAATCGTGGAAAGAGCAAAAATGCGGCATCATCGAATGTAACGGCGCGCCATTCATTCAATTGCACCACGATCCTTTGTACGGCAAATCCATCAACGCGGCAAAATATGTGTGGGATATCGTGTTAGAAAAATAAAAAAGCGGTAACTTTTACAAAGTCCCGCTTGCTCTCGCTTGATCACAAAGACTAGCCAGTCCTGCAATCAAAGCGAGTTGTTGACCAAGATGGTCCACGTTGTGAGAGGAAAATGAGTAACCAATTCCCTCTTCAAAACGATTTTCGCTGTCCGTATGAATACAGGCACAGTCGCCCGGACAGCTTAGGCTGAATCGCCCCTCTGGTCTGATGTCGGCTCTAAAAACATCATCGCTGCCTAGTAACATCCGTCCATAGGCTCGCTTCATCGTTTTGATGATCTTTGGACCACACGATTCATCTGCGGTTGAAATCCATCTGACGAGACAGGAACTGCATTCACCGCCGAGTGGCGCACTATGCATGTCGCGGTCTTTCAGGTGCCCGGTTTCCAAGGTCATGAGCTGCTGCCAGCTGGAACTGGTCTTTTTCTGAACAATACTAGCTTTCGTCAAAAAAAGGCTCAGACTTAAGCCAGCCGCTAAAACAGACTGCCAGTCAAATCGTGTCTCTTTGCCGGTCTTGTCGCAGCCAAGACAATTATTGCCAAATGAATCCTTCTTCCTGCCTTGGCAATACCGGCAAGGTTTGTTCGTCAGAACCTGAATCTGTGGCAGGGCCAGCAGAAACGAAAGGAAATCGGCTGTGGACTGCAAAGCGACCAGACCCAAACCATCAAAACCAAACCCTTGTTCTGGGTTGGCTTGAAATGATTTGAATCCGTAACGCTTGCAAAGGTGACCAGTAACCGGCCAAGACTCAAACTTTGAAAAGAATTCTTCGGCTGAGTCTTTATGCAGCCGAATGATTAGGCCTAGAGGGTCTGCACTCCAGGAAATCTCGTACCAGCATGGAACCGACTCATACCGAATTAGCATCGCTCTCCTCCGTGGGAATGGAAACTTGTAGGCATAATACTACTGATTAAGCTCTCAAGCAAACTCCGACGTGCTGCATCGGTCGGGGTTCCAATATCGACATAATCGATCATCGGAATAAAAAAACTATTACTATTACCAAAATTTGTCCGATCGGTCAAAAAGTGATAGTAAGTTTATTTCATTAGAAAAGTCATTTTACCATCAAAACTGTTGACATAACCAGCGATGTTTAACTCCTGGACTAGATCTTTAATTTCTTGGCTAATTTCATAGGAGCTTATAAACACACTTTTTTGAAGGGATGTATAGCCATATCTTAATAAATAACGTCGAAAAATTGTTCGTTGTCTAGATTTTTCTTCTGGGATGTCAAAAATAATAATAGTAGAAAAGCCGTCGTGGCGTTTCGTGGGTAGGTGCTTCTTTCGTAAAAGCCGGCTACCCTTCTCGGTTAAGACATAAATAATTTTTTTATACCTTTTTCTTTTTAGAACTAGTTTATTATCCTTTAATTCTCGCAGGCCTCGATAATAACTTGTATCTGATTTAGTCCTCATGCGTTTGTATGGAACCGAATTAACCGCCTTTGCGGCATCACCAAACGCACCCAACACCTCCAATAAAGCTTGGCCGGTTTTTGACAACACTTTTTTTGTTAATTGTTTTGTCGACATTCCCATAGTAATATTTACTCTATCATAATCTGTCCGATCGGTCAAAAAATGAGAGTAAATTGTTTAATCTCTATAACTTTAGTCAAAAAAAACGGCGGAGAATAAATCACACGCCGGAAAACACAACAGCTTTTTGCCCTAGCGGAAGCGCAAACCCCAAATCTCTGCTGGGATTCTTTCTGACTCAAGTTCGGTCTTCATGATTTCTTGAGTCTCTTCTGCCGCTTTTTGCAATAAGCGTTCGGCGTCTCGTCTGGTCGGGTGTTGCACCTTGCGGCGAGTTGGTGTTTTTTTCGGAACGCGCTGCTTTTTCCTCGTTGCGCGAAGTCGCTGACCGATTGAGTTGGCCATATGCCTCCTTAAGTACCAGTGAAGCTTGCTTTAAATATAGCATAAATAAAAAAAGACGGAATGCGAAATTCGCAAAACCGTCTGTTGGTTCAGGCCAGCTTCCCCGTTAGCCGCAGCCAGTTCTCCTCCGTAATCTTGGGCTTGATCGCCTTCGATCCCACCTTACAGTAGGGACAGTCTTCCGGTCGCCAGGTCTGCATCCGGAACCGAAACATCGAGCGGACTTCGGTCCCGTCAATGAGTTGGTCGTACCCGCTCCGATTCACGAGAACCGGAGCGTACGGCAGGATCGTCGCACCCGGCTGATGCCGAAGCACGCCTTCCTTGCACTGCAGAGTGCTGCCGTCCATCGTGCTCATCAGTTCGTTGACGATCATCACCCGCTCACCTGGCCGGATGCGCATCCGACCACCAATTTTCGTCGGCCGCCCGTCGTCCGCTTTCTCCGTGAAGCCATGCCGAGCACCGAGTTGGCGAGCAATCTCGAAAGAAATCGTGATCGCGGCGTTGCCAGGGCCGACCACGACATCTGGCCGATCATGCTCGTTGATGAGACACCGAATCATCTGTCTGACCAGAATCTCGCAGAGGTTCGTTTCCGCGAGGTAGGTCGAGACATTGACGAAGCCGTTGGTGTGCAAACCCGAGACCATGATCGCATGATATGGAGCGCTCGCCGACTCACCTGAGTGTTGCCAGAACGCCTCGAGTGCCTGCCCGATCTCCCGGAAATCGTCCGAATCGATCAGGAAGGTATCGACTACTGGCGAACGAAGCGCTCGAATTGCTTCCTGGTCCCAAAGTCCGTGCTTCACGATTTTCCTCCCTTCAGCCCGCTTGAACGAGCTCCTGTTCGAGTTCGTCGAGTGCCCTGACCGGATCGTCGCTGGCGGTGAGTTGGCGACCGACGACGAGCCGTGTCGATCCAGTTTTGATCGCGGCCGTCGGTGTGTCCACCCGCTTCTGATCGCCGGCATCCTTGCCCGCGGAACGAATGCCCGGCGTCACGAGCTCGAGACCCTTGAGTTCGGGACGCTTCGCGAGTATGCCGACTTCCTTCGGCGAACTGACGACGCCGTGCACACCAGCGAGCTTGGCCAGGCGGGCCAGATACAGAACCTGAGCCTTCGTCGGCTGACCGTGAAGCAGGTGTGCCTGTTCTTCGTCGAGAGACGTAAGAACTGTGATGGCGTAAACAGTGATGCCGCTCTCAAGCGCGGCCATCATCATCTCGATTTCGCCCGAAGCATGTACCGTCACAATGTCCGCACCCGAATCCGCGATCGCCTGCGCGCGCAACTTGACGGTATTCGGGATGTCATGAAGCTTGGCGTCCACCCAAACGCGAGACGCACCGGCCTTGCGCAATAGCTGCACCACTCCAGGACCCTCTTTGTCGTAAAGGTTGTGAACCTTGACGGCGTAGATACGGTCGCCGATTTCGCCCACGAGCCTCGTACACTGTTCCAGGCTCAGTTCATCAGCCGCGAGAATGACTCGCTCTGTAGTAACCATAAGTTCCCTCCAGAAGTCATAAACCCAAATGTAGGCCATGACATTATAGGATAGCAAATCCCTATCACTTGGGCAAATAAATGCTCAGTTAACACCTAAATAAAAAACCACGCATATTTTGCGCAGTTTTTGTATGGATCCTGAATCGAGTTCAGGATGACGCTTCGCGTCATTTTATTTTTTTTCTGATAAACGCGGGGATTTCGAGTTCGTCAGTTTCGCCATCCAGACTTTCTGGTTCTTCATCCAGCGCTTTGGGGGCAAACATCGATTTTTTGGCTTCCATTGGGCGCACTATGGGTTCTTCCTTGCGTATCGGCTCACTCCGGCGCATATTTTCATCAAAGCCCGTGGCGATTACCGTGATTTGCACTTCTTCTTCCATTTCTTCGTCAATCACCGCGCCAAAAATAATCTTGGCATCCGGATCAACTGACTTGGTGATGAACTTCGCCGCCTCTTCTACTTCACGCATCCCCAAATCTTTCCCCGCAGTAACATTAAACAACACTCCTTTGGCGCCATCAATCGAAATTTCTAATAATGGCGAATCAACTGCGGCGCGGGCGGCATCCAAGGCTCGGTTTTCTCCGCTGCCCCGGCCAATACCCATCAGCGCCGATCCGGCATTCTGCATGATAGCTTTCACGTCGGCAAAATCCACGTTGATCATGCCTGGGGTGGTAATTAAATCTGAAATTCCGGCAACACCTTGTCTTAAGACATCGTCCACAGTCCGAAAAGCATCCAGAAGTGAAGTTTTTTTATCAATTATTTGTAAAATTCGATCGTTAGGGATGACAATGATGGTATCGACGTGCTGCTTTAAAACCTCCAGACCTTTCTCCGCGATCTCACGGCGCTTCGCTCCTTCAAAAGCAAACGGTTTGGTAACGACCGCAACTGTCAAAATGCCGGTTTTTTTGGCCAGTTCAGCAACGATGGGTGCGGCACCGGTGCCAGTACCCCCGCCTAAACCACAAGTAATAAACACCATGTCAGCGTTGTGAATCACATCTAAAATTTCTTCTTTCGCTTCTTCCGCTGCCGCGCGACCAATGTCTGGGTTCATTCCCGCGCCCAAACCTCTCGTGATCGTTTTGCCAATATGAATTTTTTGATCCGCTTCCGAATTGTGCAGGGCCTGCGCATCGGTGTTGATCGCCACAAACTCCACCCCGCGGATACCAGTTTCCATCATCCGATGGATCGCGTTGTGACCACTGCCGCCGACGCCAATCACTTTTATGCGGGCGAAGGTTTCAATTTTGGGAGTCACTTGTTGTGATCTGATTTTCATAAAAAATTAAGGGAGGAATGATTTAAACCACTTCCGCATTTTGTTGACAGTATCGTTTTCTAAAACTTTTCGGGCAAACTTGTTGACTGTTCGGGATGAACCTAATAAAAATTCATTCGCCCACAGAACCAAACCAACGGAGGTAGCAAACGCCGGATCATTGACCCGATCAATTACGGTGGTGACTGTGGCAGGCTGACCGAGACTGACTGGTAAACGGAGCTGCTTTTTGGCTAATTCTATCACTCCTGGTAATTTTGCGCCACCACCGGTTAAAATTGCGCCGGCCGGCAGCTGCCCGTCCTTATTAACCTTCTTTAACTCCTTATTGACTAGATCAAAAATCTCTTCCAGTCGCGCTTCGATGATCTCCGCGATGTGCTTGGTCGAAATTTTCCCCTCTTCCTGTTTATCAATTTTCGACAAATCAATGTCAAGATCTTTTTTCACTTCCCGCGTCTCGGCCTGACCGTATTGGAGTTTAACTTTTTCGGCTGTGTCCACAGATGTCCGCATGCCGATCGCTAAATCATTGGTGATGTGCATGCTGCCAATCGGCAGAATGGTCGAGGTAATTAAATCGCCTTCTTCAAACACGACTAATCCAGTGGTCCCGCCGCCCAAATCAATCACCGCCACACCTAGTTCTTTCTGTTTTTTGGAAAGCACAGAATGAGCAGCCGCCAAGGGGGCAAGGACCAAATCATCAATTTCTAATCCTGCCTGTAGAATACATTTGGTTAAATTTTTAATAAATGGCACTGAGGCTTGGATAATTTGACTATCCACCTCAAGCCTAATCCCAGACATCCCGGCCGGATCTTTAATTCCGGTTTGACCATCAACCGTAAAATTTTTCGGGATCACGTGCAGGATTTCGCGATTGGACGGAATAGAAATGGCCTGCGAAGCATCCACTACCCGCACGACATCATTTTCGGTAATTTCTCCGTCTGCTCTGGCAACGGCCACCACCCCATGACTTTCTTGGGAAGAAATTTGTGCTCCGCCCACGGAAACCACGGCGTGATCAATTGTTAATCCCGTCATGCGCTCGGCTTTCTCTAACGCTTCAGAAATTGAAGAAACCGCCTCTTCAATATCCACTATCACCCCACGACGAATACCGGCAGAGGCAGCCTCACCAACGCCAATAATACTCGGACTTCCCAGTTCCGATTCCTGCTTGCCAACCACCACCCGAATCTGGGAGGACCCAACATCTAAACCGACAAATATGTGCTCTTTCGCCATGAATTTTGTTTCTTAATCTATTTTAGTTGTTCTTTTACCAACCTCGAAACCACTGACCCATCCACTCCGCCACCCGTCTGATTTATTACTTCTTTCATGACTTTGCCAAAATCAGCCGGGGTTGCTGCTAATTTACTGATAGTGGATGCAACAATCAAAGCAACTTCTTCCTCTGACATCGCTTTAGGTAAATATGCTTGCAGCACTTGCATTTGTTGTTCTTCCAAATCTACCAGATCTGTCCTGTTTCCTTGTTTAAAACTTTCAATCGAATCTTTGTGTTGTTTGACTTTTTTTGCCACGACTTTAATTAAGTCAGCCTCGGTCAGTTCGCCCTTTTTTGCGATTTCTGCGTTTTTGATCGCGGCTTTTAGGTTGCGCAAGGAAGAAACTTTAACTTCATTTTTTTCTTTTTGCGCGTTTTTTAAATCCTCATCAATTTGTTTTTGTAACATATATTTTACAAACGTACCGAGCGACCATCTTATCGCTTTTTAAACCGAGGGCCCATGGGTAATTTTCCTAATTTTTTCAATTCTTCTCGTTTCTCACGATTTTCCGCGCGACGAATGGCGTCTTCTCGCAACAAATTGCGCGATTTGGCTGGCTCAAAAAACCGGATCCTTCGGGCACGAACTAAAACACCGCTTTGTTGAATCTTGCGGTTGAATCGCCGAAGCAAACTTTCAAATGGTTCGTTGTCTTTTCGTTTAACTTCTACCAAATTAGTCACCTCTCTTCCACACCAATTTATACCATAAAATTTAGATTTGGGCAAATGAGAAGGTGGCTTTAGGTCCTATTTTCCCAGTCGTTTCTTCACTTCCTCGATAATTCGCTCAACGGTAAATAGCTCTTGCATCCCGGAACGGACATCGCGCAGAATCACCGTGCCTTCTCTGGCTTCTTTCTGCCCAATGATTAAAGCAATACTAACTTTGTTGGATTCAGCCAATTTCAATTGGGTTTTGATCGAACCAGGACCGATAAATTCCGAGGCGATGATCTGATGATTCCAAAGTTCGGTAAACAACCGCAAGGTTTTTTTGGCCGCCAAATCACCTAACGGGACCAAAAATACATCAACCGGGTTTTTATTGGTAAATTTAACCTGGGCTAATTCCAGAGCGGAAAGAATCGTGTTCACAGTTCCGGAAAAACCTAAAGAGGCTGTCGGGGCTCCGCCCAAACTTTGCACTAAATCGTCAGAGTGACCACCGTTTCCCAACGTCACTTCCGCCAATGCTACTCGAAATCTTAATTCGAAGACGGTCCGACGCGACCAGGACTTGCCAATAACTTTTTGGTTTAAATTATAAGTTAAAGACAACTCATCTAAACCTTCGAGGACGCCGATGAATTGTCGGCGACACGCCTCGCAAACAAAATCCAAAGACACCGGCGCGTCTGTTGAGGCAGTTGAACAAGAAAGGTTGGTACAAGCCAAAATCAGCAGGGGTCGGTTATTTTCTAAATGCTCCAGACAGTTTTCGCACAGATCATACTTTCTGTCCTTGAAATAATTTTTCAACTGATCCTGATACCCAGGCTGGCATTCGATACAGCCGATGTTGTTAATCTCCAAAGAAAGACCGGCGAGACCGATTTCGGAAAACAATTTAATTAATAAATTAATCATCTGAGCGTCTGCAATCGGGGCGGCAGAACCAAATATATGAAAACCAAACTCGCTAGTTTGTCGAATTTGGTTCCCGCTAATAAATGCAACTGGCGTGCAATAATACCACTTGCTAACCCTCTCTCGTTCGCTAAAATGATTTTCCAAAAAGGTCCGGACCAGACTAAAAATATTCGTCGGTTTGGCCGCGATCGCCAGCCCCTTGGCGTCTTGCAGGCCTAAAAGCCGGTCTTGGTCCTGGGACCAAAAACTAAACAACCGAGCATCTTCAAATACCGGGGTATCGATTTTGGAATAACCAAAAGTATGAGCCAAACTGGTTAATTTTTCCAAAAACACTTCCCAGGACAGATTTTGTTCAGGCAAAAAATCAAAGCTTCCTAATAGATGATTGGGGGCTTTCTCAACTGCCGGGGTAGCTTTTTTTGGTCGACCCATGTAAAGAAAATCAAAAGTTAAAAGTAAAAGGTCAAAAATACAGGTTAGAATTCAAAATTTTGAATTTTGATTTGTAATTTTGAGTTTTGATTTTTGCCTTTTGAATCTTCTATGGGCTATAGACTGGGGATTTAGTATAGAGCTGAAACGAGGTTATTGGCAAGGCCCGCAAAAGAACCCGGCCGACCATGTCAGCTCGCTTTAGCGGCCCCCAATCACGGGAGTCAGATGAGGCTAAACGGTTATCGCCCATCATAAAATATTCATCGCTGGATAATGTAATGGTTTTTTTTCCACCGACTATTTTTGGATCATGCGGATAGGTAATCCCTTGATTGGGCAGATAGGGTTCGTCTAACGTAATTCCTTCCGGGTGCTGATCGTTTATAATCGTAACTCGTCCGTTATCAATCTGAATTTTTTCACCAGGCAGTCCGATAACGCGTTTGATATAAAACTCTTTGCCATCTGATCGTCGCTCATTCGTCTGAAAATGATGGATTAAAACTACGACTTCGCCGCGTTGCGGCTCCTTGAAATGATAGGTTAGTTCATCGATAATCAAATATTGAGCATTGTAAAAATTCGGTTCCATCGAAGCACCAGAAACAATAAATGGCTGGAAGATAAAATACCGGATCGGGATAATAATGATTAAGGCAATCAATACAATTTTCAAAAATTCCCAGACCAAAATTGCCGTTGGGGCAAACTTGCCAAAAATATTTACTTTGGGTTCATTGTTTATTTCCATAATCTTTAAAACCTCCGGGTTCTTTGATGGTCACTACTGGACTCTCCCGCCGTTGGCGGGATCCCGCCGACAATGAAATATTTAATAGCTGTGGCGGGAGAACCTGCTCTATTATTTGTGGTGGATCCGGATGGACTTGAACCATCGACCTTTCGGATGTGAACCGAACGCTCTAACCACTGAGCTACGGATCCAAAAAATCTTTGGCATTGCGCCAGAGAACCAGCTGAGCTAAGTGACCCTTTTGTCCCTGCCCTCCAAAATAAAGCTGCTTACTTTAGCTTACCAGAGGTCCCCATGGTAAAGCAAGGCACAAAACGCTATAATACTCAGGCAAATTAATGAAACTTTACCTCAATTGGACTCGGTTAGACCTAAATTTAATCCGAATCATAATCCGCCAACCAAGCCGCTCCCAGCCAAACAAAAAAAAAGACGGCGAGTTTGGATATGGCTGGTTGTGCTTATCGTATTGATAAGTTTGGGAGTGTGGGCCGGCAGTAGCTTAATATCTAAAACCAACCAGGTTTTCACTGGCGACGGAAATATTTTTAGTCGACTTGGTCGCTTGATTATTGCCGCTGATAAACCGCTCATCGGCGAAGAAAACGGTCAGGTTAATATCCTGCTTTTAGGCATGGGCGGTGAAGGGCACGAGGGGCCTTTCCTGACCGATACGATGATTATTGCTGCTGTTGACGTTAAAAATAATGAAGTCGTACTCACCTCGATCCCGCGCGATTTTTTGGTAGATTTACCAAAGGTGGGACCGAATAAAATCAATGCGGCTTATGCCTATGCTTCTGATGAAGACAAAAACGCGCCCGGCCTTGCCGCCATCACAGCCGCCGAACAAGTGACCGGGCTGGACATTCCCTATTATGCAGCCATAGATTTTCAAGGCTTTATCAATGCCGTAAATAATGTCGGGGGGTTAGATATAACCATAGATCAAACTTTTACTGACCCGGAATACCCAAATGAAAAATACGGTTTTCTCTCACCCGTGACATTTACGGCAGGAATGGAACATATGGACGGCCGCCGGGCTTTAATTTTTGCCCGTTCTCGACACGGTAACAACAATGAAGGGTCAGATTTTGCCCGATCCGAGCGGCAGAAAAAAATTATTGTCGCCTTCAAGGAAAAAGTGACCAAGTTAAATCTAACTGACTTAAAAACCATTAATAACCTACTTTCCGACTTCACCGAAAATTTCCGAACCAATTTGGAGCCTCACGAACTTAACCGTCTGGTTGGTTTGACTCAAAAAATTTCTGCAGCCAATATTTTTTCTTTCTCGTTAGAACCCGATGGTACCACTATCTGCAATAGTTCAATTATTGTCGGCTATGAGCAGCCAGACCCTGCCAAAGAACCTCCAATCGATGATCCGAAAACAGAAGTTGATGAATCAATAGTAGAGCCTATTCCCATAAAACTTTACATCGTTGAACCTTGTCTTAACAAAACCCTAGCTGATGTCCAGGAATACATAAAAATGGCTTCCATCATCGCCAAGCTAAAAAAAGAAAACGCCTCGTTGGAAGTCCAAAACTCTACTGGCCGGGTCTCGGTTACTACACAATGGAACAACCTTACTGATTTGGGACTAAACCTAAAATTTACAGGCTTCCGAGGACGGGTTGCTTATGAGCAGACAATTTTTTACGATAATTCGCAGGGCGGGAAACCTAAAACCTTGGAGTATCTAAAAAATAATTTTCAATTTGTCAGTTCTGATATTGGTTATCCCTCATCGACGGCTGATTTTGTAGTAGTTATTGGTAACGACGCCTTATGAGTATCCCAATCGTTGCGATTATTGGCTTGCCCAATAGCGGCAAATCAACTTTTTTTAACAAGGTTTTAGAACGACGGTCTGCTTTAACTTATCCGGTGGCAGGCACGACTCGAGACCGCGCCTATGGCTTAGCTAATTGGAATGGTTTTTCGTTCTACCTAGTTGATACGGCCGGCATTATTGCCAAACCGGATTCAGAACTTGAAAAAAGTGTCCAGAAACAAACGGCGGTGGCCAAAGAAGAAGCGGACTTAATCATTTATGTCGCCGATGGCAGCACCCTCCTATCAGCCCAAGACCTGGCGGTAACTGCTAATCTAACTCATGCTCGCAAACCAATTATTCTGGCTGTCAACAAAATTGACACCCGCAACACCAAAACCGAAACGATCGCTGCTTCTTATTTGAAATTAGGTTTAGGCAAAACTTATCCGATTTCATCAGTCAATGGAACCGGCATTGGCGACCTCCTGGACGCAGTTGTCGACAAACTAAAAACCTATCACCTATCACCTATAACCTATAACCTGACTGGATTACGCATCGCTTTTATCGGCAAACCCAATGTCGGCAAATCATCTCTGATTAACCAATTACTGAAACAAGAACGGCTGGTCGTGCATCATGAAGCCGGGACGACCCGTTCTACGGTCGAGGTGCCATTCGAACATGGCGGCCAAAAATTTCTTCTCCTCGACACCGCTGGCATCAAAAAGAAATGGAAACAAGATGCTGATGTGGCAGCGGCCGCAGCCTTCCAAGCTATTCGGGCTTTGGAACATACGGATGTGGCGTTGTTTACGATCGACGCCAGTTCTGATCTGACGGCGCAGGATCAAATCATCGCGGATCAAATTCTAGAAAGTAAAAAAAGCTGCGTTATCGTGCTGAACAAAGCCGACCTAATTGACCAAAAACAAAAAGATAAAATTTTGGACGATTTGCCCAATTACCTCCCGCAAATGTGGTTTTTACCCGTCATTTTCGTTTCGGCAAAAACTGGCCAGGACTTAAATGTTTTGTTAAAATTAGCTCAACAATCTTTTAACGCGGCAAGTAAAATTGCTGATCAGAGTGAACTGGATGAATTTTTGAAAAAAATTCTTGACGAAAATATGCCTGGCAAAATGGAAGACCAGCGCGCGCCAAAAATTTATAGTTTGAAACAGTTGGGCACGAAGCCGCCGATGTTCCGCATGACAGTCAACTTCCCGGCTGCCATCGCCACGGCGTGGAAAAAATGGTTTGAAAAACAGTTCCGCTTAAAATTCGGCCTCGAAGGCACGCCAATCGAAATAAAATATATCAGGAAACAGTAATGAGTAATTAGTAAAGAGTAATTAGAAAACTCTCTCTCCATCCCCGCGAAAGCGGGGATCTTGTCTTAATTTATAACTATTACAATGGTTAAGCAGTCCGAAATATGACTGCTTATTTCGTTCATTGATTTTCCGAAACATTCTTCTCTTAGTTTTCGTGCGCAATACGATATGGTGAGGCAAAACCACATAACCCAAATAATCAATACCTTGACGAAGTTTCCGGATCGAGATCTTATGGGGATGAAGTTTCATTTCTAAACGATGATCTAAAAACTCGGCCATTGGTTTGATTAAACTTTTTAAATATTCTTCATCAGAATGAACGATTAAAAAGTCATCCGCATACCGAAAATAATACTTGACGTGCAAGGTGTGTTTGATAAACTGATCTAACTCATTCAAATATATGTTAGCAAAAATCTGCGAGCTTAAATTCCCAATGGGCAATCCTTTACTCTCTCTCTCTCTCTCTCTCTCTCTCTCTAAATTTTTATCCACAGGTGCTCGAAAACTTCGGATAATCTCCTCAATCAACCACAACAGTTGCTTGTCGCTGATTTTATTTTTTATTATTTGTAACAGTTTTTGGTGAGAAACACTGAAAAAAAACCTATAAATATCACACTTCAGGGCGAACGCACTTTGTGTGAAATTCTTACTGACTTTTCGTGACACCCGAAACAAATTAGCTACAGCCAAATGAGTACCGCGCTTAAGTCTCGACGCATACGAATGATAAATGAACCCGGGATCAAGAATCCGGTAAAGTTCATTAAAAATCATGTGGTGGACCAGCCGGTCCCGAACACTGGCCTTACTAATAATTCGCGGTTTGGGGTCATGGATGCGAAACGTGTTATAGGGCTGATGCCGATACGTTTTATTTTTTAGTTCTTCGTGAAGGGCGAAAATATTTTCCTCCAAATTTCGTTCAAAAATTAAAACATCTTTTTTCAGCCGTTTTTCTTTCCGAAATTCCTGCCAACATAAAAATAAATTCTCCAAACTAATTAATCTCTCATAAATATCAATATGCAAGACCTGCCAATCCTTCATAAATTATCCGAATTTTATAAGTTATTTTATCTCTACCGCGAAAAATTTCCGCAAAAGGACAAATACGCTTTAGGAGGAAAACTTGAGCAAGCTCTGATTGAATCTTTGGAATTGCTGTTTGCCGCCAGCGTTTCCGCCAAAGACCAAAAAAATCAAATCCTGACCCGCGCGGCGATTAAATTTGATTTGCTCAAATTTCTTGTGCGCGTGGCCAAAGAGTTAAAAATTATGGATCTAAAAAAGTATGTCGCTTTGGAATCGCAATTAATCGAAATCGGCAAGATGCTCGGGGGCTGGCAAAGATCCTTAAAAGAAAACTCTCCGCAACGAGAGTTTTCTGACTAGACACAACCCGAGAACGAGCAAGCCACCTGAGTAATTGTCGTTCGGATTCAGATTCCTGTTGCCGAACTTCAGCTTGTCGTCGTTGGCCTTGAAGTAGAGCGAGTGCTCCTGCGACTGCCAAAAAATTGCCTTTTTCCCTCTACTGCACCAGAGAATAAATTAATTCATATTCTCTTGAATTTTATTTGGTCTGGAAAGGACGCCAGAAAAAGACAAGTAGTGTCTAAATTTAGTATTTAGGATTTCAGCGAGCTTAGTCCGTGAACTAAGCTACATTAACTTACTTTCAGAGATATTTTAACCAAAAAGAAGAGCGGGAGCAATCTTGTTGTCAAGATCACTCCCGCTTTTTCCCAGGATCCAAAGCCTAAAGGCCAAGGACCCAAGGAGTGTCACTACCCGAGAACGAGCAAGCCCCCCTGAGCAATCGTCGCACGGAAACAGACTCCTGCTGCCGAACCCCAGCTCGTCGCCGCCGGCCTCGAAGTAGAGCGAGCGCCCCCGCGACCGCCATTGCACCCCTGCGCAGTCCAGACCCGGGGTCTGGTAATCGCGCCCCAGGACATCTGGATACGCGACCATGGCCGTGGACATGTCAATCGCCCCAGCGAGCACGAAGTCCTCCGGCAAGTAAGCCATCACTTCCCGATCCGCGGGGATCGAGAAGCCCTGCAACGCTTGCGGGAAGTACAGGCCCACGACCCATCCGGTCGCCATTGCCTCCAACAGCCGCTGGTGGCTCTTGTCTACGACCGTAACCTTGCCCGCCAGTTCGCCGGCTCGGTAGTTCTGGAACATCCGCCCGGGGAACTGCTGTTCGTAGGTCCGTCCGACCGCCGGCAAGAATCGCTTCTCCAGCAGTGTGCCGTAATCCCCACTCGTTTCCATCTTCGGAAACACGAGCGGCAAGCAGACACCGCCAGACAGCAAGTTCGCGGTCTTGGGATCCTGCGCCAGACGAGCCATGATCGCGCCAGTGCGATCCTGGAACGAGCCAGTGACCACGCCGATCTCCGGAATCCCGAAGCCCAGCGTCAGGCGCGTGTGCCGGTCCGAGTAATCGATCTCGGGCTGGATCAGGTGGAAGCCGCGATTGGCATCCACCACCTTGGCCTTCAGGCCTTGCGGCGGGATGAACCGGCCGTGGCTGTCGAACAGTGGCTTGACCGGCTCCTCGAGCGCGATCTCTCCGGGTTCGACCTCGGTTGCCGACTTGCTGATCCGAAGGACCAGCCGGTCCGCGTTGATCTCACGCGCCACTGGCAAGCCGCCGAGGCGGCTAATCAAAGCCCGCGTATCCCCCTGGGACCAACCATCGAGCTCTTCACGATCTACGAGTTTCATAACCCCTCCTTCAGACGTAATTGTCCGAAGAACCATTACCCCGTCCCTGGGGTCCAGGTGCGCCCATTAATTTCAGGCCACAGTGTTTTGCTCTGGCCTCAAATTATTAGTTTAATATTGTACTCCTTTTTGACGGAATTGTCAATGATAAGGTATAGTAATTAGGAATTAGTAATAAGTAATTAGTATGGAACTGCGAGGCTACAAAGATCTAATTGTTTGGCAGAAATCTATGGATTTGGTTAAGTTTGTATATAAGATTACTGATCAGTTACCCAAACAAGAACAATTTGTTTTAACTTCGCAAATGCTGCGAGCGGCCATATCTATTCCCTCGAATATTGCTGAGGGTTGGTCAAGAAATCGTAAACTTGAATTTATTAGATTTTTTGAAATGGCTTATGCTTCAAGTTCTGAATTAGAAACGCAACTGCTCATCTGCAAAGATCGATATACTAAAATCGACTATAATCAAGCATTAAATCTAATAGTTGAAATCCAGAAAATGCTTTCAAAAATGATCCAAAACCAAAAATTGAATTCTAATTACTAATTACTCCTTACTAATTACTTCTTTATGTATCTCATCGTAGGACTCGGCAATCCCGGCAAACAATATGAACAGACCCGACACAACATGGGGTTTCGGGTTTTAGATTTGATTGCGGGGATAACCAAATGGGAAAATAAATATCAATCACAGCTCATCAAACTCGAAGATGTTATTTTAGCCAAACCACAGACCTTCATGAACAAATCAGGCGAGGCAGTCAAAGAAATACTAAAATATTACCCAGCCCCAGAAATGCTTATCGTCACTCATGACGATTTAGACTTACCACTGGGAACTATTAGAATACAAAAAAATATTTCTGGGGCTGGGCATAATGGGGTACAAAATATTATTGACGAACTCGGCACCCAAGATTTCATCCGGATCCGGCTCGGAATTGATTCGCCCTCCCGCGGCCAAATCCCGGGAGATGATTACGTTTTGCAAAAGTTTTCCACTGACGAAGAAAAAATCGTCCTGGAAGTCTTAGAAAAAACCAAGGACGCTATCGAAACTTTACAAACCCAAGGATTCGAGATGGCGCAATCCAAATTCAATGGATAAAAAAACACGTTGGCGAATGTTGAGTTCACCAACGTGAAATGCACGACCGACCCTAGTGCATGCGGCACAGCAGAGTCGGCCAATTGCTTGCGGCCACGCCCCGACGGGCGAGATCGAGTTTGTCGAGTTCGCCCGCCAGTTTCGGCGGAGCGTCGAACTTCGAGCACAAGTAATGCACCCGGAGCTGTCTTTCACAGAGCTTGAGGACATATCGGAGTTCTTTTTCCGACATATTCGCCACGATCTGCGAAAAAAACTCCTTGGCCTCTGGGCTCAAGCTCTCATCGTCCGGCTCGATGAGGAAACGCACCAACGGATTTGGTGGCTCCGAAACCGGCCGGATCAAAGAGAAGCCTTCCCCCACCAGTGCGCGTTCATTCTTTCGTACTCGATTCTTCATTTCACTATACCCCCACGTTCGGGCCTCAACTTTGGAGCTGAGGCGGAAGTTTGGCCCTCGCTGGAAAGTAAGGGCCGTCAAGCTTTTGATAGCCCGACAGGAAGGCTTACTTCAATAACGCGCGAATCTCTTCCTCCTTCCTGCGGTCATCGGCCTTGCCGAGTTTGACCGCATTCATCACAAAAAAGCCTAGCACCAGAGCAGCAAGCACTGGAACACCGACGAGCTGGAACAGTCTAAACACACTGACCTCCTTGGATAGCGAAAGGTTCGATGTTACGCAAAACGTCCTTAACCCTACCTACGAGTGCTGGACAAAATCGGAAAACCGATTCGGCCCAAACTTTGGGTTACTTGCGAACAATAGGAGGGATGCTGCTCACTTTCGCCACTCGCAAGTAGGATCAAGGACACCTTTGACTATTTGCAAAAACTTATGAATCTATTATATTGTAAAAATACAACATCCTATCTTAGCAGAAAACGACCCTCCTGTCAACCTTGGTAATACAACTTCGATGCTTTTGCTTTTTAAATAAAACCATTATCGAAGTTGATATACTGGGTCAACCCTAACTTTACTTAAAGATTATGCATCTTTTGGAAGCCAAAATTTTCGCCAATGCCCTAAATTTGATTCCGCAGTTCGGCCCGGTTCGTCTGGCCCGACTGTTGGAACATTTTGGCAGCTGGCAAAAAGCCTGGGCCGCGCATCCGAGGCTTTACATCAAAGCCGGGGTGAGTGATAAAATCATCGATCAAATTATAGCAAGAAAAGACAAGATCAATCCAGAGCAATCGTTTGCTGCCCTGTCAAGACTGAAAATTGAGGTCGTTTTGGAAGTAGAAAATGCTTATCCGCAACTACTAAAAGAAATTACTGCCTCGCCGCCCCTGCTCTATGTTAGGGGCAACAAAGAACTATTAAATTCTACCACTGTCGCCGTTGTCGGAACGCGAAAAATTTCTCTTTATGGCAAGCAAGTTTGTGAAGAATTAGGCAGCGGTCTAGCTTTGAATAATATTACAGTTGTCTCCGGACTGGCGTTTGGAGTGGATGCTGAAATCCTCAATAGCACGGTGAAGAATGAAGGAATGGGGATTGCTGTTTTAGCTACCGATTTGGACAATAGTAGTATTTCACCGCGGAGTAACTTTCAACTTTCCCAAAAAATCGCGGCAACCGGTTGTCTGGTGTCAGAATATCCATTAGGAGCTGACGTCCAAAAACAAAATTTTCCCATCCGCAACCGCATCATCGCAGGCTTGAGCTTGGCGACTGTAGTGGTCGAGGCTGACATCGAAAGTGGGGCTTTGATTACGGCCAATTTCGCGCTGGAACAAAACCGAGAAGTCTTCGCCGTGCCTGGTTCAATTTTTTCTCAAGTCAGTCGGGGTACGAATGAATTGATCAGAAAAGGGGCGCATGTTGCCGGCAGTGTGGCGAATATTTTGGAAGAGTTAAATCTTTCGGCGGAGGTAACAGCGGAACCCATTATGTCAGCGGTCAGTGCCGAAGAGCGGCTGGTTTTGGATCGCTTGAGCCGAGAACCCGTACATTTGGAAGATTTGATTCGGTCGGTCAAGCTTTCAGCGGCAGTCGCAAATGCCACTCTGACCATGTTAGAAATGAAGGGTCGCGTCAAAAACCTAGGCGGAGGCAAATATATAAAAATCCGATGAGCCCTCACGCCCATCCCCGAGGCAAAGAATTAGCCAAGTGATCGGGGATCTATATAAAAGCTTTGCCAAGATCCCCGCTTACTCTGGAAGAACTAAGTGCGGGGATGGATAAAGGGATCAAGCGGTCGCTCGCAGATGCATTATGGCTAAATATAAAAATCCGATGAAGATATCTAAAAGGTTGCTCAACTTAATCTTTGCCTTAATCGCCGCCATAATTATGTTGGTTATTAGTTTGACTAAACCCAATCAAGCCATGGCTCCAGAAAACTTGCAGCCCTCTACAACCTATAACCTACAATCTACAACCTTATTTTTCGCCGGCGACATCATGCTGTCGAGGAATGTCGCCAGAAAAATCTATACGGCAAATGATTTCACTCTGCCATTCCAAAAAGTTGCTGATGTCATCAAAAAAGCTGACATTGCATTTGCGAACCTGGAGTCTCCGTTTAATAACCAAGGCGATCACTCGATCGAAGGGAGTTTAGTATTTAATGCCGATCCAAAAAGCGTCGAAGGCTTAAGTACGGTCGGCTTCGACCTGCTCTCGACCGCCAACAACCACAGTTTCGACCAGGGAAAAACAGGGATTGATTTTACGACTGCTTGGCTGGCAAGTCATGGGGTTTTGTCTATCGGCTCTGGCAACAATTGCCACGATGGAATTATTATCCAAAAAAAACAACTGAAGTTCGGCTTCCTGGCTTATTCATATGCCGCCCACAATGATGGGGGGGAAAAACCCGATCCTTTAGTTTGCGATTGGAACGACTCAATCCAAGTTCTAACTGATATCGAAAAGTTAAAACCTCAGGTTGATTGGTTAATTATTTCAGCGCATATGGGGACTGAATACCAGCGAGAACCCGATGAAAAGAACAAAATTCTTGCCCACGCGGCCATCGACGCTGGCGCCGATCTTTTCATCGGACATCATCCGCACTGGATCCAAAGCGTGGAACAATACCATGGTAAATGGATATTCTATTCCCTCGGCAACTTCGTGTTTGACCAGATGTGGAGCCAGGACACGAAGGAAGGATTAACCTTGCTTGTAACCTATGGCTCTAGCAACCATCCCCGAGGCGAGGATCGGGCGAGTAATCGGGGATCTAACCCCGGACAGATCCCCGCTTTCGCGGGGATGGGTGGGATTGAAATCAAAAAAATCGAGCTTCGACCCGTGATCATTGAGGATTATTGTTGTCCGCGGTGGGCAGATCCTGACGAAACAGCGGCGATTTTAAAGAAGATAAATTTGACAAGTCCTATACTTATAGATAAAAATTAAAGCTATGGCAAAATCCCTAGTAATAGTTGAGTCACCAACCAAAGCCAAAACGATCAGTCGCTTCCTCGATGGAGAATATAAGGTGGAAGCTTCTTTTGGTCATATCCGTGATCTTCCTACGAGCAAGATGGGCATTGATATCGAGCATGACTTCGAACCGACCTACGTCATCCCGCCCAAATCCAAAAAGCGGGTGGGAGAATTAAAAAAACTGGCCAAAGATGCGCCGGAAATAATCCTGGCCACTGACGAAGACCGCGAAGGCGAGGCCATCGCCTGGCATTTGATTACAGCCTTGGGCCTCAAAGAAAAAAATATTAAACGGATTGCCTTTCATGAAATTACTAAAACCGCGATTGCTGAAGCTTTAGAAACCCCGCGTAAATTGGACATACATTTAGTTGATGCGCAACAAGCTCGCCGAGTTTTAGACCGCCTGGTCGGCTATGAACTTTCACCCTTCTTATGGAAAAAAGTGAAACGCGGCCTCTCCGCTGGCCGGGTCCAATCCGTCGCTGTCCGACTGATAGTGGAACGCGAACAAGAAATCCAAAAATTTACCCCGCAAGAATACTGGAGCATTGTCGCCACTTTTGATAAAAACTCCAACAAGTTTACCGGCAAACTCGCGAAAATTGACGGCAAGGCATTGGATAAACTTGGCATCAAAAACGAAATTACGGCGAAAAAGATTCTAGCGGATTTACAAAACCGCCCCGCTGAAGTTATTGAGGTTGTGAAAAAAGAAGTCCGCCGCAACCCAGCCGCCCCGTTCACAACCTCAACCCTGCAACAAGAAGCCGCCCGCAAACTTGGGTTTAGTGCTAAACAAACCATGATGTATGCCCAGCAGCTTTATGAAGGAGTGGAAGTTGGGGAAGAAGGCTCGACCGGACTTATTACCTACATGCGTACCGACTCGGTAAATTTATCGGAGTTTGCGATCAAATCAACTAACCAGGCGATTGCGGCCAAATTCGGCCAAAATTATGTCCTTCCCCAGCCCCGCCGCTACGCTTCCAAACAAAAAAATGCCCAGGAAGCTCACGAAGCCATCCGGCCAACTGATCTGATGCGCGATCCGGAGAGTATCAAAGGATATCTAGATCGAAATCAATACCGACTTTATGATTTGGTTTGGAAGCGTTCAATCGCGACCCAAATGCCAGAAGCCGTGTTTGATGCCACAGCAGTCGACACTCAAATAGCCGGGGACAAAATGTACATTTTCCGCTCCACCGGCCAAGTCATCAAATTTGACGGGTTTATGAAAGTCTATCTGGAAGGCACAGACGAAGAAGAACAAGAAGAAGAGGGCTTATTACCAGAACTCCAAAAAGGCGATAAACCAAAAGTGGTGAAAATTATCCCGAATCAACATTTCACCCAGCCACCGCCGCGATATACAGACGCTTCTCTAATTAAAGCGTTAGAAGAATTAGGGATTGGCAGGCCGAGCACTTATGCCCCGACGATTTCGACCATTCAAGAGCGCGACTATGTCCAAAAAATTGATAAAAAATTTAGCCCTACGGAAATGGGTTTTATCGTCAATGATATTTTGGTTGAGCATTTCCCGAAAGTCGTCGACTACCAGTTTACTGCGGGCATGGAAGAACAGCTCGATGATATCGCCGAAGGAAAAAAAGAATGGATCCCGGTCATTCGCGAATTTTACACTCCGTTCCACGAAAATTTGAAAGAGAAAGAAAAAGACGTCGAAAAACATATCGAACTTCTGGATGAAAAGTGTCCCGACTCCGGGCACCCCCTGCAAATCAAGTTCGGCCGGTTCGGCAAATTCATTTGTTGCTCCAATTATCCAGAATGTAAATACAAGCGACCAATGCCTGAAGAACAAAAACTGATCGATGAAAATTCCGGTGTGATCTGTGATCTCTGCGGCCGGCCCATGGTCGTCAAATTCGGTCGGTTTGGTTCGTTCTTAGGTTGCTCCGGCTATCCGGAATGCAAAAATATCAAAAAAATCCAGAAGGGCACAGGCGTTACTTGTCCAAAGTGCGGCGAAGGCGAACTGGTAGAACGCCGCTCGAAACGAGGCATTTTCTATTCCTGTTCAAAATATCCGAAATGTAAATTTGCCTTAAATGGCAAGCCCACGGGCGAGAAATGCCCAAAGACCGACGATCTTCTAATCGAAACAAAAAATGGGACAATTAAGTGCAGCAACAAAGACTGCGACTATGAGAAGGAAATAAAAGAAGAGGTCCCAGAAAAAACTACTCCTTAAAAATAACTCCGCGTATATACGTCCGTATATACGTGACCCCTAAATTGTGCGATCGCACAATTTAGGGATACGACATAATTACGTTCAGGATGACGTCTCTGCCGTCACCTTCATAAATTCATTGACAAGCTGTCCCACTTCCGCTGCGGTTTCACAGTCCATCAGTTTCATCCGCAATTCTTTCGCGCCGTCAAAGCCGTTGACATAGGCTTTGTAGTGTTTTTTCATGACTTCAAATCGCTTGCCGCCAATTGGCAGGTGGACAAATTTTTCTTCAAAGAGTTTCGTGTGTTCGATCATTGCTTCGAGCCGTTTAGCAATGGGCACCTTCTCAATAGGTAAATCACGATTAAACATCCAGGGATTGCCAAAAATCCCCCGGCCAATCATCACGCCATCAGCGCCGGTCTCCTGACACTTTTTTTCCGCTTCTTCCAATGTGGCGACATCGCCATTGGCGAGAATTAAGGGTCTTTCTGTGGCATCCATCTCGAACGAAGTGAGAGATCTCGGTGTTAAATTGCGAGACTTCTCGCTAATCGCTCGAAGTGGTTTATGTTCTGGTTTAAAAATCTCGATAATCTTCAGCATCAACTCCCAATGCGCTGGCACCAGAGATAATTCTTTCACGGTCCTCAAATGGACAATGATCGCCGCCAATTCCTGCTTGGCTAAAAACCCAAACCATTCCTCCAACATTGGTTTACTAACACCAATCCGGGTTTTCACAGACACTGGCAAACCCGAACCTTCCTTGGCCGCTTGGATTAATTCTTGCGCCAATTTCGGGTTTTTAATCAAAGCCCCGCCAGCGCCTTGCTTTAAAACCGCCCGATCCGGACAGCCCATATTGATATCCAACCCATCGAATTTTAAATCTTTTATCAGCTGCCCGGCTTTAAAAATATTTTCCGGGTTGGCGCCGAAAATCTGCGCCACAATCGGCCGCTCATTCTCCCCATACCAAAAATCGACCAGCAATTTTTCTTTACCATCTGAACAAAGCCCATCCGCGGATACAAATTCCGTAAACATGACATCAGGCCGGCCGTATTTGGCAATCATAAACCGAAACGCCGCATCCGTGACATTCGCCATGGGCGCTAAAGCCATAATTGGCCGCGTTAAATCCTGCCAAAAATTCTTACTCATAATGTCTTATTTTACAAAAATACAAATCCCGACGCAAGGTCGGGATTCCGACCCGCTTCGTGGCGTCGGAACAAAAAAAGCCCCCTAGAGGGCTCTATCTAAACTTCTTATCCAAAATTTTATATACGGTTAAGATCCAAAACGGGACGATTAGAAAAAATAAATATTCCTCCAAAGGAAGTAGGCCAATTTTCCATCCGATTAATCCCTTTCCGGGAAAAATCCACTGCTTACTGGCCACGGCATACGTATCCCAAATTACACCAACCAAGAAAAATAATATGCTTATAACAACTCTCTCTCTCTGAGTTTTGTACAAATGTATCCGGAATTTCCATTCCAGATACAGGGCGCTAAGAAAAAATAATAACAAGACGATAATGTATGGCATAAACACTAATCATTTTTCATAAATATTTTGTTTTCGAACAGCCAGTATTTGAACGCAGTCCACCAGGGCAGGACCGAGATAAAATAGCGCAAATCGGCAAACTTGCGAATCAGCCAGCCGGCAAAGCCGGAGATAATTAAGTTCGACGTGTAAAAAATCGCATATTTGCCAGTAACGGGAATGACGAATCTGGAGGGACCAGCGTGATAGATATGCAGTGGTCGTTTTTTGATCAGACGAAAAATATTTTTCGCTACATGCTTACCCTGCCGGATGGCTTCTTGCGCGGTTTGCGGCACTGGTTTTTTCGTATTCAGATCAATAAAACACACGTTGTCCCCGGCGATAAACACATTCTGAAAACCCCGAAGATTTAAGTTCGGAGTGCTGATTGTCCGATCTTTTTTATCTCTCTCAAGATCACTTGCGACAGGCAACCGGCAAGAACGGATGCCGCCAGTCCAAATCAGGAGATCACAATTAACTTTTTCTTTGTTATTGAGCGTGACATAATCTCTGGCGGCTTCGGTAATCAGGGTTGAAAATCTGGTCTCAATTTTCATATGTGCCAGACGAACGGCCACCAGTTGGGCGACTTTCTCTGAAAGTCCTGGTAAAAATGAGGTGCCGCCTTCGACCACCATGATTTTGAAATTCTCCAATTTTTTATTGTGATGCTGGCATTCGTGTTTAAGCAGATTGTGTAGTTCCCCCACAAATTCTGCGCCGGCGAACCCGCCGCCACCGACCACGATTTGGGCAGAGTCTTGTTTGACGATCAAATCCTCGACGCGGTCACGAATCATGATCGCATCTTCCAGACTTTTCAAAGTATATCCAAACTTGTCCAAATTCGGAATGCCATAAAAATCCGCAATACTCCCCATGGCAATCACTAAATAATCAAACGATAGGATCCGAGAATCAGTGATGATCTTGCCATCGATAATGTCAATTCGTTCGATAAAACCCTTAAACACTTTCACCTTGGTTCGGTTAAAAATTTCAGTAAAAGGAATCGTCACGGTTTGCTTAACCCGGCGGGCTTCCACTCGTCCATGTTCCGTGGTTGCCGCCTCGTACAAGCCAGCATAATAAGTTTGATAATCCTTACGGTCAACCACGACGATCTCATACCGGTCGTCATTGTGCAGGTAATTATGCAAATCCAAAGCGGCACGGATCCCGGCGAACCCGCCGCCTAAAATGACAATTTGTTGTTTTTCTTCAGGTGTTTTTTGTTTCATGTTTCATGATACATGTTACATGACTTATTATATCACATCTGCCCGGTTAATCGTTTTATATTTTCCAACTTCCAAATTGCCCAATTTTAATTTTCCGATCCGGATACGTTTCAAACTTCTGATAGTATAGCCGAAGGCGGAAAACATTTTCCTCACTTGCCGGTTCCAGCCTTCGTGAATCGTAATGTAAACAGTCTTGCCATGAATTCGCAACTTTGCCGGTGCGGTTTGCTTGCCTTCAATCATCATGCCGGTTTGGATTTTTTCGATCCGGCCCGCGGATAATTCTTTATCCAAGACCACTTCGTATTCTTTTTCATGCTCAGCCGATGGATGCGCCAAAAATTGCGTTAAGTTCCCATCATTGGTAAAAATTAGCAAACCTTCGGTCAAAAAATCCAACCGGCCGATCGGCCAAACAACGTTTTTCAAATCACTTGGCAGCAAATCAAACACCGTCCGGCGTTTCCGCGGATCGTCCCGGGTCGTCATGTATCGCTTGGGTTTATTCAAAACCAGGTAAATTAAACTATTAACTTTTAACTTTTGACCATTAACCTCAACCCGATCTTTGACCGGATCGACTTTCGTACCCAAAATCCTGACCACCTGGCCGTTAACTTTTACTTTGCCAGCTTCGATCAGTTCTTCCGCGTGCCTTCTGGATGCAATCCCAGCCCCGGAAATGTATTTTTGTAGACGGATACTTGTCATATGTTATTATTATAGCACTATGCTGGATAAATTTTTCACTTGGTATCAAAAACATTATCTGCTTAATCTATCGATCGCGGCTGGGTTATTCTTGCTGCAAATTTTCCACCTTTACTGGCTGTTTACTGATGTTATCTTACTCAAACTAACGGGACAGAGTTATTTTGCTTTCCCAGATATCTGGGGGGTAGTTTCAACAGTCTTGGAATACACCGAAATTCCAGCCATCATCAGTACCTCGCTGCTATATATCCACCTCCTCCGACAAAATTTTTCTTGGAAAAATATATTTTTTCTGCTGTCCATAAACGTTCAGTGGTTACATATCCTATGGATTACGGACGAAGTGGTAATCGAGCGATTTACGACTCATACGCAATTCTTGCACTGGCCGGTACTGATCGCTTGGCTGGCGATCTTAATCGATTATTTGGAACTGCCGGTAATCTATGATACGGCCAAACGTTTGCTCTTTGAGATCAAGTCCCGCATAAAAAAACTTGATCCTAAAAATTAAACCAAAGGATTGAAAATATTCAAAAAATCTGTATAATATCTAAGCAATCTGGGGTGTGTAGCTCAGTGGTAGAGCACCTGCCTTTTAAGCAGAGGGTCGCGCGTTCGATCCGCGCCACACCCACCAAAAAAACCGGCTGAAAGCCGGGTTTTTATTTTGAGAATTTTCCCCAAAATCCCTCATCCACTTCCACGGATTCGCCTTTTTCCGCAGCGAGTTGTTTGAAGAGTTCTTTTTCTTTCTTCGTCAGCTTCGTGGGTGTTGCCACATGCACAGTCACTAGGTGATCGCCGCGGCCGGAGCTGTTGAGAATATGAGCGCCTTTCCCTTTCAGGCGAAAAACTTTTTCGGATTGGGTCCCCGCGGGAATTTTCAGCTTCACTCGCCCATCCACGGTCGGCACTTCCACTTCTGTGCCTAAGGCCGCCTGATAAACGCTGATCGAGATATCAGAAAATAACGTCGGGCCGTCGCGCCGAAACTGCCGGCTGGGGCTGACTTGGATGCTGAGATACAAATCGCCAAAATTCGAACCCTTATATCCCGCTTCCCCTTCGCCGCTGACCCGAATCCGCTGGCCGTCGTCAATGCCAGCCGGAATTTTTACTTTTAAAGTTTTAACCCGGCGCTTCTGTCCTGAACCTTTGCAAACTGCGCAGGAACGCTCAGCGACTTTGCCGCTGCCTTCGCACTCATCGCAATTAGTCGCAGTCTGCATCTGCCCAAAAATCGTCCGACGCATCACGCGAATCTGGCCTTGGCCATGGCACTTCGGACAAGTACTGATTTTCGAGCCTGGCTCAGTACCGCTGCCATTGCAATGCTCGCATTTGTCGGTTTTTTCAATCTGGATTTCTTTTTCCACGCCAAACACCGCTTCTTCAAAAGATAAAATTAAGCCATATTCTAAATCCACTCCGCGCTCCCGCCGCGATCGCCGGCCCCCGCCGCCACCAAAAATATTGGAAAAAATATCAAACGGGTCTTCCCCCTCAAACCCAAAGCCTCGAGTAAAGTTGGAAAAATCAAAATCTTGAGGATTGAACCCAGCTCCTGCTCCCTGACCGCGCGCGCCATTTGTAAACGCCGAGCCAAACTGATCATACTGCGATCGCTTAGCAGGATCTGAAAGCACCTGGTAAGCTTCATTAATTTCTTTGAACTTGGCCTCATTGCCTTTATCTTTATCCGGGTGGTGCTGGTGGGCAAGTTTGCGGTAGGCGCGTTTAATCTCCTCAGCTGATGCTGATTTGGGAATGCCTAAAATAGAATAGTAATCGTTTGCCATAATGTACTTTCCATCGCGAGCGACTGCTTTAAATATCAAGAATTAACCTTGGCAGTCGCGTGGCGATCTAATAAAAAGATTGCTTCGTCGGCCACCAGACTAATCCTTAAAATTAACTCTTGGCCTCCTCGCAATGGTTATATAGTTAAACCTCCAATTTATCCCCGATTACTTGGATCATTCTCGCCTCGGGGATGGATAAATTGACTAAATCGTCAATTTATCCACTTCCACTTGCACCTTTGAAATTTTGAAAAATTTCAAATACTTAAGCGGGTGAAACAACAAAGCGCCGAAAATCATCGTCAGCCAGTTGAATAAAAAGGCAAAAGTCCGCAACAGGGCCAACACAGTCAATGTAAAAATCAGAGGAAAAAATCGGTTGATACCATCAGCGTTGCTTTGAATTTTTTCCATAAAGGAATAAACAACAATTTGAGCTAGCGTATCGCTGCCTGAGCCCTTCAAATTAAACTGACGCAAAAACTCCTGACCCGCTTGCTGGATTAAGGCCGATTTTTCGAATGAACCGGCTCTCGAAAAACCCGGATCCTGCGATTCAAACTGTCTGGTTAAATACTCATCTAAAGTTTGATTCGGATCAAATTTTTCCGGCAGGCTCGATGAAAGTTTCGGGACACCGGCGCTTAAAGATTGGCTCAAATGTTGATAAAATGCTCCTGGATTATTTTTGAAATCCTCACTGGTGTTGTGGTAAATATTGAAACCCATCAGTAAAATCAAGGCGTTCGTCATCACCAGTAACCCCCCGGCGAATAATTGACGGAGTGAAAAATGCAGCTGGTTTTTCTCCAAAGATTTGATCCGGCCCCAATACGCCCAATCCAAAAGCGTGAAGATCACAATTCCCAGCCAGACAAAGGCGCCGGGCGGGAAAATAATCAAATAGGAAATAACGCCAGCAGCTAATAAAATAAAAAACCACTTGCGCTCATAGGTGGCCATGATAAAGAACGTGTGCAAGACAATCCAAGCCGCCGCGATGATTATGGGCACCAACCAAAACATTAATGACTTGTTCCCAAAGAGTGTCGCCGAAGATGTTTGCCAAAAAAGGATTTGGACAATTAAGGAACTAACGCCCAAAGCCGCTAGTTTGAAAATAGCGGCTTTGTTGTTGTGATCATTATTGATCGTGGAATCCATGGAATTAGGCTTGCGTCTTAAACCCGATTTCAGAAGTGGTGGGGGCTGATGCTTCTTTTACAGTCCCGAACTGACTTTCATATTTTTTCAAATTGTCAGCCAAGGCGGCGATGATTCGCTTTAAGTGCCCGGGGCTCGTAATAATTCGGGCAGTCACCATACCGGAAGGGGGGAGGATGTTCATAAAATCCAGAATAAACTCCTCTTGCGTGTGGCTAACCATCATCATATTAGCATAACTGCCCTTTAGAACCTCATCCGGGATTTTGATATTAATATTTTGTTGCTGGGGTTGATTCATGAATTTTTAGGATAGATTGCTTCGCCCGCCCGATCCGACGATCAGTCGGGCGGGTCGTCCCACTATGAGCGGGCCTCCTCGCAAATGCGCATTTGCGAGCGTAGCGAAGCAATCTATCGCAAGTTAATTATTGCTTTGGTTGATTCTTGCTCACGTCCTTAAACTCTGCATCCACCGGCCCATCTGCCTTGGGTGTTTCTGTTTTCTGTTCGCTGTTATCTGTTTTCTGACTCTGGTACATGGCTGCTCCAACCTTCTGAATGGCCGCGGACAACTCGTCCATGGCTTTCTTAATCGGATCCAGTTCCGGCTTATCTTTCACGGCTTTCAAGGCGTCAATTTTGGCCTGCACGTCTTTCTTATCTTCATCCTTCACCTTGTCACCCGCGTCTTTCAGGGTGCGTTCGGAAACGGAAATCAAAGTGTCGGCTTGATTGCGCGTATCCACGACTTCTTTATTTTTCTTATCCTCTTCCGCGTGCATTTCCGCTTCTTTCTTCATCCTTTCCACTTCGTCTTTGGACAGATTCGAAGAACCGGTAATCGTAATATTTTGGGATTTGCCCGTGGCCTTATCTTTGGCCGTAACTTTCAGAATACCATTGGCATCGATATCAAACGTCACTTCCACTTGAGGCACACCGCGCGGTGCCGGTGGTATCCCATCCAAATGAAATCGCCCCAACGATTTGTTATCCGAAACCATGGGCCGTTCGCCTTGCACGACATTAATCTCGACGGCGGTCTGATTGTCCGCGGCTGTGGAAAAAATTTGCGATTTGCTGGTCGGGATAGTGGTATTGCGATCAATGAGAGGAGTTGCCACTCCGCCCAGGGTTTCTAGACCCAGGGTTAACGGAGTTACGTCCAAAAGCAAAATTTCCTTGCCTGCGACATCGCCAGACATAACCCCGGCCTGGACCGCCGCACCCTTCGCCACAGCCTCCATCGGGTCAATTCCGCGCTCCACCTGCTTGCCGATATACTCTTCCACAAACTTGGCCACGGTCGGCATGCGGGTCGGCCCGCCGACTAGGATAATTTTCGCAATCTCATTCGGGGTCAATTTCGCATCAGTCAAAACTTGCTCCACCGGATGCTTCATCCGCGCGATGATTGGCTTAACCAATTCTTCTAGTTTCGCCCGCGTCAATTTCATGTTCAAATGTTTCGGACCTTCTGCTGTGGCGGAGATGAATGGCAGGTTGAGATCAGTCTCAAGTGTAGTAGAGAGTTCAATTTTCGCTTTCTCCACGGCTTCTCGTACGCGGTTCATGGCCATTTTATCATTGGTGAGGTCCAATCCGGTCTCGCGCTTAAATTCGGACACGACATAATCAATCATGGCCTGGTCCATATCTTTTCCACCAAGCTGAGTATCACCAGAAGTAGAGAGCACTTCAAAGGTGGCCTGGCCTTCGTGCTCACCAAAATCCATAATCGTCACATCCAAAGTACCACCGCCAAGATCGAAAACTAAAATCTTCTGATCTTTCCCGGTTTTATCCAACCCATAAGCAAAGGCCGCGGCGGTCGGCTCGTTAATCACGCGGACTACTTCGAGTCCAGCAATTTCGCCCGCGTTTTTCGTCGCCTGCCTTTGGCTGTCGTCAAAGTATGCCGGCACCGTGATCACAGCTTTGGCCACTGGCTCGCCCAAATACGCTTCCGCGTCCTTTTTAATCTTTTGCAGCAAAAACCCAGAGAGCTGTTCCGGCGCATATTCTTTGCCAACTAGTTTATATTTGAAGCTGGTCCCCATCTTGCGTTTGAATTCAAAAGCAGTGCCTTCCGGGTTGGTCACAGCTTGCCGCCTGGCTGGCTCGCCAACTAAAAGTTGGCCGTCTTTAGTGAAAGCCACATAGGATGGGAAAGCTTTCCCAGCCATAGTCTGGCCTTCCGCGGATGGGATAATCGCGGGCTTACCCGCTTCCATCACCGAAGCCGCGCTGTTTGAGGTTCCTAAATCAATTCCTATAATTTTTGGCATATTATTGTTCTTTAATTTAATAATTTATATAACCACTTCGAGCGGTTAGCGAGAAGTCTCGCAATTTAACACCGAGATCTCTCCCTTCGGTCGAGATGGTTGTCTTTTTTAGACATTCTTTCCGACAACCACTTTGGCCGGAATAATTACTATATTATTTAACATAAATCCGGGTTGCGCTTCGGCTAATACTCGGCCGGCTTCGCCAACCCTTTCTTCCACTGCTTCGTGATGAGTCGGGTCAAATGGCTCGCCGACTGTTTTAACCTTCACCACTCCCAGTTCTTCCATAGTCTTTTCCAACTGTTGAATCGTGGCGCGCAGTCCCGCGATCCAATCCTTATACTTCTCATCATCTGGCGCAAAACGCAGCACCTGTTCCAGACTTTGCAGTGATGGCAGGAGCTTGAGCACGGTCAGCTCTTTCGCGTGCTGAAGAAGCTCTGTCCGTTCCGCCATGACCCGCTTGCGATAGTTCTCGAGATCAGCCGCCGCACGCTTCCAGTTGTTCGTCAGTTCCTCGTTTTGCGCCTTCAATTCTTCAATTATGGGATCTGGGGTTGTTGCTTGGTCTTGTTCGTTGGTCATACTTCTTTCTTTCCGTCATCGCGAGCGACTGCTTTAATTCTTAAGGTTTAACTTGGGCAGTCGCGTGGCGATCTCTTTACCAGAGATTGCTTCGTCGCTACGCTCCTCGCAATGACACTAAAACTGTATAACAATAATTATAAGGACTGGCCCACTAATCAATTTCGCTAAATAATTTATAATCGACAAATTTTTCGCGTAAGCCATGCGTTTGGGACCGATGATACCGATCACGCCTTTTTTCCCGTCGCGCAACCGCACATTCGAGACGACTAATGATAAATTCTTTGGAACAGGTATAGGTGATTCCCCGCCAATGATCGCTTCGGCTGTAATTTCTGTTTTCTGCTTACTGTTTACTGTTTTCTTAATATCATCAATGTTTTCCAGAAGCTCTGCAACTTGTTTCATGGTCTTACTGTCGGCAAATTCCGGATCACCAATAATATGGGATAATCCCGTCGCTGACGATTCGTTGGGCAACAGGGCAAACGCGGCTGATCCAGAAACTTGAGCCAGAAGGTTTGAAATCGAGCGGCCCAGTTGTTCGTGTTGAAGTTGGAGTTTTGACAATTCGTGCCTTAATAATTTGCGCTCTCGTTCGGACAGTTCAAACCGACGCATGAGTTCGTTGACGAAAAAACGATAGCCTCTATCGGTCGGGATCCGACCCGCGGATTTATGGGGTTGAAATATAAACCCGGCTTTTTCTAACACCGCCATGTCATTGCGAATCGTAGCCGAGGACTCCTTGAAGTGGTATTTTTCCACCAATTCCTTAGACCCCACCGGATTGGCCGTCTCCGAATAGTCTTTTACTATCGCCGCGAGTATCTTTTGTTGTCGAATATCCATAGGGTTTCGGTTCCCCTCCTAGAATAGGAGGGGTTAGGGGTGGTAGATGACTAAGGTTTAATACCCCTCCTGACCTCCCCTATAAATAGGGGAGGAATCCTAACGCTTTTTTAGCACTAAAGCGCTCGGAGTGCTAACTATGTAATTATATTATTAGCACTCCACCCTGTCAAGTGCTAAGTTAAGAATATCATAGGTAAAGGCTGTATTCCCTCTTTAGTCCTAAGGCTATTGGTTATGGTGATCGTCCGATTATCTACTTCCTCAATATTTAACCAAATACAATTCGAAAACTGTTTCGTCTGGGAAAGTTTATTGAAAACCATGCCTTCAGCCGCATAAGTGGCAATCGTTCGAATACTGAATTCGTTGGCATAAGTTGAGTCTTGGATTCCCACATGCTCCCTAGTACGTTTAAGCTGTTGTCGTAAAATCTGATTCGAGACTAGTCCCTGACCGCCTTCCAATAAACTATACGCTTTATTAAAAGACCGATTATAGAGTCGGGTATATTTATTAATTAAATCGGTAAAAAAATAAACTTCAGTCCGGACTGGATACTTTTTTAGACTAATCTTGATCTTCTCTCTAAAACGCCTAAACGAACGGGTTATTTTATTTCGACCATATCTAGTGATGCTTTCTGGGGCTAGATAAATAGCATTCGTATCGGCAATTATCTTAACAAACCGATATTTAATTCCAAGTTTATTCAAAAATTTTAATATTCTAATTTCTTTATCCCGTTGTGCAATCACTCTGGGGATTTCCGTAAATTTATCAATTTTTTGACCACGAAAAATCTGATTCAGATCAATCAGATAATTAATTTGGCCGTTATCTAAAAACCGAGGCGGGCATTCCCAATTAAAAAAAGTGATCACCTCCCCTGAATTTAAAGAATCATTAATAAACTTCTCAATCTTCTGCTTGTTTTCCATCGGCTTGATTGATCGATTTTCTAATTGTTGGATGATATTATTAAGTTTCTTCATAAATTTATTAATTGAGACGAGAGCGAGAGGATGCAGGCACCCCCTCGCGTGTAGTTAGTCTACTTGAGCTGGATCACGGGAATCTGCTCCTTCGGCTCAAGGGCAGCATTCTGCAAAACCGCCACGCCGGACGACTCAACGCCGAGAATTACCGGGTTTCGGCCGAAGCAACCCTTCCTGAGCAGAAAGCCGTCGAGCGCAAACCCGGCGAAGACGCGGCGGACAAAATCTTGCTTCAAGTGCTTGGTGGCGTTCTCGGGCAATAACGACCTGAGACGACGGTCTTCTTGTTTAATGGCCCAGGCCGGCGAGTTTTGCCACGGCTGCTCTTCATAGAACCGCCAAAAGTCCGCAATGTGAGCCGCGACTGCCACGTGGTTGGCTACCCCTTCACGCACATCAGCGGGAATTCCTGGATAGTCTGTCTGAGAGTAAAGAATCAACGCATCCGCTGATCCCCAAACCATCCGAAACACCCAGTCGAAATTCCGATCTTGGGCTGTGACTTCAGCCATAAACTCCCAGGCCTTGTCCCGGCGCGCCTTGGCGAAGCCGCTTAATCTATCCACGTACTTCGCGGTAAAACCAGTACCCTCTGGGTTCACGACTATGCCCTTGCTGGAAAGACAGGGGCACAAGAAATAAACCAGGGTGGATTCCACTAAGGGATCCCGAAGCCCGCACACGTTGGCAACACCTCGGATACGACTTATGGCACGAACGTTCATTTGATTCCTCCGGTTGATGGTAAAGAGGGGTGAGGCAAGCGGCAGACGTACCGCTCGCCCCAGCCGCTTCTCTTAGTGCGGCCCCATGCCGCCCAACTGTCGATGTATTGACGTCATCTTCCTCCTCAAAAAAATCCCCTGCGCCTGCAGGGGTTCGTCAGATGAAGGATTGAATTACATATTTAATTACGTAATTATGCCGCACCTAACCAACCCCTTCAAGCAGAGGGTTGGCGTGATGTCCTAGGTTGTATGCTAACGTGCTAGCACGATATACTTTTACAAACATGATTATTTAAAACGATTAAGAATTAATTGATACCCACCCATGCCCGCTTTCAGCCAATGAGCGACCCGAGTCACAGTGGCAGTCGTTGTCTTGGCATCCTTCGCAATCTGCCAATACGGTTTGCGTTTCTTCTCATCCAGCATCCGGGCAATCCGGAAGCGGTTGGCAAACTCTCGGATCTCCGATAAAGTCAAAAGATCGCGAAAAAACGCCTCACATTCCGTTACGGTTTTAAGCTTGAGAATGGCCGCAAACAACTTGTCCGTATCTTGATTGGTCCAATTGTTGATTTGCATATAATTAAGATAGTTACTAGAGTCTTATGCCCGCCCGTACCGAACGGTACGTTCGGGCAGGCTAACGTGCTAGCATGATATACCATTCTCCCCGACCTGTCAACTCAACAAAAATAGCGGCCCTAAGCCGCTTTGGGTTTATTCATCAATTTATAAATTCCATACCCTATCACCCAGCCAACCAATCCTAGGATAATCGGGATATAAATATGCTGCCAGTCAAAATATAGTTCAAACAAAACTGCTGGGATTAACAGTATCCCCATCCACCAGTATTTCTTTTGGTCTCCGAAGGCAGTGAAAAATAAAAATAAAAACAGCATATATGCTAGAGGCAAACCAATTAGATAATCTCCGCCCTTTGTCGGAATAAGTCCTGATCTCGGCTCTCCGGTAATGCTAAAGTAGTTCGAACCAAAAAATTGCGCTAATGAGAAAGCTAAAACTATCACTACAACCACTATTAACAAATTTTTCATTAATTTAATCATTATTTTAGTTATTAATTAACCAATTAATATCTTCACTTAACAAATTATATGCTTCTATATTAAGATTTTTATTCTTTTGATTCTCAATGTCTTTCAAGAATTTATTGCCTGGATTCAATTTACATTAGATTTTTGCTAAAACAAACTGTTATTGCTAATTGTGACTAAGGAAAACTGGGATTAAATAATATCATTAAATAAAAAGCAAAAGCTGTAATAATTACCAAAACGGAACAAATAAGAACGAGTGGCCAGAATATTAAATTTTTAACATTTTTTCTATATTTTATAATATAAAACATGGTCAGCATTATTCCTATAAGTTGCACCGTAATGAAAAATTTGAGTAATGGTTCATATCTATATTCTAGTAAAAAGTTATTTCTAAATGTATTTGGATTAATTTTCCCACTTTGGAAAAAAGAATACAGAATATTTACTACTGGATTCCATAAAATCTCTGGAACGATAAACATTGCCAGAGATATCCATAGCCATTTTTTTTGTTTTGATTCTATTTCCATTAAATTTTTGCTAGGAAAAACCGTTTCTACTAGGAAAATTATCCATTTTTAATTAAAAACCGATGCCGTTACGCATGTAATACACTGTATAGAAAATCAAGATCGCAAAAGCCAATAAAATAAAAAGTGAGAAAGAGAGTAATGATTTAAATCTACTTCTATTAAATTTAATATTAAAGATTAGTAAACCAAGAATTCCAAGAATTTCTATAATCAACGCGAGAAATAAATATGATTGATTATCAATAAAGAATTGTTCGCCAACCAACTTTCCTATTAAATATGGAACATTTATTCTAAATAAAAATAATACAGACGAGAGTAAAAAAGAAAATAGAATTTCAGGAACTAGAAACATTCCTAACGAAACCCAGAGCCAAACATTTTGTCCTTTTATCATAATTAAATTATATCACACTTTCAATCTGCCCCAAAAGATTCAATAGTTCTTGCGCATCCGCATCTGAGATTTTTCCTTTTTGCCCTTTTTTAGTAATGTTTATTGTCAGATTGGAAAGTGCTTTAACGAGTTTTTGCTTATTCTCGAGTTTTTCAACGCGCTTGAGCATATCATTCTTTTGATTCTGTTTTATGCTAAGTGTTTGTATCTTAATTTTAAGCTGTGTGAGAATAGCAGGGTCAAGCGCAATGTCTTCCGCTTGCGCTTCTAGAAGGTCCAGTAACTCAATAATGCTATTAGCATCAGTTGTGTTTATTTTACCTTTTAATTCTTGTTTAGTAATTTTATTTTTAAACTTTGTAAGGATTTTTGAATTTTGTTCTTTCTTTTTCTCAATTTTCTTCTCCAAATTATTTATCTTCTTTAGAAGATTTTGCTTTAGTTTATCTGTTGCATTAAGTGATTGAATTTTTTCTTTAATTAGGGCAAGAAGCTGATTTAAGGACAGCTCACTTCCGTCTGGAAAAATCGTTTCTTCGTTGCCATCGCCATTTTGGTCAATAGACAATGTCGAGGGGTCTCCCAAATTCAAATTTCCTTCTAGATTGGTTGTAACTAGAATATCACTAAAAACTTCAGTTTGGATAATTTGATTGTCTGTAACTTTTTCATTTTTTAATGTGAATATTCCGTTCCCAGTGCCAGTAACTTTAATGTCGTATATCTGACCTTCGTCATCTGGCAGATAGACAAACTTATGTTCTCCCATAATGTCAAAACTTGCGTTTGGAATATTATTTTCAATTCCCCCAGAAACAAGTCCCGCATGATTTCCATCTTGATCTGTAATGTCAATATCTAAAGGACTAAAAACTGAGATTGCTTTGCCGTTTAGTTTACATTCAGAAATATCTTGAGAAATTTTCGTATCGTCGACAGCAAGAGTGCTACCAGAAACAATGTTCACGATTTGTTGTCTAATATTATCTTGGCTTAACATTTTTCCATGATTAGACTGTAATGCGTAATACTTATTCTCCGCATCAATGGGCAGGTTGGTGGCGCTTTCAAGTGGTACAGTGCCATCTCCCGGAACCCTTTCCGGTTGATCATACCCTGTGCTTATGCCTCCTAAAATAGTTTGCACCCGACGTTCTACGATTTTACCTATGGTGCCTGCTTTACATCCAGCAATGCTGTATAAATCGACACCGGCTGTTCGCAAATCAAAATTATCAAAGTTTGAGGTATGTAAACTTTGCGCATTTGTGAGCGCTTGAGAATTTAATTGATGATCAGTAGTTAAAAAATTATTAGCTTGGTTAAAATCTAAATCTTGAGTTGTGGAACTAAAAAAGCCCTGATTGATAATCTTTACATAGCTTCCTTTTTGATTGTAATATTCCTGACTTGGTGAAAGGTCGTATACAACAGGTAAATTTTTTGCAATTTTTTTCATTTCTCCATCCGCAAGCCATGGAATGCCAAACCCATCTCCTTGCAGTAAAACTTTGATAGCTTTTGGCGCGCCTGTATTTGGTACTCCAACAAAAACTGCTTTGTCAATATAATTATTCACAGGATTGTCCATTACATATTTTTTAACCAGCAAACCGCCAGTGCTGTGGGCTATAATATCAATTTCGTCGCTGCCTGTTTGAGTCTTGATATCTTGAATTTTTTGTTTTAACTCATCAACAATATTTGCGTTTACCCCGTATCGCCAATCATAAGGGAAAAGGAATAAATCTGTGTCTTCAACATAGCCTTGATTTTGAAATTCTTGAATAATTAAATCGTAGAAATGTTGACCTGTCATGGGATTTTTTAGTAAATCCCCTTTTATCAAGCTCGTATCTGATGGTGTTAGATCTGCTTTGAACTGCAAAGGATCCATAAATTGATCACCTATGTCTGTGAAATTACGCCCCAAATCAAGCCACAGCTTCTCATCTTCTTTTAATATTTCAGTCCCCAACACTCCCGGCACAATCAGCACTGGTCTCTTGCCCGGGGGTTCCTGATTCAAATCAACCGCCTCGCTCAGCCACGGTTCAAAGTCCACTTCATTCGAAACTGGATTGCCTTGACCTCCTGGATTGAAAGTTGCATTGTAGGGGCCAGTTGGATCTCCCCACCAGTTATCTTGGGCATTGAGGGTGTTTCGACTTAAAACTCCATAGAGACTATTCCCGGTAATGTTGTTGTTACTAATCCGGCTGTTGTCTTGATAATCAAAGGAGATACCCAC